>Ga0316206_1002395_pt1 | contig 12749 bp, 11 predicted proteins | sample 6monthpyrite_MG_FD_204942 | JGI IMG/M metagenome (GOLD analysis project Ga0316206, IMG submission 204942) | Microbial mat bacterial communities from mineral coupon in-situ incubated in ocean water Damariscotta River, Maine, United States -... | ecosystem: Environmental > Aquatic > Marine >...
GAGCGTTAGTGATACTGGAACCGGTATGAGTACGCAAGTAATGAAACATATCTTTGACCCTTTCTACACTACAAAAGAAGTGGGCAAAGGTACCGGCATGGGGCTCTCTGTAATCTACAGTATTATGGAAAACCACAACGGCCATATTCTTCTTGATAGTAAAGAGGGACAGGGAAGCACCTTCCGAATACTGTTTCCGCCTCATTTTGGTGAAATCGATACAGAAAGCAATACCGCTATATTTTCAAAAGAAATATCGACAGGTAATAATAAAGAGATTCTGATAGTTGACGATGAACCCGCTCTTAGTGCCTTCATGTCAGAATTATTAAAGAGCTATGACTACCAGACCACAGTAATGACGCAAAGCACTAAAGCTTTAGATCTTTTCCTGGAAGAACCCGAAAGATTTTCTATATTAATCACCGACCAGACCATGCCGGAAATGACCGGCATTGAATTAATTTTAAAACTGGGTGAAATACGCCCAGAACTCCCAATAATCCTATGTAGCGGTTATAGCAACATAATTGATCTCGAAGTTGTTAACAAATTCAATGTCCACCTTTTTGATAAGCCTGTAGATAAAAATAAACTATTATCGAAAATATCAGAACTGATAAATAAATAATTATTTTTCAGCCCCTAAAACAATCACCAGCTCATATTATAATAAGAGATAAAATACAAGACCTGCCCCGCTCTCTTTAAAAAGGCTGTTAAGGATTATATCAATATACGGTCATTGTAAAAAAATTAAAACGTTACACGAAAAAAACAAAATAGCGGAATAACAATAAGGTATAAAATTAGATTAATTCAGGCGTTTATCTCCACTTTATTTCTACCCGATTTTTTTGCTTTGTAAAGTAAATCATCAGCTTCTTTATAAGCTTTATCTGCATTTTTAATTTCATTTGCATTTTTGCACATAACTCCAAAAGAAGCGGTCACATAGTCACTAACACTATTGCCATTATGTGGGATTTTTAACTGCTCAATATTGATTCTAATTTTATTTATGAAATTCAAAGCCAATTGTTTATCTTCTGCTTTAAATACAACTCCAAATTCTTCACCTCCCAATCTAAAGCAACAATCGTCAGCTCTATTAAGTGATTCAGTTATAGAATTTGCAACACTTTTTAACACCTCATCACCCATTTGATGCCCATAGGTATCATTGTATTGCTTAAAATAGTCCAGATCTAAAATTGAGAAACAAATCAGTTCATTTTTTCTTTTCGCTGAATTTATAATTTTCTTAAAGACTTCATCGAAGTGCCTTCTATTGTAGATTCCACATAAACCATCGGTAATTGAAATCGCTTCAATCATTTTTCTATCGGATATATCATGCATAATTGATGTATAACCAATTTTCTTGTTATTTCTATCAAATCTTGGAGAAATAGTGGAACTTACCCAATAAAAATTACCGTCATTTTTTAAATTTTTTATCTCACCCTTCCAAATTTTATTTGATTTTATAGTTTCCCATAACCCTTCATAAGTGGAACTCTCCATATCAGGGTGCCTGGTAATCTTATGCGTGGAGCCTATTAACTGTTCTCGTGAATACCCTGATTCACGGCAAAAAGCATCACTGACTTCTATTATTTTCCCAGATATATCCGTATTAGAAAAGATGACATTATCGCTAATAATGCCATGAAACTCTTTTAACTGACTATCAATTCGTCTTTTGTTTTTCAAATAAAACTGAGTAGCCGTAAACCAGATAATAGAAAACACCAGTATTACAAAATAAACTAAAGCGGTTATATTTTCTTCAAATGTATTTTGTTCATTTAACATATTTGTGACATCAAATGCTACTATTATTGTTGCAGAATCACTTAGCTTTATTAAAACAGTGCTTAAGTTTTTGTTTTCATAAGCAATCAAGTTATGAGGGTTATTATTTTCCTTTGAGCCAAGCTCATAATGATTGAAAATATACTCATTTGTTGATTTGTACAGGTACAGACCGTCTTTGGTCCTGGGTAAAGAATTTAAAAACTCTTTATTATGTATGTTTTTTACTAAAAACAAAGACTCATACCCAAATTGATTTTTAATATGTTGAGTAAGAGAATCTACATTAACACTAAATTCGGCAACACCTAAATACTTTTTTTCTTTTGAAAATATAGGTGTTACAACACGTAAGAAATAGCCGAATTTTCCTGCATCAAAACTGGTGACCTGTTGATGACTTTCATTGACTTTATCAATAAGAGGTTTTTTCCCTTTTTCTATTAGCCTGTCGACAACATGTGGTTTATGAACTCTTATAAAAGACATATTATTGGGTAAGATAATATGCAAACCCCAAAAATCACTATCTCTCTTTTTCAACTGGTTGTAAAATCCTTCAATTGATTTATAAAAATTTTCTCTATCTTTAGATTTCAGTGCCTTAAGAATTTTATCGTCAGAAAATATTATATGTGATGAGTTTATATAGGATTGTTTTTTTTCATTAAGTAAAAAGTCTATTGATTTTTTAATATACTGTTTAGTATTAATGATATTTGTGTCAACTCCTTCATTGTGTTTTTCAACAATGTAGGTTCTGAATACTAGAAACATAAAGAGAGAAAAAATTATGAAATATAATAAACTAACGATTTTTATTTTTATATATGACATATGGATGTTGAATCTATTTAAAATACGAAAAAAATATCGCTAACCCCTCATATAATATATAGTCCAAAAAATCAATAAACTCAATAAATTGCACGCTTATTTTTGAATAAAACCATTAGATATTTACGTTATAATTTTCATCTACATACATATTTCGATCAAGAATAAGTCGCCATTTTTTTCGCAAGATCTTGTGTCAGATATCAATTTTTTCTAATATTAGAGAACACAGGGATCTGACCCTGTTTTTGAAATGCATTAAAAAACGGCATTAAAGTGCCCGGTGACAAAAGTAAATAATAAAAACTATCACCTGTCACCGACTTCTTTAACTTATGAACCTTATTGGTATAACTATTTTTTTTCCTGTTCCTGTTCCTGATCAGATGTCTGATTAGACTCCTGCTCTTTTTCCTTGTTCTTATCCTGCTCGTTTGTTTGATCAGTATTCTGACCACCACAGCTTCCACAACAGCCCATAACTTGCCCTTAGAGTTAATTTTGATGAGTGCCATAATAAGGTAGCCATACAGGAATAAAATTGACCTTTATTAATTATGACTCAAATAATATTAACCTGGCCTGCCATCCACCCGCGAGGTGAGCAGCATAATGGCATAAAAATATAGATAAATAGCAAAAGCAAATACCCACAGCACACCCGCTATAGCAATGCTCCAGAGTGTATATTCAGGCAACCATGCCGGCACTATCACGCGCACAAGCGTTGCCACAAAAACGAGAAGATAAGCCACTGTTATCAATCCGGGCGGGTCTAACTGACGCCCCGTATGTCCCAGGGTGACCCTCGATAACATGGCTAGTATCATTCCACCAATCGAACCTACGGTAATACTGTGCAGAGCGGCACTGATATTTTCCATCAATCCAATACTGTGTAACGCCAGCATAATAAAACCCAATGGTATAAAAATATACGCCAGATGCAGTGACCATAATAATGGTTCAGATTTGCAATGCTGAAATCCCCAGCGAGAAAATCGCCAGCCATTAGCAAACGCAGCTATAACAGACACAGATAACAGCAACACCTGTGGTACATTGTCAAAACCGCTAAAGGCAATAAGCAACAGCACAATAATGCTCACTATGCTAAAAGTTTCCAGCCACTTGAGCGGTGCTTTTTTAGTACAGCGTGTGGTATTGGCGGTAAAAGCAGGTATAACCCTGCCACCTAATATAGTAATAATTAAAGAAAAGAGAATAATACTTCCATGTAATGACTGTGTGGCGATATGCGGCTGATGATTAATAACCGCCCAATGTCCACTGGCATTTAATACACTTAAAATAAATAAAATTGGCACAAACATCAGGTTGTTCCACTGCTTTACTTTTAAGATCGGGTAAGCCATTGCGATACTGGCAAGCAGAAGAAAACTCACATCCACCACAGCTATGAGCCAGTCAGAAACACCGTAAGACACACCAAAAGCCAGCAGCAGTCGACCAGCAAGCCAGCTTAAAGCTAATATCGCAAGCGGCTTGCCCCTTATTCCTATAACACCTGTCCAGGACTGCACGGCAGTTAATAAAAAGCCAACAACAATCGCCGCGCCAAACCCAAACAGCATTTCATGCCCATGCCACCAGACGGGGCCACCATGGGGTGCCCATCCCGATGGATTCATCCAGAAATAACTCCACCAGGCAATCGCGATAACAGAGAAAAGTGTGCCACCCAAAAACAGTGGCCTGAACGCCAGTCGTAATATGGGTGTAATAGACATGGCAATTCGGTTGTCATCAATATTTAAAGGCATGATATTTTACACATCCACAAAGAATGACAGCTTACAAAAAGCATCTGCAGCTGAACAGGACAAAAGTCAAAATAAAAATAGAATTAATTAGCAGCTGTCTCTTATTAATTCGTATTAACTGATTTATTAATTTGAAGAAATCACTTCAGTTCAATTATCTCGCAAGTAGTTAAACCTTTGTGAAAACATTCACTGTATTGTCTGGCTATTTCTACACGTTGTCTGGTACTGGGATGAGATGAAAGATAATCAAGCACTTCAACAGCAGACTCATCTTCCTTCTGTTTTATTGTAGAGATTGAAGGCATTTCCATATACTCGGTCATACGGTTCATGATATTCGAAAACGCTATTGGGTCCATTTTTGCAAACAGCATATGTTTAAACGCATACTGATCAGCTTCAGATTCGTGACCTCGTGAGTAGTTACTGCTTACAAGTAATGAGCCTAAACCTACACCCATATCAGCAAACCCGTTACTGTCTCCGGCTATCATCATGACCGCCACGGTGACAAATGTGCTTTCGATTACCATTTTCAGGGTGTGACGTAGTTCAATATGCCCCATTTCATGCAATAAAACAGCGTCCATCTCTTCCTGGTTTTCACACAGCTGTACAAACTTGTCAGTTAAAATAATATCACCCGATGGCAGGGCCAATGCATTAGGTATGCTTAGAGCCCCTTCTTTCCATAAACGAAAATGTAGTTTATATTTTATTTCGTCATTTGATGCACCGAGAGGGACGACCTGAGATTTAAAATGCAACCGAATCTTTTGCATTTGTTCTTCCGGGATCATTGAATCTTCAAAGATATATTGATCCAGATACACAAGTGCATTATCAGCCAGGAGTTGATTTGTTACATGAGGCAAGGCGTGGGCAATTTTTTCGCTAGCCCAGGGAACACCCCATTTAAAGAAGCCAAAACCAGAGGCTAATGTTAGGACTAATGCCACAAGAACCCAATGCATATTGGACTCGAGGGAATGAATAAGCCCTTTGCCACGCAACTGCTTTTTAAATGCCAGATCAACAGCGTCGTTGTCCTGTGTGGAAAAAACAGAACCGTCTTCAAGTGTGATTTTTCGCGCCACATTACCTAACCTGCTTCTAACATTGAGGGTACGCAAAAGAGCACTGTAACTTATGCCTTCTTTTACATTAAGCGTAAAAGAATCCCCGGTAATCTGAAGCTCAGCATCAGACTGTGCCGAGCTTCCTTTTGCGTACCATTTTCCAATTATCATTGGATTTTAAAAGCCTAGACCTACATCAACATCAAAAGCATCACCTATCTGCTCACCGAGGGACGATGCCTGATTTTGCTTTTGCGTCAGATATTCGTCAAATCCGTCTACAGTGTTCACCTGTGTATTTTCAAGCATAATACGTGCGGCCCTTACTTTTGCCCATGGAAATGCAAAACCCAACGTCGCAATAATAACAATAAAGTTTGAGATCAGTACCCATGCCAAAGGCATAGCCTTCAGTGTTGAGGCAAAAGTGACTTTTTCATCGAGACTGGTATTTGCATACACATACTTGCGATGTTGTGTTATTGAGTATGCCATTACATATATACTTGCTAATATCACCCCTAGGTAGGATAAGGATAAAACAGGCAATAATAATTTCATTTTTTCTGCCATAAGCTGAGGGTTTTTCTCAGTACCATTAAGCGCCACCAATGAATCAAAACCAACCGTTGCATATAACCCAATGCCAGCAACAATACTAGCCACGAACATTACAAGTATAGCGACACCCATTGTTTTTAAAGAAATCATCATAAACTTTTTTAAAGTTACATCCGTTTTAAATTCACCTTGACCATAATGCGTATAATCTATGAAGTATTCCGTGTTTTTCTTTTTAATAAATGCAAGTGAAAAAAGTAAAAAAGCAATCATGCCGACTGCAAGTAACGCTCCCAACAAGGCCGCCGCAACACCACCTAGCGAAATAGCTGTGGTCATGGCTACAATAATTAATACAAGCCCAATATATAATGCTATGGGATAGGCAAAGAAGTTTATATAAGCACGCCCTATCTTTCCTGTAAAATTAAAATGCACATTGGAAAAACTCGTCATTCTCATATTGAAAATCATACTTCTTAGAATAAGCCAGGGCACGGCTAAAAAGAGAACAGCAATGAGAACGACACTTCCTTGCGGAGATATCTGGTTGATAATCACATAGGCAATAAATAATGACATTGCTATTAAATATCCGATAAAAAGTTGTTTACCTGTTGCATGATATTCAAAATTTCTACCATCAAGTGTGCTGTTTGCATAAAAATAGCGATTATTTCGCACCTTTGCCCATGGATGATAAAGCCCTAATGTGAGAATTGTCAGCAACACATTAACAATCCATATTTTAAAATACTCCATTCCACTGCCGTCAAAACTCAATGCTTTCATTCCTTTCTCCATCCTTTATAAATTATAAACGTATATAGTTAAGTATATGGATAGTATACACTCTACCTTATTATTACAAATATCAGGGCAGATCTTTACTTCTTGACAGGCATAGTTACGATTAGTATCAGCCACCCACCATATAATTAAAGCCAGCTATGTTAAATATTAAAAAGAAATCAAAAGGCAATTCAAAAATATTTCTATTAGGTATTAATAAATACCTCTACGTTGCAGCAATATTATGTCTGGTTATTTTTGCATCATTGTATTTAAAATCCCGATATGTAGTACCGATAGAACGAGTCACTGGGGCATCTAGCCTTCTCATGCTTGGTGACTTAAACAACGATAATAAATGGGACATTAATGATAAAAAACTTTTAGATATAATTATCAACACACCGTGGAAATTTAACGACAATACTTTATTTAAAATTGACATTAATAAAAATAAAATTGTGGATACTGAAGATATTCGCATTCTTAATAAGCTTTATTCCGTTGAGACACCTTATCTCTTACAAACGAGCACAACGCCATTTGCCACCCCTGCTCCTAAGCCAAGAGAATTATTTCGTTATATCTCAGATAATGAGTATATCCAGAGGCCTGCTTATGGTTTGCAGCACACGGCAATACATACTGGCCCTGTAAATTTTTTAAGCAATATAATACTAACCAGTTATAAAAGCCCTTATCTTACCCGGCTAACTCAGGAAATATATGACGAGGCATTACGATTTAGCTTTATCTATAAGCAAAGATATGAAAATTTAAGCCATGAAGAGTCTGCTTTTGTTAGCGAACAGATATTAATTGTTAGAAAGCTGTTTAACGAAAAAAACTATTACGAGCTTCTTTTAAATTTAATTCTTTTATCAGAAGCTGGCGAAACACTGTCTACTAAACATCAGACCAATTTCATAAAAAATGTGCGTTATTTAGCAGATGACTTACGCAAGCTTTTAAACTCTTCACAATACACCAATTTTCAAAAAGGCAAATCATCATGGATAGATGTATTTCATGATTTGGATATTATAAATAAAGCAAGAGCAGGCATTGATACGCCTTTGCAAAAACTTGAACCTGCACGTGATTTAACTGAGCTTCAAAACTACATAGATAGAGCAGAATGGCAATATTATAAAAGCAAAAACACTAATGATCACTTTCATAATCTAATCAACTTTGCGCAAAATGACCGCCGTTATCTCAGGGCTGTATCTAACACTTCACCACGACATCAGGATATAAACCTGCAAAATCATAACCTGCCTATGATGCTGCTATTCAGTCAAGCCATGATCATTACTGGCAATGACAAAAAATTAGCTGTGGGATTACTTGATGAAACAATCAGAGTGCCTTTCTTTTGGTTAAAAGCACTTCCCGCAAAGATTCGTCCAAGCTCAGTAGCATTAGAGCACTTTCTATTACCGGGAAATATGGAAGATGGTTCAGATAAGTCACGACACTGGAATGTGTTTGGAGGGCTCTCTCTATACCGCTCACCTGAAGAATCTTTAAATCTTGCCTTTCAAAGAGAGGTTGAAGATGTGCGAAAAGCAAATTATTCCCCACAAGCCATGACTGAATTTATTCGGGATATGATTGCAAACTGCTATGGTATTTATCACATTGTTTCATATAATAAAATCAATAATGCCGAGTAATATTGGTGCCAATTATTCTGGCACCAATTAATTTATCTAACTTTCACCTTCCATGGCAATTTATAAGAACTGTAACGCCACCACTAACCATCACTCCACTTCCATCACCTGCTGAACCACCTGACAATACGCACTCCTGACCTATAAAGGCACCACTACCTGGCACGAACTCAACTTTATAGCGATCACCATCATCTATTTTTTTAGGGAACAGGTATGTAGTGTTATCTACAATAGATAGTTTATCAGTTCCGTTGTTGGTTACTTCAAAAGAGCCGAGCAGGCCATTTGCTTTTACGGCGACATGATTACATCCCGTCAATGTTATTGCGAGTAAAGCAATCAAAGCAATATACAGCAGCCCTCTGGTACGAGAGTTGAACTTAGAATTTCTATAAAAAGACGATGCATTACTATAAGTTAAAGCATCCATTATTGATTCATTTTTCATTTTACCTGTTAACATTTTTTCCTTCCTTTTATTATGTTAATCATAGAGATAATCCTTTAATTTTTATAGAACAGGAATTACATGCGCCACATATAACCAGCAAGCTTATTCCAGACATTTTATTCCGTTAATTTATTAATTTAAAATACATAATTAATTGGTGAGGTGACTTATATCAAATAATACCAACTTAAAAATGTAACATTTAATTCAATAAATATTAATAAATCTGCAACCTGCTCCTGATTTTTTACTGCTTTTCAGTAGCAGGAAATAAATGTAACTTTTAGTGAATTACACAATCTCCTGAAACCGCCTCAGATTAAATGATAAATTTAACCAATCAGCTTAATCGCACCCCTTGCAAAAACAGTAATCGATCATATCTTATAACCTGGAGTTAACTGCATATTAATCTAGCACAACTAACTTTTTTAATTGAATTATTAATATATACAGCATAACCATTTAGGTGCAATATTAATGCAGCCTATCATTGCTCGCTGGAGCCAAGTATGGACTTTAAAGATTATTATGAAATTATTGGCGTCACAAAAGATGCCAGCCAGACTGATATAAAGAGAGCTTATAAAAAGCTAGCTCGAAAATATCACCCGGACGTTAGTAAAGAAGCTAAAGCAGAAGAGCGATTTAAAGAATTAGGCGAAGCTTACGAAGTTCTTAAAGATCCGGAAAAACGCGCTGCATATGATCAGCTAGGAGAAAACTGGAAGGCTGGTCAGGATTTCAATCCACCACCTAACTGGGACGCGGGTTTTGAGTTTAATGGTGGTGGATTTACCGGAGGCGATGACGCCGACTACAGTGATTTTTTCGAATCATTATTTGGTCGCGACTTTGGTTCTGCCGGGCGCGGGGGGCAGCATCACAGGGCTTATAATGCACGTGGTGAAGACCATCATGCAAAAGTTATGATTGATATTGAAGACGCTTATAACGGTGCAAGCCGTAGCATCACCTTGCAGTCTCCGGAGCTGGACAACACGGGTCATGTCATTAACAAACAACGCACTCTGAATGTTAAAATACCCAAAGGCGTTAAACAGGGCCAACGTATTCGCCTGAGCGGCCAGGGTTCTGCGGGTATGGGCGGTGCGCCCGCTGGAGATCTGTATCTGGTTATCGAGTTTACGCCTCATAGTATGTACCGGGTTGAGGGGCATGATGTTTATCTCGACTTACCTTTATCGCCATGGGAAGCTGCTTTAGGTGCTACGGTTAAAGTCCCGACACCTGGCGGCACGGTTGATCTGAAAATAGCACAAGACACACCGGGCGGTCGCAAATTACGCTTAAAAGCACGCGGCATTCCAGCTAAAACCCCTGGTGATTTTTATGTTACAACTCAAATCACCCTGCCCCCTGCCGACAATGATAAAGCGCAGGCGCTGTATAAAGAAATGCAGCAGGAGCTGTCCTATAACCCACGTAGTGCATTGGGAGTATAAGCGATGAACAAACATATAATACTCAAAGGAACCTTACTCGACGAGCAAACTGAACTCAGCTTAAACGATCTTTGCTGCGCCTGTTCACGCTCCGCCGAATGGATTATTGAACTGGTTGAAGAAGGTGCACTTGAACCAGTGGAACAACAACCAATGGCGCAACTACAGTCACAATGGCGATTTACAGCAGACAGTTTAAAACGTGCACGTACAGCTATGCGACTACAACGTGACCTTAAAATCAATATGGCAGGTATTGCACTGGCACTTAATTTACTTGAAGAAATTGAAACCTTAGATGAGCGTTTGCGACGATATGAGTTAACCGATGAAGATTAGTTTTATATTTTACTGGAATCAATCAAATCATTTAATATAGCCAGTCATTAAAATCTGGCTTTAGTGACAGATAGTTAGGGGCAGAGTAGAAATTTATAGTAGTTTTTACTCACCCCCAATCACCCAGAACGGTCACCCTGAACAATCATTCTGCGCCAATTTATCACAGCAGATTTGCCATAATCATTCTTACAGAGGAGCGAATCCTCTTTAAGTCGCTAGCCAACATTTAAGCCATCAAGGATTCTGATTCCCTGATTTTCGTTTTCCGATGCGGCTGCTTGTTATCTATCGGCCGTAAACTATGAAAAACCTGTATATCATCGTTATTTCTCTGAAACGACTTATTGATGTTATAGGAGCCAATAGCCACTAACATCGGTTTATTATCGCCACTGTCTAACACCAGACTAAATTTACTATCACAGACATGTACATTGGGAGCTTTGGCAATCGGACATCCAGTACTACATATGTTATTACCCTGCAAATCTTTACCGCAAAGCAATTCGCCACAGGTTTTTCCTATCGCCTGTTTCTGGGATAACCCCAAAAGATTCTCACAACTTTTATTCCAGAAACGAATGTTTCTATTCTCATCAATACCAAAAACAGCTTCCGATGCATGCTCAAACAGCTCATTCAACGCACTCATTACTATACTCACCTCAATATACATTTATACTTACATATTCGTTTACATTTAACTCGTTTCCACTCATTCACATATTCAGTTAGTGTAAATATGCAACTAATAACTCCCTGAGATAGTAAAGTATCAATCAAGTACAAACTAATCCACATTGCTGTTCGTCAATTTTCGTTCATTTATGTAAACGCATTTTTACCTAAATATATCAACAGGTTAAAATGCAAAAATAATTCTTTAATGTTAAATCAGATATGAATTTGGCTGATAACCGCTCGACATCAGATAGATGTCGTACTGATAAAAATAAACTTCTGTAAAATTGAATCTCGGAATTAGAGAAAACGGGTGACTGCTTTGGCTCGATTTCGATCAATTACATCTTTTTTCTGGCCAAATAAATAGTATGACGACTACCTTTACCTTTATGTGCCCTAACGGTTTTAGTTTCAACCTTAAAACGGGCTTTTTTTAGATGTAGAGGAAATTTTGGGTCATGCCAGGCAGACCATATCGCTAACACACCACCTGGTTTAAGTGTTTGCTGAATAGCCAGTAAACTTTCATTTGAATACAGTTTGTTATTATCGGCATGTGTAAAGCTCTCGGGGCCATTATCAACATCTAACAATACGGCATCATATGTGGCCTGCTTTGTTTTGAAAAGCTCTGCGACATCACCAGGACTCACCACAACCCTATTATCATCAAGCGGTCTGTCCGCGCACTCACCCAAAGGGCCTTTATTCCATTCAATCACTTCCGGCACCAGTTCAGCAACCACCACCTTAGAGCTTTTTGATGTCGCTTTAAGTGCCGCAGCCAGAGTAAAGCCCATCCCCATACCTCCAACTAATACCTTTGTATTCTCCTTATCTTGAATATGCGCACAACCTAACTCAGCCAGTGCTACCTCAGAGCCATGTACACGACTGGTCATTAATATACCTCCTGCACCTTTTAGAGATATAGAAAACTCATCACCGCGCTGAGTTAACCTCAGCTCACCGCCGTTATTGGGAATATTAGCTGTGCCTAGTAATGTCATGGGGAGCATAATTTTTAAATTTAAGAACACAAAAGTAGATTAAGTGAAGCTGTTTATAGCTAATCATAGCTCTAACGTTACTTCGTTAAATACGAACAATATAACAATATTAATCTACTTTTTCTTAATTTGAAATAAGTCTAACCTTGAATATAAATTTCACCTAAATATCAGGGAAAGGTATGCACTTCAATATCCAGGCACTTAATTTTACATTAACACGATGATTAACATCAGCAA
>Ga0316206_1002398_pt1 | contig 12740 bp, 13 predicted proteins | sample 6monthpyrite_MG_FD_204942 | JGI IMG/M metagenome (GOLD analysis project Ga0316206, IMG submission 204942) | Microbial mat bacterial communities from mineral coupon in-situ incubated in ocean water Damariscotta River, Maine, United States -... | ecosystem: Environmental > Aquatic > Marine >...
CCCCAGTGTTGATAACATTATTCCACTGATGGCCGACGGCATTATTCTGCCTTATCTCGATATTCCATTTCAGCATGCCAGCCAGTCTGTTTTAAAAAACATGAAGCGCCCGGCCAGTTCAGAAAATGTTTTAAAACGCATAGAAAAATGGCGCGACATTTGTCCCGACATTACCTTACGCAGTACCTTCATCACCGGCTTCCCCGGTGAAACTGAAGAAGACTTTCAAATTCTCTTAGACTTTTTAGATGAAGCACAACTCGACCGCGTTGGCGCCTTTGCCTACTCCGATGTAGAAGGCGCAAAAGCTAATGCATTACCAGGCGCCGTACCAGAAGAATTAAAACAGGAACGCCTCGAACGTTTCATGCTAAAACAGGCAGAAATCAGTTCCGCGAAACTACAACAAAAAATCGGCAAACGAATGACCGTGCACGTTGATGGTTACGATGAAGAAACCGGTGAAGTATTAACGCGATCAAAAGCTGATGCGCCAGATATTGATGGACTGGTCGTATTACCAGCGATTGAAGGTTTTCAGGCTGGTGATTTTCTTGAAGTAAACATCACCGATGCTGATGAGCATGATTTGTATGCAGACCCTGTTAACCCGGATGAAGACTGGTAGATACCTATTAACATATTAGTTAATGAACTAATATGTTAAGCACTTTAAGAGGATTTAATAATGAAACATTATATTTTCCTGCTAACTGCATCACTTACTTTACTGCCTTCACCCGGTTTTGCAGACTCCCAAGAGATCTGGAACAAATTAAAGACGGGGGGCCTTGTCGTGTTAATGCGACACATGTCGGTTATTAAAGAGAACAACCCGTTACTGCGTGACGCCAGCTGCGCAAAAGAAAGAAAACTATCAGCCAAAGGAAAAAAACAAGCGGCTAATATCGGTAAAGCATTTCGTGATAAGAACATCCCTATCGAAAAAGTGTTAACCAGTCCTTATTGCCGCACCACAGACACTGCCGATATTACCTTTGGTAAAAGCCAGCCTGCTAACTTTCTATCGGTATTGCACGCACTCACCGCGAAACAAGCTGATCAGTACACAGAACAACTCACAACAACCATCGGCTCATACAAAGGTAAGGGAAACCTGGTTTTCGTAACCCACGAACCCAATATTGCAGCGATCGCTTTTGAACAGGTTGAAATGGGTGCATTTCTTGTGCTTCAGCCAACAGGAGAACAGGAGTTTGATGAACTGGGAAAAATCAAACTGCAGAACTAATTTTTTCATTCAAAATATTATCCCGTCAATTTATTATACATAACTCAGTTTTTGAGTTTGCAAGATGCACGCCCTTATTTATAGCCTGTTGATTTCGTTACAATTTAAAATACTGGCCTCACTTATGCGTAAATTTATACCTGGACTAAAACATTGAAGAAGGTAATTACATCGACATGATCTAAAGGAGTACATAATCATGAACAGACTGACATTTTCAGGCTTTGCTATCTTATTTCTGTTTTTCAACAATGCATTCGCATCATCCGTCGCACTAAATAACTTTAAAGACATCGCATCACTTAAGGGAGACTGGATCTTAGCTCCCACAAACATGCAAGAAGGTGGTGCCACAAAAAAAGGGCCCGCGGCCAAACTCATCAACACCAACAAAACCGCGATTAGCTTTAAGGTCATTGGTAAAGGAAGCACCGTACAAGAAAACTTATTACCAGGCACAGGCAAGGAAATGGCCACCATGTACCACTGCAATAATTTTAAAAACTGTTCTACAGTACAAGCAAAACATTATTGCGCCAAACAAAACCAGCCTGAATTAACCTTAGATAGACAAACATCAGATAAAAACACGATTTCCCTAAACTGTAATAAAGACAACTCAGTATGTAACTCTGATGCAGGACATGTACATAAAATTAAGCATGAGTTATCACAGGGAAAATCACATCTAAAAACCACCTATACGATATTTGCAAAAGGTAAATTCAAAAAGAATTCTATTTATCATTTTGTTAGAAAATAGAGACGGCTTGCTTTAATTATTAGTGGGTTTGTTCACATTTAGTTATATTAAAATGTGAACAAATCCAAATTTTATGCAGCATTCACCGGCACCCTTTCCTTACGCCTTTAATCAATCGCCATACCCCGGACACAATTACCTCTTGAGATATTTTGCGATTCTGCCATGATGAGAAGCAATAAACACAAGAGAACTATATGGAGATTCTTCCGGATAACACCTCTATATTCACGTTATTCAGAATTTAATCCGTATAAATATACTTAGATCAAGAAAGGAGACTGAGATTGAAACGTACACAACAAACTCTTCTTGAGCAAATGAAAATGAGTGATGTTGAAATTTTACATCGCATGGAGTTGCTAAACCTTAACAAAGAAGAATTGAATTTATTATTCAGTCACAAGACAGTTATCGAAGATAATATTGATGTTATTGTGGATGATTTTTATGAAAAACAAACTGAAATTGATGAAATATCCCTGCTAATAGGTGACGCAGATACATTAAGACGCTTACGATCAGCTCAGCGCAAATATGTAATGGATTTGTTTTCAGGGAATTATGATAGTGAATACGTTAACAATAGGTTGCGTATAGGCATGGTGCACAAACGCATTGGTGTAGAACCAAAGCTATATCTTTCAGCCGTAAGAACTCTAAAACATGTTGTAACAAAAACATTGAAAAGAACTATTACAAAAAATGAAATATTAGAGCGGACCTTAGATGCCCTAGACAAGCTTCTCTATTTTGACACAACGCTTGTGTTTGATACCTACATTGATTGTTTGGTGGGAGAAATAGAGAACGCCAAAAATAGAACTGAGATATATGCAAAAAGCTTAGAAGAAAAAGTTGCTGAGAGAACTCAGCAATTAGAAGAACAGGCGCAGAAGGATCCTCTAACAAGCCTCTATAATCAAAGAGCTATGCAAGAATTTCTTAGAAGAGATCTGGCAATTTCAAAAAGACGTCAAGTGAAACTGTCTTTGGTGTATTTTGATGTTGATAAATTCAAGGATATTAATGACACGCATGGGCACATTAAGGGTGATGAAGTACTAAAAAACATAGGTCAGGCTGTACTTAATAATGTCAGGGATACTGACGTGCCATGTCGATATGGCGGCGACGAGTTTTGTATCATTCTGCCTGAATGTGGGGTTGATAAAGCTAAAGTTATTTGCGAGAAAATTATAAAAGAATTTTGTAGCAGATATCCCGATTATTCTCTTAGTATAGGAATAGCGGATACAGGTTCCGATGAGTATATTGATGGTGATGAACTCATTAAAAGGGCGGATAAAAATATGTATTTGGCAAAAAAAGAAAGCGGCTTTCAAATACGAATTTGAGTCGTAATACTAAAAGACCTAACAAAGCGCCACACAAGGACATCAATTACGCTACGCTTCATTGCTGCCTGTGAGCTAAATCGTTAGACTTATATAATGGAAGACATCATTATTTTTACAGGGCCAATCGGTGTGGGTAAATCCACTCAGGCTAAACTACTAGGCAAGGAGCTCGGGCAACCTGTATGTGTATATGACGAAGTAAAGGATAACTACCGTTATAAAATTGGATTAAGTAAAAAGAAAGCTCTTGCTATCAATGCAAAGCATGGTGTCTATGCCATGCTTGAATACATGAATGAATTTAAGTCGAAAATATTAGAGCCTATTATAAATGATCATCCCGGTCATATTATCGATTTAGGAGCAGGAGCTCACTCCTTCGACGAACCACAACAGGTAGAAAGAGCACGCCGTGCGTTTAGTTCTGCAAAAGATATTTTTCTCTTATTACCATCAAATGATTTGGAAACGAATATTAAATCGTTGCCCGGATTAAAAGAAAACTATGAAGTAAATACTTTTTTAATAATGCACCCTACAAACGAACTTTTCGCAACAAAAACAATATATACCCTTAATAAACCGCCAGAAGAAGTATTGCAAAATATCATGGAGCAACTTGAAAAACCTAACAAATAAAATCAAGTTCGTGTGCGAAAAACAAGCCTACCTGGAGTGGCCAAAATCGACTGCCCACTTATTAAAGCGTTGGATATAAATAAGAAAATAAATAAGGCCTGAACACAGATTCAGCTCATATTAAAAATAACTGTATTCTGACCCTTCATAATTTCTACTGCTTTGTAGCAACAACCAGAAAAACAGGATACTGTTTTTCACCTTTATCTACCGTATGCACCGTAACAAACCCAATACCCTTAAAATCTGAACTTTCCGTCTTCACCTTAAACACATCACGCTCAAAGCTATCATGACAAACACCGTCTATTCCCTCCGGGTGAAACGCACGATCCCCTTTATCAAGGCATACCAATGCACCTTTAGATACTGACATGAATGAAACTGAAGAAGTTAAAGGTAGAAAATTCAATTAGGAGCTTAATATCGCTTAATCAAAGGGAGCAAAGAAAGTTCTGTGTCGAAGTAGTGTATAGTGTCCTAATCAGCCACGAATAAACCTTGATCGAGTAAATTGTCAGACCAGGGTATACAAACGGTTTAAATCAAAATAAAACTAGTTTGGAGTGTAATCCCAAACTAGCAGCAATATTCAAGCTGTCGCAAATCCAGATGTCATATATCAGGCTTGATACACCCGTCCTTTGTACAGAGTTTCACTTCCCGATACTCTGGAACGGTTTCAACAGAATAAAGCATTAATCAACAGGCCCATTGGCGATACTGATATTTCGTTCATGACGTCACACCCATTAAATATTTTTAATATCAAGGAAACCACGACATGAACACATCATTAGTTGGAGTCATTGGGACTTCAAAAAAAACAGATGAACGACGATTTCCAATTCATCCGGAACATCTTCCACGCATTCCTGAAGTACTTCGCCGCCAGCTAATATTTGAAGAAGGTTATGGCGTACCTTTTGGTATCGCAGACTCAGAAATTGCCGCTATGACAGGCGGCGTTACCACACGCCACGAATTACTGGCCGATATTGGCTCGGTTATTATTAACAAGCCAGTCCTGGCTGATTTACAGGAACTTCGCGAAGGCGGAACACTTTGGGGTTATGTGCATTGTGTACAGCAAGAGGACATTACACAGGCGGCTATCGATCGTAAGCAGACACTCATTGCCTTTGAGGATATGTATGTTTGGTCTCCTGACGGACACCTTGGTCGCCATACATTCTATAAGAATAATGAAATGGCTGGCTATTGCGGCGTCATACATGCGTTGCAACTTAAAGGTATCGATGGGCATTACGGCAATCAACGTAAAATACTCATATTTGGTTTTGGTGCGGTTAGCCGTGGCGCGATATACGCTCTCAAAGCACATGGTTTTAGAGATATCACCATCTGCATTCAGCGCCCTGACCACGAGGTGCGTGAAGAGGTGCTCGATTGTAACTATGTCAGAATTCGAGCAGGCAGCGCGGGTGAGGCACGCATGGTGACGGTGGAACACGATGGAACCGTACAGCCACTAACTGACTTGATTAGTGAAGCCGATGTCATCGTTAACGGAACCTTTCAAGATACAGAAAACCCTACCGACTTTGTTATCGAAGAAGAAAGCGCATACCTCAAGCCCAATAGTCTGATTATTGATGTCAGTTGTGACGAGGGAATGGGATTCTTCTTTGCCAGACCAACCACATTCGAGAACCCGATGTTTAAATATAAAAGCATCGATTATTACGCCGTGGATCACACGCCTAGCTATCTCTGGGAAAGTGCCACGCGATCAATTTCTGCCGCGCTCATCGTTTATTTACCGACTGTGCTGGCGGGTCGTGATAGTTGGCAGAAAAATGAGACTATTCGACGGGCAATAAATATTGATGGTGGCGTGATTCAGAATTCTGCTATTCTGTCGTTTCAAAATCGTGAACCGACCTACCCGCATGTGCACTTCAAGCCGACTGAAAACGATCACCCGGTTAAGGTTGCCTAATAAGAACTTTCAGCGGTTTAATAAAGCGTCCCGTAACTTATTTATCAAGACGCCTCACTAACAACCACCCTCGTCAGTCCGGATGATCAATCATCTTCGAATGATCATCCGGACTAATACGGCCCACTTAGTTTATTGCTTTGTAGCAACAACCAGAAAAACAGGATACTGTTTTTCACCTTTATCTACTGTATGCGCTGTAGTAAACCGAACATCTTTAAAACCTGAACGTTCCAGCTTCATCTGAAAGGCTTCACGTTCAAACCCATCATGAAAAACACCGTCTATTCCTTCCGGGTGAAACGTACCATCTTCTTTATCAAGATCTGCCAGTGCAACTTTTGCACCCGGCTTTAAATGCGCCGCAAAACTTTTTAACATTTGCTCTGTATCTTCAACATGATGCATCGCCATTGCACTGATGATTAAATCAAAGGTTCTACCCAGTGGATGATGAACAATATCCTGGCACACGGTTTCAACCTGATCTTTTAATGCTTCTTTTGCGAGCAACTGTTCCAACATGGACTCTGACACATCAACCGCTGTTACTTTAGCAACATCAGGAGCAACATGTGATGTTAACAAACCGGTTCCAGCGCCAAAGTCGAGCACCTGCATTTGTTCATTCAACTTAACTTTTTCTTTAAGGCTTCCACCGATACCATTTGAAAGCGCTAAAACCATTTCATTAACATCCCAGTCTTTTGCTTTTTCTGAAAATAAATCTGTCATAAAAATTCCTGAATATTTCTCTTTATAATTTAACTAAGGCGCTTCAGCCATAATAACAACACGTTTCGGCGCCGGATAACCCTCAATCGTTTTCGTATGATCATCCGGATCTAAATACTGCTCTAGTGAGTGAAAATTCATCCACTCTGTCTGACGTTGCTCATCTATCGTTGTCACACTCACATCGACCACGCGGATATTTTTATAACCGCATCGTTTCATCCAGGCTTCAAGCGTTGGTACGCTTGGCAGGAACCAGACATTACGCATTTGTGCGTAGCGATCTTCTGGCAATAACACTTCGCCATTTTCACCATCAATAATTAATGTTTCCAGTACCAGTTCACCACCTGTTCTCAGGCAGTCGCGTAATTCAATCAAATGATCGATAGGTGATTTTCGGTGATAAAAAACACCCATTGAAAAAACGGTGTCGAACGCTTTGAGTTGCGGCACGTCTTCGATACCAAAAGGCAAAAGAAAAGCATTATCGTTGACTCCGGCTTTCATTATAAAGCGACGCATTATTTCGAACTGGTAAACATATTTCAAACCGGGGTCTACCCCGATGACCAGTTCAGGATCATGTGCCGCCATACGCCACAAGTGATAACCATTGCCACAACCGACATCGAGAATTTTTCGGCCCTTTAACGGTGACAGGTATTTTTCTAAACGATCCCATTTCCAGTCGGATCGCCATTCGGTGTCGATATGAATACCGAATACATTAAACGGGCCTTTACGCCATGGCATCAGTACTTTTAAATATTTGATCAATTCTTCGCGTGTGTCGTCATCCAACTGACCGCCGCAACCGATCTCTATCGCATCCGCCGACAGATCCACACGCTCCGGTTTTACCGGGGGCAGTAATTCAAGCACTGCTTCCCATGCAGGCAGATCTCCATGATTGACGTTATAGAGCCTCTCATCGAGTTGCATAGGTAGAGCAGCGAGCCACGGTTCCAGCTCGGTGCCTTTTATTTTTTCAAGAAGTAAAGAATAGTCGACTGTAGATTTCATAAAAATTATTTAACTGCAATGATTGAGACAAAGTTAAAACACTGAAACCAGACCTGTGCCTGACCGAACCCTGCCTGTTTCAGTCGATCGAGATGCGTGTTTAGTGTTTCAGGTATTAAAACATTTTCAATTGCTGATCGTTTTTGTGCGATTTCAAGTTCGCTATAACCATTAGCCTTTTTGAATGACAGATGCAGTTCTTCATTGAGCCTTGCTTCGGCTTCATTTTCAAAAGCAATTTTTTCAGACAACACAAGCGCACCACCGGGCATCATATTGTCGGCGATGTTTTTAAGTAATATTTCACGATCAGCTATCGGCAAAAACTGTAATGTGAAATTCAATACCGCTAGAGAAGCATTATTAATATCCACCTTACGAATATCATCACACAGCACATCAACTTCCGGGCCTGATGCAAGATTCACATTTACACGACACTTTTCAACCATCGCCTCAGAATTATCAACAGCCACCATATGGCAAGGTATATTTTGTAAGCGCGAACGCATTGACAGGGTCGACGCACCTAACGAGCAACCAAGATCATAGACGTTTGATCCCTGCTGCACATATTGTTCAGCAAACACACCCAGCATAGTAACAATACTTTCATAACCCGGTACTGAACGTCGAATCATGTCAGAGAAAACATTGGCAACGTTTTCATCAAACACAAAGTCGACTACATTTTTCTGCTCTGAATATATATTATCTTTTGACATTATTAAGCTGATTTCTGAAGCAGACGTTGTTCAATGCGCAGCAGATGAAAGCGGCCACAACCCCGTGTTACAAAATAGCCTGTTAGCACGCCCAGACCATTTGCAATCATATCTGAGTATTCAAAATAACGAACGCCGCCCGCTTGCTGGGCGAATTCCAGACCAACACCTAAAGCAATGAATAGCACTACCATCGCATAGCGACTGGATTGTTTAAAGAAAATCCAGGCAAACCAGATCATTAATATCGCATACGCAGAAAAATGCATCACTTTATCAAAGTTATCAATCTGAATATCAACAGGATCTGGTGCTAATGATCCGTAAACTATATACGTCAGATACAGACAACCGGCCAGCAACCAGACCCAGAAGTATTTTAATTTTTGTTTCTCTAATACACTCATTGATATTCCTTTATATAAACAAAGCCACAAGAACTGCGCCAAGAATAATACGATAGACCACAAATGGCATCATGCCGATTCTTTCGAGCAACTTAAGGAAATAATGAATACAGAAATAGGCGCTGACACCTGAAATGACTGCTCCAATAATTAGCGATGAAAAATCACTGCCTTTTGCGACCGACAAATAGTGCAATGTTTCAAGACCGCCTGCCAATACGATAACGGGTATCGACAATAAAAATGAAAACCGTGCAGCCGCCTCACGCGTTAATCCCATCATTAACGCCGCACTAATAGTAATACCCGAACGCGAGGTACCAGGTATTAATGCAATGGCCTGCGCAACACCAATAATCAACACATCTTTCCAGCGAATACTGTATTCATTACGATTGCGATCACCTTTTGCATCGGCCCACCACAAGTACGCCGCAAAAATAAATTGTGTTGCGGCAATCACCAATGCTCCACGCAGTGACTCTTTTATAAAGTCATTAAATAGCAAACCACATAAACCAACGGGAATCGTACCAAACAACACAGCCCAGGCCAGACGACTGTTATCAGTATGTTTTGCCTGCTTTGAAATAACCGGCAGCGAACCGAACCAGTCCACTGTCATTTCTGCCAGTTGTTTTCTGAAATACATCACCACGGCCAGTAAGGTACCGACATGCACAGCCACATCAAACGCTAACCCCTGATCTTCCCATTCAGTTAACAGTGGCACTAAAATTAAATGTGCCGAACTCGAAATAGGTAAAAATTCAGTTAAACCCTGCACAAGCGCCAGAACAATTATTTGTATTATGTCCAAAATACTTTCCTTTTTATTCTAATTATATTTTCTTCACAGCCGGCTTCTAAAGTCTGCAATTGAGAAGCCAATAAGTCCAGACTCTATATCTCTGCCCAATGCCATTACTTTAAATTTCTCACCCATCTCACCCGGCAAAGTTAATGTTTTTACTTGCTGAGACAAATGCATTTGTTTTTTAACATCATCTGAACAGTCCGCCATTTTATTTTCAAAAATTTCGGGCAAGCCTGCTCCAAATAAAAATTGCGCCTGCGTTGTGTAACCCATGACTTCAAAATCGGCTTTTAACGCTGCTTCTGCAACCGCTGTGAAATCTACAAACGCCGTTATGTCCTGCAAACCGGGATAGAAAAAAACATCATCATGCGCTCGGTGACGGTAATAGCACATCAGCGTTCCCATGTTGCGTTCTTCACTATAATACTGGCTGGCGTCATAGCCATAATCAATTAACAGTACCAGTCCTTTATCAATAATTTCATTCAAGCTTTTTAGCCAGGGCGAGACTGAAGGGTTAAATTCAGAACGATAGTTTTCTGCCAGTGGTCGGTCAATTGATGCTTCTATTTCTGTTATTGCAGAACGCAGTTGTTCATCTGCAATTTTCTGTCCCCATGCAAACTGATCACCGTCATTACAAATTGTGCGCTGATAAAGCTCGCCCAGCTGCTTTTCAAAACACACAACCGGCATGGCATCCAATACTTCATTGGCAATGACAACCGCATTAACCGGCTGCTCAGGTAATTGCTGCAACCAGACAACTTTATCTGCCAGATGCGCGCAGTATTTCTGCACGCTCTGTTGTTGCCTTTGCTGTAACTCAGCACTGAGTTCGATAATCCAGTAGGCTTCCGGCAAGGCATTTAATGCCTCTAACTCAAGCAGTAAATCGGCCGCCAGAATTCCCGAGCCTGCACCAAACTCAATTAATACCGGCTGATTTAGTTCAACGAATACTTGTTTCACTTGCCGCGCCAGACTCTGTGCGAATAAGGGCGAGACTTCCGGTGAGGTTATAAAATCACCCGCCTCACCAAATTTCTGGGCGCCAGCCGCATAATAACCTAACCCCGGCTGGTACAAAGCCATCGCCATGTACTGATCAAAACCTGTCTGACCACCTTGCTCTGCAATGGCTGCCTTAATGACCTGCTGTAACTGCTGGCTATGTGCAACCTGTTCTTGCGACGGCTCAGGTAAAGTCGCCACATCGGCTTGTGTGTTAATATATAAATCCTGTTTAGTCAGTGTTTATGCTTTTCAGCAGAGGTAAAACGTGTCCAATTCTAACGCAAGCGATCTACAGAACAAAACCGCATTAATAACCGGTGCATCTCGCCGCATTGGTGCTGTGATTGCTCGTACACTACATGCTGCTGGTATGAACATCACACTGCATTACCGTGGATCAAAAGAAGAAGCGGAAAAACTGGCTGATGAACTGAATCAACAGCGTGATAATTCATGCATAAGCATACGTCTGGATTTACACGATACCGCCGCTTTGCCCGAGCTTATTGAACAAAGCCAGCAGCACTGGCAACGACTGGATTTACTGGTGAATAATGCCTCCAGCTTTTATCCGACTCATGTCGGAAAAATCACCGAGCAACACTGGGATGACCTGATGGGTAGCAATTTAAAAGCACCGCTGTTTCTGTCACAGGCGGCAACCCCTTATCTAAAACAAGTCAGTGGCAGTATTATTAATATTGTTGATATACACGCTCAGCGGCCGATGAAAAACCACACTCTCTACTGCGCTGCTAAAGCAGGGCTGGCGATGATGACTCAGTCTCTGGCAAAGGAACTGGGGCCAGACATAAGAGTTAACGGTGTAGCACCCGGCGCCATTATGTGGCCAGAAAATGAACAAGACGCTGAGGTACAGGATGACATCGTCAGCCGGACAGCTCTCAAACGCAGCGGCATGCCAGAAGATATTGCAGCCACGGTTTTGTTTTTAGCCAGAGATGCTCATTATATTACCGGGCAAATTATTCCCGTTGATGGAGGCCGAAGTATAAACATTTAAGTTTTCAACAAAACGGATTTAAACCCTTTTATTCAAATCTGCTACAATCTTTTTTCAAGTTTAACTAAAGCTTATAGAATCCAATGAAATCACTATTTTTTCTACTTACATTACTATTATCATTTCAAGCATCAGCGACAGAAATACCCGACTACAAAGCGGAAAAAATTGCCGCTCACACCTATGTCATTCATGGTCCGCAAGAATTTCCTAACAAAAAGAATCAGGGGTTTATGAATAACCCTGGTTTTGTCATTACCAATACTGGCGTTGTTGTTATCGATCCGGGCTCCAGTCTTTATGTCGGTAAAATGGTATTACGCCAGATTCGTAAAATTACCAATAAACCTGTCAGCCACGTATTAAATACCCATGTTCATGGTGACCACTGGCTTGGAAACCAGGCCTTTGATGAAGCCTTCCCCAAGGCTGTCATCATGGCTCACCCGGAAATGATCAAGGCAGCTAAAAATGGTGGCGCTGAACATTGGCAACATTTAATGCAATCTATGACCAAAGGCGCCACTAAAGGCACTAAGGCCATCATCCCATCTAAAGCAGTCAATGACTCAGTACAGTTCAAAACGGGCGGATTCACTTTTGCTATCTTTGCACCGGGCAAAGCACATAGCGGCACTGATATTATGATCCATGCCGTTGACGATTCTGTTGTCTTTTTGGGTGACAACGTTGTGTATAAACGCATGCCGGGTATGCAGGACGCAACCTATCGCGGCAACATTAATGCCAGTGATGTCGCAATCGCTATTAAAGCCAGACATTATGTACCAGGACACGGACCATCCGGCAACGTAGCACTTGTTAAATCATTTAAACAATATCTGTCGATCATATACACTCAGGCGGCTGCATATTATGAAGAAGGATTGAGTGATTTTGAAATGAAGCCTAAGATTCTTAAAAAGCTATCAAAGTATAAGAGTTGGAGTTTTTTTGATCAGGAAGTAGGCAAACATATTAGCCTGGCTGTACTCGAAGCTGAAAAAG
>Ga0316206_1002399_pt1 | contig 12728 bp, 10 predicted proteins | sample 6monthpyrite_MG_FD_204942 | JGI IMG/M metagenome (GOLD analysis project Ga0316206, IMG submission 204942) | Microbial mat bacterial communities from mineral coupon in-situ incubated in ocean water Damariscotta River, Maine, United States -... | ecosystem: Environmental > Aquatic > Marine >...
GCCTATGTGGACCCGGACGTTACCGATGGGCTGGAGATTGTCGTCCTAGGCGTACCCCGCGCGCTGACACTGCTAGATGCTCCTGTCTGGGATCCCTCCAACGCGCGGCAAAAAGCTTAGCAGAGAGACAGCTTTGGAGAGATGCCGCCGTAAGTTTTGTCCGCAGCATTGGTCAACATGGGCTCTTGGCCGCCATGCGGTATCGCAGCGATCCGCGATGGTCTGGCAATCTGGGACCCGCCATTGGGCATAACTGCCGTGCTTTCTGCCAAGCTGTTCAAAATTTTGCCAGATACGGGAACAGACCCAGGATCGTGTGCCATTCCCTCTCGGACAAGGGTCGTTCAATATTTTCAGCCGAGCGCTCGCTCAGAGCCCAACCTGTGAATTCGATTTTCTTGCTGCGTGCGCTCGCAGCGAGAAAAATGCGGCATAAGCGATAAACTCAGTGCCGCTGCGCAGCGGGAGAAGCGGCCACAGGCGCAGATCGCAGCATGGATCAGGCGTCGAATTTACAGATTGCGGGACAAAACTTCCTATTACATTGACTGCATCAGTGCCCGGTTTGGTTGGGACTCCAGACATTCGGTACACCGGGTCAAATCACGTATTCGGCCAATCAGAGTGAAACAGAGTCACCGAAACTCGATTGGTCCGCACCTAGTATTTCGGCAGAGCGGACAAATGGTTATACAGTGTTCTTAGATGAATTGGACAACATTGGAGAGAGTTCATTTCTGAGAAGCCGATATTCGCCCGGCTATTCGGAGTCCCCGAGTTCCTCTCGGAGGACGGCAGTGTACTGCCAATGACGCCCAAGTTGGCTGCACTTGTTGCGTATTCGGACGCCCGTCATCCAGCGACGACACCAAGGGCGGAACTGATGGACGTTTTTTGGGGACAAATGCTTCCTCGGCTAGTCCGGCAAAACCTCAGAGTCTGACTCATAATTCGTTCGCGGTTTTTCTTGCGATGTAACGGGCCGATCTTCGGATGGCGGCGATGAGGACCCAAGCGTCGGCGGAGGCGATGGACGCTTCCCAGTCCCTTGCCAATCTGCGGCAGCGGCCAAGCCATGCGAATGTACGTTCGACGACCCAGCGGCGGGCGATAACGATAAAACCGGTTACTCCGCGTGGACGTTTCACGATCTCTATAGTTGGGCCGTTTACCTCGGTCATTGCATCGCGCAATTTGTCTCCCGCGTATCCGCCGTCTGCGAATATGTGCGCCAATGTCGGGTGACTTTCGAGCGCCAGCGCGATGACCACAGGAGCACCGTCTCGGTCTTGGATGTCGGCGCTGTGGGTTACCAGCCCCAGCAAGTTCCCTTCGGTATCTGTCACGATATGGCGCTTGCGACCCTTTATTTTCTTGCCCGCATCGAAGCCGCGCGGCCCGCCGCTCTCGGTCGTCTTCACTGACTGGCTATCAATTATGCCAGCGGTGGGCGCGGCGTCTCGCCCGACCAATACACGAGAAGCTTCGACAAGCGTGTCGTTGATCAGATCGAACAGCCCCTCATTGCGCAGACGATAGAAATGGTACTGCACCGTCTGAAATGGCGGAAAATCCTTCGGTAGTAATGCCCACTGACACCCTGTCGTTCCAATGTACTGGATCGCGTCCCACACAGCCCGCATATCCGTCTCTCGTGGGCGCCCCACTTTGGACCAGGGACGCAGAAATGGTTCAATCAAACCCCATTCCTCTTCAGTCGTATCGCTTGCATACCGCAATCCACGTCGGTCATAGTCAGGGCGAGTGATTTCAGTCCAGGACATGATTTCCTCCAAGTCTATCAACTCGGATGAATCACTACTGACTGGAATCATTCAACTTAGTTTCCAATTGGGCTCTCAGAAAAGCAATAGAACGTATTCGCAAAGTTCTGGGAGACGGAATTCTTGTCACCCGTCGCGATTTGATCGAGCTGAACACCCACAGGGGGATTGTCAGATTAAACTTGTTGGACTGCTATTCCCGCTCCAATCTAACTACAGATTGGACAGTTCTCCATATTTGATTGGTTTTCGCCAAACATCATCAATTGAAACCAGCCCGAAATCCGCGCTTGAAGTTTAGCAAATGAATTTAATCTGACAATACCCCCTGCCCTGCTCAACCCGGTTTTGTCTGAAACTGCCCCCTCAAGACTTCGGCGCTCCTTCGATGTAGGCCGGGCTGGTCCAAGCCACATGGCCGTTGTCTTGTGTGATCCGAAGGTAAAGCTTGCGCTCTGATCCCGGGTGAATATCCACAACGAATGCGCCCTTGACCCGGGATTGCGAAAGGGATTTTGGACGCCGCTGCACTGAAATGCGCCGTCCGAGACCTTCACCTGTTAATTCGGACACGGTGTCGGGGCCGAGGTCAGCCAGGCCTAGATCAAGCTCTCCAAGGTCACACTTTAGCTTCAGGTTACCCGCCAGTGCATTCGAAAGGGTCAAGTCCATCCCGCTTCGATTGCCGGTGGTCACGGTTTCAAGCCGGACCGATTTGTTGTCCGCAGAGAACACCGGAATCCGGTCGCGGTTGAAGACATTGATTGTTTCTGCATTGACGACGGTTGCTTCGGAGGTAGCCACATCAATGGCCCAGTTGATGATCCGTCCACGTCCGCGGTAAAGGGCGCCTTCTGCCAAGATGCGTATGCGGTCGTCTTCCGCTGGAGCGGAGAACGGGTGATGCCAGGCATCAATGCAATCGGTTCCGTCGAACAGCTCGATCTTTTCAATTGCGTCCGGACAACCGACATCAAACGCCAATTCTATCGATCTGGCATCCGTAAAGGCAATGTCGCCCATGGTTAGGGCGTCGGCATCAATGGCCGTGTCCGACCGGTACGGGCTCTGGTGCAGGCGGAATGATGCGCCATCCGCAGATATCCCGAGGTCGATCCGGATCCTGTCACCCGTCGTCCCGAAGGTATGCCTCTGACGCAAGGCGTCAATTAGCCCTTTCCTGTCAAAGCTTTCCGCCAGATAGCATGTCAAACCACCCAGTGCTCCGAACCTTGACGCACCGGGATAGGCACAACCCGGCCGATTCTTGTGATCGTCGGAATGGGCCACAATGCCGACACGATGTCCTACGGCGAACGAATCATGGAGTATCCACTCAAATGTGCCCCAGCAAGAATGAACCTCGACCGCGTGCTGAAGCGACAAATCGTCTTCGGGGCTGATCTTGGCATAGCGACCGCCGACATGCGCCAGAACGGCATAATGTTCAGGATCGAGCGCGGCAAAGAGGTCCTCTATCATCGGCGCGTCTGTCGACGGATCGTAGCTACCTTCTGGCAAAAGGATTGCGGACGACCGATATATCGTCTCGCCCTCGTTGAGGCAGATCACGTTGTGATCTCCGCCAACAGCGGTGTTTCCGGACCATTCGTATCCGGGCAGTGCAATGAAGCGGCCAGGTTCGTCGTGTAGTTTCGACACCCTGTTGATCTCGGCCCAGTACGCATCGGTCAGCTGGAAGTCGTTGCCCTGATGGCAGGTTGCGTCGAGCAAGCCGGGCCCGTCGGCAAAGGCATAATATTCTGCGATGGTTCCCGCGCCAACGGTTTCGCCAGATTGGCCGTGCAGATCGGCCCAAAGCGGCAGCGGCCGGCCAGCCGCGACTCCGAGGGCGGGGTTGGACCGGCCGAGTGTTTTGCCCGTGCTGTCGCGGATCTCTGTACGCAACTCTTCGTCCGCTCCCGGCACCGGAAGCCGAAGGCTGGTAACCAGCCCAGCATCAGGCACAAACGGTTCCGGTTTTTCCCCGTGCCTGTCCGTCGTTGCAAGCGTGAGCCCGGTAAGGTGTTCAGAAGAAGGGTTACCCCAACGGTCGAGCCCCACGACGCGCAGTCCGGTATCGGTTGACCCGACAGGAATTTCCAAAGGCAATACAAGCCTATAGGATTCGACGGGACCGGGCAAAATGTCGATAATCGGGAAAACATCGAGTTCGGCGAAGTCGCATGTTGAAAAAGCATCAACATAAGCCTTGAAGGGAAAATTCAGTTCCGCATTCGTCTGCATCCGGATGCCGGGACCTCCTTGATCCTTGCATCCCAGAATGAGATCGAAGGACTCGCCGGGCATCAGGAATCGGCCCATACGAATGGTGAGTGTACTCTTGTACGGTCTGATGTTGTCGTTGGACACTTCCATGACGAAGTGCCTGTCAGGTCCGGCTTCGATACGTGCGAAACCAGCACCGGCTGGATCGGAAACTTGCGGTTTTCCCATGTCGGAGGTTTGCCTCCAAGACAACTTCAGTCCCCCAGCATCGTCGATTCCATAGCGCCCTGCTGTGAACCTAAACCGAAGCGTAACGTAGGCCCCGGCTGCCGCTGGCGCTGGGGTTAAGCATGTGAGGGTCCCAACCTCATTTGCGCGATACTTGGAATGTGGCATGGATCAATACGCTCCCTTGTAGTTTTCAATTGGCGGCACACAGCTTCCGTGCTGCGCGTGCCGCAAACCAACCGACATCGCAGCTTTAACTCTTTGATTTAATGGCCAACATGTCGTATTGTGATTTCTGATATAAGTACGTCTAACGTCACATGTGTCCGTCATCGAAACCGAACCGTCCCACGGTAAAGACCAGCCTAAAGCTTTGAAAGCTGAGAACTTCACCGGAACCTTCGGCTCTAAGCTATCATGGCCGCAAAGCATGGTGTCGGCACCGGGATGGACAATCGACCACGCTTCGCCAACCAACTCTGACCCAACCCGCGTTTCGTCGTGTTGATCTTCATCGGTCATTGAATGGCTCCGGCCTTCGTCCGGCGCTTAGATCGTGCCATTGAAATAGCGCGCCCGACAACAACGAGCAGACCAATAATAAGAAAGGCAATTGCTACGGGCCTCTCAAGGAAAACTCCAATACCGCTGTTAGACATCAACAACGATTGGCGAAATGCCTCTTCCGCGCCTTTGGCCAAAACAAACGCAATAATAAACGCGGCTGCGCTGTATCCCGAGCGGCGCATCAAATATCCTATCACGCCAAATACCAATGCCAACCCGATATCAAAAATACTTTGGCGGGCGGAATAAGACGCCACAAAGGCCGTTAGGAAAATGAAAGGATAGATCAAACGCGGTGGGAAGAATGTGATGGCCCGGCCGACGATCAGCCCAGCAAAATACCCAATCAGCCCATAAAGCGCGATGCCGATTAACCCTGCAGCAAAGAGCGCGAAGATCAATTCTCTGTTGGTCGAGAAAATAGCCGGTCCAACCTGGATCCCATGGATCGTAAATACGCCGATCAAAATGGCCGCAATTGTGCTTCCCGGCACGCCCAACGTCAGCAGCGGGATCATGCTTGGGCCTGACACGGCGTTATTAGAAGACTCGGGCGCCGCAATGCCTTCAATTATCCCAGTGCCCCATTTTTCGGGGGTTTTCGACCGGCGTTTTTCTTCGCCGTAGGCCGCAAAACATGCAACCGCCGACCCCAGACCTGGCATCATACCGATAAGGGCGCCAATGCCTGAAGATCGGATCATGATCGGGATGACGCTTTTGATCTCGGCCCATGTCAACCGATTGGCCAACGGATCTTCCGACGCAATTTTTACCAATTGTATTGCGTTTTGGCGGGACTTTTCGACTTGAACGAAGATCTCGGAAAATACGAACATACCAATCAAAAGCGGCACGAGCGAAAGACCGCTGCTAAGTTCATAAAAACCCATCGTCATGCGCGCATCTCCTGTAATCGGATCCAGACCGATCAGTGAGACGATGATGCCAAAAAGGGTTGAAAGAATACCCTTGAGAATGGATTTACCAATAACGCTGCCAATTACAACAAAGGCCATCGTGTAAATCGCGAAATATTCAGGTGGCCCAAATTTTCGGGTGTATGATGCGATGAATACAGCGCCAAAAATAAGAACTAAATCGCCGGAAAAATCGCCGAAAACCGAGGCAACGGTCGCCATTTTTAGGGCTTTGCCTGCTTTGCCCTGCTGCGTCATCGGATATCCGTCACGCATTGTCGCAGCAGATGCAGTTGTACCGGGCGTATTAAACAGAATTGCAGCAATAGACCCGCCAAACCGCCCAGATTTGCCGATCACGTATAGAAATGAAAGCGCTGAGAGGGGATCAAGATAAAAGGTAATTGGCATCAGCATCGCAATCGCTGCAGATGCCGTCAGCCCGGGAATTGCACCTGCAACAATGCCGGTGATTGCCCCGATGAATACGAACAAAAGAGCTGTCGGATTGTCAAACAGATAGGCGAAGCCATTAAGAATATCCATGGTCCTGCAGGCCTTTCGGTGCGCTAGCTAAAGCTGATGAGCCAGCCTGCCGGGTCGTAGACCCCCATCAGGCGGATGAAAAAGAAGTAATAGAGTGCGGCACCGATGACAGAGATCAGCAAAATCTTGACCGGAGAGCGCGTGCCAAACAGCACTAGCAAGGCTATTAATGCACAGGCGCTGGCAATCAGGTAGCCGACCGCGCCGAGCAACCAAACATACGCAAATCCGATTACGACAGTTAGGGCTAACCGGGTGACGAGAGCCCTGGAAAACGGTTCAAACTCTTCGCTGTCTTCTGTGCTTTCGGGGGTCTCATTGCTACGAACCGACATAAAAACAGCCGCCAACTCAAGCAGTCCAAGCGTTATGATAAGGAGCGAAATTATGATTGGAACCATTGGCGGACCAACCAGCGCTTCGGCTGCGCTTAGGCGGCTGGGCGTATCAATCTGAAACGCCAGCACAAGGAAAAGAACGCCGAGCAATATGACGGCAAGAGTCACGATGAAGTCAAATCGATGGTTGGTCATGGGGAAGTTCTCAATGCCAATATCTTGATTGGGGCGTCGTGAATTAGGCCCAGCAACTTGCGCTGCTGGAACCTTTGGCAGGTTAGACACGTCTGTTATTTACCAAACAATTCCATAATGATTGGCGTAACCGTTTCATCTAAAGCGCGCACCATCGCCATGGTCTCTTCCGGGGTGGAATAAACGCCTGTCAGGCCCGCTTTGACAATTAGTGAATTGTATCCCTTGCTTTGGGCGGCTTGTGCGATCGCATCAACCAAAGCGTTGGAAATATCCTCAGGAAGATCCTTGGGACCCCACAGAACCAGCGGCGCAGAGATCCCCATCTGTGGCAGACCTTGTTCGCCAAATGTCGGCACGTCCGGATAAATCGGATCACGCACATCATCGGTCACGCCTAATGCCCTCAATTCGCCACCAAAACCGGCAAGTAGGGAAATGCCCATAAAGCCGAAATCAACCTGACCCCCAGCAACTGCATTCCGGGTTTTGGAGCCGCCGCTAAACGGAATGCCCTGGGCCTCAATTCCGTTGCCATCCAGAAAAATCATGCCGCTAAGGGTATGCAGGCTGCCTTGACCTGGGTTGGCCCAGCGAAGCTGACCTGGGTTGGCCTTGGCGAAATCCACCAGTTCTGCGGCTGATTGGAATGGGCTATCGGTTGGAACGATCAGACCTGGCCGGAATGCCGGAATTCATGAGATTCAAGCACTTCCTCGAAAAACCGGCCGGGGTTCATGAGACTCACCATCCGTATTTATGAGACTGGACGTACCGGAGTTTATGAGACTGGCGCTCCCGCGCCGCCTTTTCGATGATCCGACACTCTCTCTCGTCGCGCTGAGCGCGCCAGAGCCGGGCAGAGATGCGTCTCCTCAACGAGAGCGGCCATGACCTGAGCGCCACCTGCGCCCGCCCCTGCCCTTCCGTATCGCTGGCCAGAAGGACGTTGATCGCCCGGTTGACCGGATCCTCGACGATCCGCCCGAGGCCAACCGTCAGCGCGAAGGCCTGCAGCAGCGAGCCCTGTGCCAGGCCATGCAGACCGGGGCGGACCGGTTTGGCCAGAACCGGCGCCACCGTATCGTATTCGGGCACGATGACGGTCAGCGCCTGGCGGATGATCGGCGTGGTGAGGAATTCGTGGTAATCCCGGCGGGTCTGGAGTGACATGCGCGGTTGCTCGGCGGCAGACGGCGGCGAGGCTCGGCGGTGCCGCGCCGTCAGGAAGGCAAGTATCTCGACCGGGCCTAATGGTTCCTGCCCGTCTCCCCACGCCCAGACATCGAGTACAGCGGCGCCAGCGTTCGCAGGCGGTACGAGCTTTGCCATTCGTCCGGCGCCCAGCATCTCAGGCAGGGTCGCGCCCGTGGCATCCTGTAGGTCTGTTCCGTGAACGGGACAGCGAAAGATCCAGGGAAGCGCGGTCGATTTCCGGTGCACATCGCCCGGGCAAAGCTGGCAGTGATGCCGGTTCTTGCGCGCGATCATCAATCGGGCGTCAGCGGAGAATTCTGCGAATGTCATGGCCTGCACGGCCTCGGGCGCCAACCCGGTCCGGGCTGTGATCAGGGCCCCCTCCCCTTCCGAAAGACGCCATTCCAGATCGAACACATCACAGCCCGACAGACCGAGTTCGGCAAGGAACTCAGAGACCGCCATGGCATAGAGCGGGGCCAGACGGGCGAGCCAGGAGGACAACCGCTCATCGATCTCAGGGGGGAACACGACCGGCAGCTGCCCCTGCCCTCTCACACAGGTTCACCCAGAACCGCCTTTAGCTTGTCGCCGCCAAGAACATCGCGGGACATGATGCGTTCCTCGCCGTTCTCAATGGCTGCGATCGCCAGCTGAGACATGACCGAAAAGATGCCGGAGGTGATGCCGCCGGTCACTTTGATCATCCGTGACAGTGCTTTCGCGTCGATCTGGCTTTCGCGTCGCAGCGGCAGGCTGCGCGAGAGCGTGCTGATCAGCCCGGTGAAATCTTCGCCCTCGCGCCACGGCGGCAGGGCGAAGGCCTCGAACCGGCGCACCAGCTGGGCATCGGTGCGCAGCGCGTTGCGGGCCTGATCGGTGCCGACACAGACCAGCGGCACGCGCAGCTCGTTGCCCAGGAACCGCAGCATGTTCAGAAACCGCGCCTGTTCGCGGACCGTGCCCGCCTGGAGGCTGTGGATCTCGTCGATCACCAGCATGCGCGGACGCAGTTCGGTCAGCAGCCGCAAGGCGAGGCTTTCGAGCACAGCAAGCGTGGCGCGCGGCGGCTCGGGCGCCCCGATCGCCGCCAGGATCCTGCGGTAAAACCGCGTCTCGTCAGGCCCCGAGACCATCTGCACCGCGACGACCGGCATGTGCAGCCGCCCGGTCGTTTCATCGAAACTGGACGCATGATCGCGGGTGAACTTCTCGATGATCATGGTCTTGCCCATGCCGCTTTCGCCGACCAGGAGCAGGTTCGGCATGCGGGCGCGCTCCGGGAAAGACATCAGGGTTTCCAGCTTCGCCAAGGCCGCTTCCGCCCGGGGATACGAAATCCAGCGGTCGGCGCGGATGCGGTGAGTGCGCTCCTCGGCACTGAGAACGGCCAGTTTGCTCGCTCCCGCATAGAGATGGGGAAACTCAGTCATCATCGTACCATTCCTCGACGTGGAAACCTGGGTGGTCCTTGAGCGCATTGCCCGTTGTTTCCCGGGCTGGAAGCGCTTCAGGCGGCTCCGATGCCGGCGTCACATCGATCATCAGACCGGGCTCCAGATGCGCCCGCCGCGCCCGATGGCGCCGTATTGCCTTGGTCTGCCGCTCGGCACTGTCCACGAGCACGCGTTGCGCCTGGATTGTGGAGAAAATCAGCTCCTCATCCACCGACCGGCGTCCGGCCTCGCGCAAGGCGCGTCGCGCCGCACGGTGCTCCCAGAGAGTGATCGCGGGCCGGGTCAGATCGGCGGGCCGGGCCTCGATGATCCCCTCCCCGGTCAGCACGAAAATGCGTGAAAGATCACGCGGGTCGTATTTGAGGGTGAATTTGCGGCCCCCCTGCCCCATCAGCCAGCGCAGCTCGTCCGACCAGTAGCGGATGTGGAAGAGATGCAGCCCGTCACGCTGCAACACCCGTTGCTCGGATGGCAGGAAATCGACCAGGAACTGCCGGGGATCGGCCGGCATGCGGAACCTGGCCTCGTCCAGTCGCGCGGCCCAGGCCGCTGAGGGTGTCGTTTCCAGCGCGCTATGAACCCGCGCGTGGTAGGAGCCGGTGATTTCCAGTGCCAGCCAGGTTTCCAGCTCCTGAAGCGTCATTACCGCCTCGGCCTCGGCATCGAGATCGCCGCGCTCGAAGATGTTCGAAAAATGTGAGCCGGGCAGCAGGTGCACAGCGCCCATCATCGTGCCGATGAGCCGTTCGATATGGCCGCCATAGCGCGGCGTGCCGGGCGGACGGTGCTGCAGACCGATCTGATACTCGGAACAGGCAAGCTCGAAAGCAAGGGCGTGGAATTCCGCACCGTTGTCCACATAGATCGCCTTGGGAATTCCGTGTGCAGGCCATTCCGCCCCGATTCCACGGGCTGCAAGCCAATGCGATTTGTCCATCACCGCATGGGTCAGGCACAGAGCGACCGACAAAAGCGACGGCGGCTCCAGCGACAGGTGAAACCCCAGAACCATGCGGGTGTTCACGTCGATCGCCACGGTCAACGTGGGCCGGCCAAGCGGACGACGTGTCACCGGATCGACCACCGTCACGTCGGCCTTGGTGTGATCGATCTGAATGATATCCAGCGGGCGGTTCGCAGCAAGTGTGCCGGGTGTGGCCAGGTGGCGGCGCTCGGCCTTGTCCTTACCCTCCCGTCTGGCCATGAGCTTTGCCTGATCCTTTTGCTCCAACCAACGCCCCAAGCGCCGGATCGAAGGTGGCGCAAGCCCTTGTGCTCGACAATCGGCCGCGACCTCGCGCCAGAACCGTGTTCGGGTCGGCTTGCGGCGGGTGGCATAGAAGTCTCTGAACAGGCGGGACACGATCGCCTCCACATCCGGATCCAACGACTGCATGCCGCGCTTCGGACCACGCGGACTGGGCAACAAGGCTGAGGTGCGACCGTCATCACGGAACTTTTTCAACAAGCGAAACAACGTCGATCGGCTGACATCCAGCTGGCGCATGGCCTGCTCCACATCGCCCTGCCCCAGCTGATCCGGCAGATCAGCCAGCACCTTCACGCGACGCTCCGCCGTGTTCCATTCCTTGTCGGTTAGAAAATTATCGGACATAGCTTGATCAACGCACGGCTGCGGGATAGTCTCACAAATAACGACTCATGCTCATCTACAGTCTCAATAACTCCGACTCAATCTCAAAATGAAAAAACCACAAACCATTGAAAACACATGGACCCCAGTCTCAAAAACTCCGGCAGAACGACAGACACAGCAAACGCGCCCTCACCCAACGAGGACAGCGAGACAGACGGTGTGTGGGGCGAAGCGATTACCTTGCCCTCCTCTGTGGCGGGTTCCGGAGCGCTGGACCGGCTGGTCGACACCGCGCGCGACTATGCGCGCCAGGCCACGGCCGACAACACGAACGCTGCCTACAAGGCGGATTGGGCACACTTCAGCCGGTGGTGCCGGATGCGCAGAGCCGAGCCTGTACCACCAATCCCCGAGATGATCGGGCTCTACATCGCGGACTGCGCGGCACCCGCCAGCGACTCCCCTGCGCTCTCGGTCTCGACGATCGAACGTCGGCTGTCCGGCCTAGCCTGGCACTATCAGCAGCGTGGGTTCTCCCTCGACCGCAAGAACCGCCACATCGCTACCGTGCTTGCAGGGATCCGTCGCAAACATGCCCGCCCGCCGGTCCAAAAGGAGGCGATCCTGGCAGAGGATATTCTCGACATGATCGCCACGCTGGGGTTCGATCTGCGCGGGTTACGTGACCGGGCGATCCTGCTGATTGGCTATGCCGGCGGTTTGCGTCGTTCCGAGATCGTCAGTCTCGACATGCACAAGGATGACACGCCGGATTCAGGCGGTTGGATCGGGATGCTCGAGGACGGAGCGCTTCTGACGCTGAATTCCAAGACCGGTTGGAGGGAGGTCGAGGTGGGCCGAGGATCGAGCGACCAGACCTGCCCGGTGCATGCGCTGGAACAGTACCTGCACTTCAGCAGGATCGACTTTGGGCCCGTCTTCCAGCGGGTCAGCCGCGACGGGCGCAAATCAACCGGTGACCGCCTGTCGGACAAGCATGTCGCCCGCCTGATCAAGACCACCGTGCGTAACGCAGGCATCCGCGGTGACCTGCCCGAGGCGGAGCGCCTGGCGCTGTTTTCCGGCCATTCCCTGCGGGCCGGTCTCGCCAGCTCTGCCGAGGTTGATGAGCGTTACGTCCAAAAACACCTTGGCCATGCCTCCGCCGAGATGACCCGCCGATACCAACGCCGCCGCGACCGTTTCCGGGTGAACCTCACCAAGGCCGCAGGGCTGTGACCCCCCTACCCTCTTGTCCGGTTGGTCACCCTAGAATGGATTTTCGACAGAAGCCCTCGTTGCCGCAAAGTCACTGACGTTCCCGGTCACGACGGTCGCTCCATGGCGCAGCGCCGACGCCGCAATCATCAGATCGGCGCCGTTATGACTGAGCTCGGCCGAAAGTCGGCCCCAGATGCGCGCATCCTCGGCCTCAAAGGCAAGCAGGCGGTCGGAGAACAGCAAGACCGTTCTATCAAGCCAGGCGCGAAGATCGTGGGCAAACGCAGGGTCCCGCGTTTCCTGCTGACGAATGCCACGCTCAATTTCTCCAAGCGTAATGACGCTCAGGTAAAGGTCCTGCTCAGCCTTTCCCCGCAACCAGGCTGCCACTTGAGGTGCGCGATCCGGGCGACGCACGGCCGAGATTACGTTGGTGTCCAGGACATACA
>Ga0316206_1002400_pt1 | contig 12725 bp, 10 predicted proteins | sample 6monthpyrite_MG_FD_204942 | JGI IMG/M metagenome (GOLD analysis project Ga0316206, IMG submission 204942) | Microbial mat bacterial communities from mineral coupon in-situ incubated in ocean water Damariscotta River, Maine, United States -... | ecosystem: Environmental > Aquatic > Marine >...
GCGGCCATAACGGCGCCAATGGTGATCCAGCTAAAGATGGCGCCAAAAAATGACGCAATGAAACGAAGCATATGGGGACCAGCCTGTTGATTACCTTTTGCTTATAGGCGGGCCAACGCGGCGGGTCAAAACCTGCGCGGGCTTTATGTCGGCGTTTTTGCGCCGTCGCGTTGCACGAGGCTGTGAGGCCCTTGCGGCGCCAGCCCGGCAGGCCTAAATCATATGGACCTGTCCGTCCCCGACATGATAGGGCTGCCAGACATCGTCGTTGCCACCAAGTTGCCACTAAACAGTTTAAAAACATAAACTTACTCATGCGCCCCCTAAGCCACCCCTCGCCGTATCGAAAAACGGTGCCTTCCGGACCCGGACTACCCACAATGACTCCTGACGATATCCTGCCCACCTATGACCGCGTCGCTGCCGGATTCGCCCGCGCCCGCGACAAGTCGCTGTTTGAGCGTCGCTGGCTTGACAAGATGCTCGCCCATACCCCGCCGCCGCGTCGGGTGCTTGATTTGGGCTGCGGCTCTGGCAACCCGATCGCGCGTTATCTGACCGACCGGCGCGCTCAGGTCACTGGGGTCGACGGGGCCGCCGCCATGGTCGCGTTATTTCAACAGAATCTGCCTGACGCGCCGGTTTATCACGCCGATATGCGCGGGCTGGATCTGGGGCAAAAATTCGATGCAATCCTTGCCTGGAACAGCTTTTTTCACCTGTCACCTGCCGATCAGCGCGCCATGTTCGCGATCTTCGCCAACCACGCCGCCCCACGCGCCACGCTGATGTTCACCGCAGGCCCCCGCGCTGGCGAACCCATCGGCGAAGTCGAAGGAGAACCGGTGTATCACGCCAGCCTCGACCCGCAGGAATATCAGGCCCTGCTGGCCGATCACGGCTTTGATCTGCTGAAATTCACCCCCGATGATCCTACCTGCAACGGCCACACCATCTGGCTGGCCCGCCTGGCTTTGGCTACTGCCTAAGCAATGCTGCCTCGGCGGCATCCTCGGCGGCCCAGATGCGCAAGGCATCGCGAATCCCCACTGCTGCCTGCGCCCGCCAGTCCGCCGACTGCAGACGATCCAGATCGCGCGCCGATGACATGAACCCCAGTTCAATCAGCACCGACGGAATATCCGCCGCCTTCAGAACCGAAAATGAGGCCTCTAGCCGGGGCCGTTTGTGCAGATTGCCGATATTGTCACGCAACCCCGCCACCAGCGCATCCGCCAGCCGGTTGCTGCGCGGCGCGGTCTCGGCGCGGGCCAGATCCATCAGGACCCCCGCGATCACATCATCTTGCTGCGACAGGTCCACCCCGGCCAGCAAATCGCCCCGGTCATGCCGCTCGGCCAGCTTTTCCGACGCCACATCCGAGGCGTCCTCGGCCAGGGTATAAATCGTCGCCCCGCTGGCGCGCCCCTCGGCCAGCACATCCGCGTGCAGAGAGATAAACACATCCGCCCCCATCGCGCGGGCCAGCGATTGGCGCATTTCCAGCGGCACAAAAATATCGTCGTCCCGGGTCAACATCACCTCAAACCCGCCGGCGCGCAGCAGCACCTCGCGTAGCTCTCTGGCGAATTGCAGCATCAACTGCGCCTCAACCGCCTCGCCCCGCTCGGCGCCCGGATCTATGCCGCCATGGCCGGGGTCCAGCACCACCATCACCGGACGATCACCTGCCTGACGCGGGCGCGGCGCGGCCAACACCTCTGGCTCTGGGAGCGAAAACAGCGCCACATCGGGCGCGCCTGCCTTGGTCGCGAAATCAGCGGCGCTGACCTCTTCCAGCATGACCACCACCTGGGCGGCGTCCCCGGTCCGCATTTCAGCCGATGCTACCGCCAGGGGGGCCGTCAATGCCATCACCATGCGTGACCACCCCGGGCGCACCGCCCCGGTCAAAACGCCCTCAACCTGCTCGGCCTGGTCAAAGACCCCTGCGTCCAATCCATCCCAGGCCACTTCGGAGAAGTCCAAAACCAGCCTGCGCGGCACATCCAATGTGAACACCCGGAACGGCACCGGCTGCGACAGCGCCAGCTCCACCCGCACACCACCACCCGAATCAACAACGAAAGACGCAGCCGGATCAACCCGCGCCAGCGCCGTCAGCCCCTGCGCTGCCGCCTGCCCCGCGCCCAACAGCGCAAGAAATCCCAGTATCAGACGATGCCTGCTCATTTCGCCCCACGTTTGATTACATCCATCATAGCGCGCCACCCGCGTCTAAGGAATCCCTCAAAACATCCCACGCGTTTTTGGCACCCGCCGCGCGCAGCGCGCAAAACAATACAGCGTGGGCCAAAGGCCCACTCCGCCAGGTTACCGCCGGTCCATGAAATCCTTCAGCCGCGTCAACCCTTCGCGGATATCGGCCGTCGCGCGCGCATAGGAAAACCGCAGCGTCCCGGCACCGCGTTCCGTATCAAAATCCAGCCCCGGCGTCACCGCAACGCCCGCCTGTTCCAGAATTTCGGCGGCAAAGGCGCGGCTGTCCGAAGTCAGATCAGACACATCCGCATAGACATAAAACGCCCCATCCGGGGGCGCGATATTGGCGAACCCTGCCTTGGGCAGGCCTTGCAACATCAACCGCCGGTTTTCGGTATAAACCGCCAGATTGCCCTGCAATTCATCGTCACATTCCATCGCCGCCAGGGCCGCAATCTGGCTGACATGGGGCGGGCAGATGAACATATTTTGCGCCAACCGCTCGATCACCCGCACCTGATCCTCGGGCACCACCATCCAGCCAACCCGCCATCCAGTCATGCTGAAATACTTGGAAAATGAGTTGATTACATAGACCTCATCGCTAATCTCCAACGCGCTGACCGCTTTGCGTTCATACTCAACCCCGTGATAAATCTCATCCGAGATGAACGACGTGCCCTGCGCCGCCGCCGCCTCGATCAGCGCGGCAAGGCTGGGGCGGTCCAGCATCGTTCCGCTGGGATTCGCCGGACTGGCCACCATCAACCCCGCCAGATCCCCCGGCAGGTCGGATGGCACCAGTTGCAGGCGGTTTTTCGCCGCCGCCTCGATCATTACCGGGTTCAGCCCCTGCGCGGTCAGAATCTGGCGATATGACGGATAGCCCGGCGCGCCAATGCCGACCCGGTCGCCACTGTCAAACAGCGCATTGAACGCCAGCAGAAACGCCCCCGACGACCCCGAGGTCACAATCACGCGGCCCGGGTCCAGATCAACATTATACCAGGTTTTATACAGCTTCGCGATGCGCGCACGCAGATCTGGCAGCCCCAGCGCCACGGTATAGCCCATCGGATCGTCGCGCATCCGCGCCGCCACCGCCGCCAACGCGCCGGCAGGTGCGGGCGTGCCGGGCTGGCCGACCTCCATATGGATAATGTGGCGCCCCGCCGCCTCGGCCCGGCGCGCGGCCTCCATCACGTCCATCACAATGAAGGGATCGACCGCGCTGCGTCTTGAGTTTCGCATCCCCACCTCCCTATGCTGGCATCAGTGCTGCCCTTGCGCAGCGCCCAGGCAGGAACTGCACGCGGAGAGACGAACAGTCAATGGCAGGCAAATGGCAGGCAGGGCTTCGTGCCCTTCTGATCGCTGCGACCATGTTGATGGCCGCCGCACTGCCCGCACGTGCGATTTCGATCCTGCGCGATCCCGATATCGAAAATGCCCTGACGGAACTGGCCCGCCCGCTGATCAACGCCGCCGGACTGCCGCAAGGGCAGATCAAACTGCTGGTGGTCAAAGACAGCAAACTGAACGCCTTTGTGGTCGACACCCGCCATATCCTGATCCATTCCGGGCTGATCCTAAAGGCGGAATCCGCCGAAGAATTGCAGGCCGTCATCGCCCATGAACTGGCCCATATCGCCAATGGCCATATCACGCGCCGCCTGACCAACCAACGCGCTGCCAAAGGGGTTGCGCGGTTCGGTCTGCTGGTGGCACTCGCCGTCGGGGCCAGCACCGGCAATGCCGAGGCCGCCGCCGGTATCGCAATAGGCTCTGCCAGCAGTGCCTCACGGGTGTTTCTGGGCCATACCCGCGCCGAAGAGGCCAGCGCCGATCAGGCCGCCCTGCGCTATATGTCGCTAAAGGGGATCAACCCGAATGCCATGGCCGACGTGCTGGATTATTTTCGCGGGCAAGAGGTACTGTCTGCGGCCCGGCAAGACCCTTATGTGCGCAGCCACCCGCTGACCCGCGACCGGATTCGGGCCGTCAAAGGCTATGCCGCTGCCTACGCCGGAACCGCACGCGAAAACCCCAAGGCCGAATATTGGTTCGCCCGCGCCAAGGGGAAACTGGGCGCGTTTTTGCAGGCACCGGGCTTTACCCTGCGCAAGATCGGCAAGAACGACACATCCGACATCGCCGTGATGCGCCGCGCAATTGCCTATCACCGCGCACCACGCCCACAAAAAGCCCTGGCCGAAATCAATCGCCTTGTCGCTATGCGCCCGAACGATCCGTTCGTACAAGAGTTGCGCGGCCAGATCCTGCTGGAATCGCGCAACTACGGCGCCGCCGTCAACGCCTACGGGCGCGCGGTGCAACTGGCCCCGAAAAACCCGCTGATCCTGGCAGGATACGGGCGATCGTTGCTGGCGCTGAAAACCCGCGACAGCTATGCCAAAGCGTTGCGGGTGCTGGAACAGGCCCGATCACGCGATGCGCGCGACCCGCGCATGATGCGCGATCTGGCGGTGGCCTATGCCCGCAACGGGCAAAACGGCATGGCCTCGGTCGCCACGGCGGAACGGTATGCGCTGCTTGGCGATCTGAAAAACGCAAAAGTTCATGCGAAACGGGCAATTGGCCTGCTGCCTCAGGGTTCTGCGGGCTGGAACCGGGCGCAAGATGTGTTAAACGCGGCAAAGACCGCTGGATAGGGAAGAAAAAATGTTCAAGAAATTCATCACTGCGGCAGCGCTGACCACGCTGCTGGCCACGCCGCTGGCGGCCTTCGAAATAAATGCGATGAACGACGCCGAACGCAGTGCGTTCCGCGACGAAATTCGCGCCTATCTGATGGACAATCCAGAGGTTCTGCTGGAGGCCATCGGCGTGCTCGAAGAACGCCAGGCCGCCGCACAGGTTGCCGGCGACATCGACCTGATCCGCACCAATGCCGACGACCTGTTCAACGATGGCTATTCCTATGTCGGTGGCAACCCCGAAGGTGACATCACGATGGTCGAGTTCCTTGATTATCGCTGTACCTACTGCAAAAAGGCCCATCCCGAGGTCAAAGAGCTGATCGCGTCAGATGGCAACATTCGCTATATCGTCAAGGAATTCCCGATTTTGGGGGATCAATCCGTGCTGGCCAGCCGCTTTGCCATCGCCGTGAAACAGGTCGAGGGCGACGAAGCTTATGCAAAAACCAACGATACGCTGATGACCATGCGCGGTGAAATCACCGAGCAAGGCCTGTCGGACCTGTCCGAAAAGATGGGGCTGAAGACCCAGGAGGTGTTCAAGGCGATGAACAGCGAGGCGACCAAGACGATAATCGACAGCAACCGTGCCCTGGCGCAACGCATGTTGATCAATGGCACGCCAAGCTTTGTCTTCGAATCCGAGATGCTGCGCGGGTATGTGCCAATCGACGGAATGCGCGCAGTCGTGGCGCAGATCCGGTCTAACTAACGGCGCCCGGCGTCCGCAAAATCGCAGTGGCGCTAATCAGGCGCCATTGCCTGTTTGATGGCTGACAGCAACAAGCTCCGGCTGATCGGTTTCATCAGCCGAATATCCTCGGGGCGCAATCCGTTGCCATGCACGGTGGCCTCATTGGCATACCCAGACATGAACACAGCTGGCAGCGACGCATCGCGCTGCCGCAACGCCTGCACCAGGGCGGGGCCCTGCAACGCGCCGGGCATGACGATATCTGTCAACACCAGGTCGACGTTCTGCGCTGCCTCGAAACGCGCCAAAGCCGCGTCGCCACTGGGGGCGGAAATGACATTGAAACCAGAGTCCCCCAGCGTGCGCACCAGCATCTCACGCACCGCCGGCTCATCCTCGGCCAATAGGATGGTCTTGCCACCGGGGGTCTTGGCGACCTTGTCGGCCACTTGAACAATTGCCCCGGCATCGCCCGTGGTTTGAGGTGCGGCGCGAAAATACAGCTTGAACGTGGTCCCGGCCCCAGGCTCGGAATAGACCCGCACACCGCCGCCCGACTGTTTCATGAACCCCTGAATCATCGACAGTCCAAGGCCAGATCCCTTTCCCGGCCCTTTGGTTGAAAAGAAAGGTTCAAAGATCCGGTCGAGTATTTCCGGAACGATCCCGACGCCGGTATCACTGACGGCAAGCATCACATAGCGGCCTACTTCCAAATCCTCCTGGCGTTCGTCGATGTAATCCTCGTCAATGCGCACATTCGCCGTTTCCAGCGTTAGCTTTCCGCCCGCCTGCATCGCATCACGTGCGTTCAGGATCAGGTTCAACAGCGCGCTTTCAGTCGAATTCCGGTCCGCCCGCACCGGCCACAGCCCCGCCAAAAGCGATGTCTCGCATTTGATCGACGGCGGCAAGCCACGCGCAGCCCATTTCATGATCTCAAGAACGATCTTGTTGAGGTCCAGCACTGTAGGCTCTAACGGCGCGCGACGTGCAAAACTCAACATGCTTTTGGTCAGCTCTGCGCCTTTCAGCGTCGCTGCAACCGCCTCGTCCAGCAACTCATCCAGATCACTCGGCAGTTCTTTGGCCAGTTCCAGATTGCCCAGGATCACGGCCAGCAGATTGTTGAAATCATGCGCGATGCCGCCGGTCAGATTTCCGACCGCCTCCATCTTGATGCTTTGCTGCAGCAGAATCTCCATCTCGCGCTGGTCCGTGACATCCTGCGAGGTTCCAATACTGCGCACCACCTTGCCCTCGGCCCCAAAGACCGGGGTGATGATCTCGCGCACACGGCGCTCGCCGGCGCGGGTGGGAACACGATATTCAAATTCGACAGTCTCGCCATCGCGCACCCGCAGATGGGCTTGGCTGACAATACCCCGATCCTCGGCGTGGATAAGGGTCAGGCCATTGCTCAGCTTCGGTGCCTGGTTGAAATAGTCGGTTTCGGACAGGCCGTTTGATGCTGCATGCTGATCCGTGCAATAAACCACCCGATCCGTCGTGATATCAAATATATAGAACCCGATTTTGGCCAGTCTTGCCGCATCATTCAGCCGGTTTTCCCGTTCTGCAAACCTGCCGAGCAACCGGCTTTGATCATCGAAATGCATCATGACCTTGCGGATCAGCGAAAATAGCCCCATCGACACGAACAGGGCGGCAAACACATCAACACGCCACTGTGACGCCCTGCCAGCCAACCCCGTGTGTGGCGCCCCCCCATTCGGGTCGCCCAACCGCGAGGCCATCATCAGCTCAAGCACTTCCAGCAGATGTACAAGCCCAATGCCCCACAGCCCGATGACAATCAAAATGGCACCCTGTGCGGCGCCCGCAGTGCGGACTTGTGGCCAATTCCAGAAAACTGCGAAAGTCGTGATAAATATAAACACAACCAGCGCCACGTCCAACGCCAGTACCTGTGAATATGCTGGTAAACTAAAATTCATCTGCGGCCACTTCCTGACCTGGAAACCATTGCACTACGCGACATTTTTCTATGCAGGCAAACTAGGCCTCTCATCCTGTATCTGTCCACAGTTGACCCTAGGGCAGCTTAACCCATCACGCGACCCTAAGTCGCGTCAGGTTAACAGAAACTTAACGCCAGCAGCCGTAGGCTGTTTTCGGCTGCATCAACCAACCGTTTCAGGACAGCCTGCTACTGAATTAAGCACTTGGGCACGCGCCTCGACCTGCTCGACGATATGTTCAATCATCGCTTCGTTCGATAACTTGTGGCTTTGTTTTCCAGCCAGATAGACCATTCCGTGTCCGGCCCCGCCACCGGTAAAGCCGATGTCGGTCATCAACGCCTCTCCGGGGCCGTTGACCACACATCCGATGATCGACAGCGACATCGGGGTCTTGATATGGGCCAGCCGCTGTTCCAGTGCCTCGACGGTTTTGATTACGTCAAACCCCTGGCGCGCGCAGGACGGGCAAGAGATGATATTCACCCCGCGATGGCGCAGGCCAAGTGATTTCAATATCTCATAGCCCACGCGCACCTCTTCAACAGGATCGGCAGACAGGGATACCCGCAATGTGTCGCCAATCCCCATCCACAGCAGATTGCCCAGACCGATGGCGGATTTCACCGTGCCGGCGTTCAGGCTGCCCGCCTCGGTTATCCCGAGATGAATCGGGGCGTCAGTGGCCTCGGCGAGGCCCTGATAGGCGGCGGCGGACAAAAACACATCCGACGCTTTCACGCTGATTTTGAAGTCGTGGAAATCATTGTCCTGCAGAATCCGGATATGATCCAGACCGCTTTCGACCATCGCCTCTGGGCAAGGTTCTGCGTATTTGTCCAGCAGATGCTTTTCCAGGCTCCCGGCATTCACCCCGATGCGGATTGAACAGCCGTGGTCCCTGGCTGCCGCGATCACCTCGCGCACGCGCTTTGCATCGCCAATATTGCCCGGGTTGATGCGCAGACAGGCCGCACCCGCCTCTGCGGCCTCAATCGCGCGTTTGTAATGGAAATGGATGTCGGCCACGATCGGCACCGGGCTTTCGCGCACGATGTCGCGCAGCGCGCGGGTGCTGGATTCGTCAGGCGTCGAGACCCGCACGATATCGGCCCCGGCGTCCACGCAAGCCTGCACCTGGGCAACTGTCGCCGCAACGTCTGACGTGTCGGTATTGGTCATCGTCTGCACCGCAATCGGCGCATCGCCCCCCACCGGGACCGAACCAACCATGATCTGACGGGATTTTCGACGATAGATATTGCGCCACGGGCGAATGGGGTTCAGCGACACGGGGTGGGACCTGCCTTTTCTTTGGGTCGTGTGTTTGGGATCAAGTTTGAGGTCAGAGATAGATGCAGACCTGGCGCCTGACAACAGTCACATCACTGCCGTCAGATTACTGCGACCCGGTCAAAATACCCAAATCCAGCTCTGCCACCACCTTTGCCAGGGTGCGGTTGGCAGCCAGATCAGCCACTGCGTATTTCTGTGTCAACGCATCTGCGCCAAGCGAGACATTGCTGATCGCCGAGGGGCCGTCGCTGGCCGGGCCATAGGCCTGATCGTTGACCGAAAAATACAGCGCACTGGGGTTGCCCGCCCGCAGAACCGGCGGTTCCTCGGTCTTTGGCAATGTGTATTTCTCGCCCGCATCCAGAATCTTTTCGAAGATCACAGTGCCGTCAGCCGCACTGACCCGAACCCAGGCCGGGCGCACGGCGAACAACACGACATCATCGGCACCATCGGCCAACACCCGAACTTCGGGGGCTAGGGGAACCGGCTCTGCCAAAGCCTCGGCCAGCGCCAGTGATACAGGGTCAACCCCGGAAGAAGGGTCGGTCGCAGGGGCGCGCTCGGCCTCAATCGCAGTGGCCAGCGTGGCCGGGTCAAGCGTTGCGATCGGGGCATCGCGGGCCGTCAGCACCGGAACCTCCAACGCCTGTGGGCGATACAGCCGGTCCAGCGCCTCTGGTGCCGGGGCCATCAATGCGGTGTCGTTGGTGATGCCCGCGGTGAACGACCCCCCCGGGGCCAGCGGATCGACCTGCGCGGTGACGCCAGGTGTTTGATCGACCGGGGCGAACTGCACACGCTGCACTTCTTTCAACACGGCCCAGCCGCCGTATCCGATGAACCCGATTAACGCGGCCAGCACCAGAACAGAGCCCAAAGCCCCCGGTTCGATGCGCGAAAACATGCCTTCGACGCGGGGCACAAACGGGGTGTCGGGCTGTTCAAACGGGTCTTTCTTGACCCCTGCCGGTTTCCGGGTATCAACCTTTGCCGTTTTCGCACCAGAGGCTGCGGCCGACATGCCATGCGCGACCTCAAATTTGCCCTCTTCGCAGAATTTTTTATAGGCCCATTCCGGGTCAAGGTTCAGGTACCGAGCATAGGAACGCACATAACCCGCGATAAAACCGGGCGTCTCAAACGCGGACGGGTCCGAGTTTTCGATGGCGGCAATATAGGTCGCTTTGATCTTCAGCTCACGCTGCACATCCAACAGCGATTTAGCCATGGTGGCACGCTCGCCACGCATGATATCGCCCAAGCGCAAATCAAAATCGTCAAAGCCTTTCGGCTCTTCCGGATCTACGTCTATTGGAGGTGCGGTACGACGCCCGATCATGCCCCCTGCCCCATCTTGAAACTCTATCCCCAATCGCCAGCGATTCGTGTGCCGCCGACTGCATTAACAGCACGTTAGCATAGCACCAGATGCATTGCACCCGCAGAAAAGCTAGCCGGTCAACTCTTGGCGATTTAGCGCGCAGTGCGACCAAAGCGTGTCGAGCGCTGCGACGAGTTTGTTCATCTCGTCCGGCCCATGCACCGGCGACGGGGTAAAGCGCAGCCGTTCCGTGCCACGCGGCACGGTGGGATAGTTGATTGGCTGCACATAGATGCCGTGGTCTTCCAGCAGCATATCCGACAGGATTTTGGTATGCACCGGATTGCCGACGATAACCGGCACGATATGGCTGCCATGGTCGATAATCGGCAGGCCCATGGCCTTTAGCCGCAGCTTCAGGATCTTGGCTTGGGTCTGGTGTTGCTCGCGCAGCGCCCGATCGGTTTTCAGTTGCCGGACAGAGGCCGCAGCCCCCGCCGCAACGGCAGGCGGCAATGAGGTGGTAAAGATAAAGCCCGGTGCATAAGACCTTATAGCGTCACACATTTTATCGCTCGCGGCAATATAGCCGCCCATCACGCCATAGGCCTTGGCCAGCGTGCCGTTGATGATATCGACGCGGTGCATCAGCCCGTCACGTTCGGCCACACCGGCACCGCGCGGGCCATACATGCCCACCGCGTGAACCTCATCCATATAGGTCAGTGCGCCGAATTCATCGGCCAGATCGCACAGCGCCTCGATGGGGCCGAAATCGCCGTCCATCGAATAGATCGACTCAAAGGCGATCAGTTTCGGCGCATCCCTATCATCAGCCTCCAACAACTCGCGCAGATGCGCGACGTCGTTGTGCCGGAACACCCGCTTGGCCCCGCCATTGCGGCGAATACCCTCGATCATCGAGGCGTGGTTCAGTTCATCCGAATAGATAATCAGGCCGGGAAACAGCTTGGGCAGCGTCGAAAGTGTCGCATCATTGGCGATATAGGCGCTGGTGAACAGCAGGGCTGATTCTTTGCCATGCAGGTCGGCCAACTCGGCCTCGAGCCGTTTGTGATAGACCGTCGTGCCCGAGATATTGCGCGTTCCGCCCGACCCGGCACCGGTGGCGTCCAGCGCCTCATGCATCGCGGCCAGAACCGCAGGATGCTGGCCCATACCCAGATAATCATTGCCGCACCAAACGGTTACCGGCTGATCTTCGCCATCCGGGCGGTGCCAGATAGCGTGCGGAAAGGCACCCTTCTTACGCTCGATGTCAATAAATGTACGATAGCGCCCCTCGTCATGAAGACGTTGAATCGCTTGGTCCAGCTTTTGGGTGTAGTCCACCGCTCGTTCCCCCGGGATCGTTTGTTGCCGAATTCATTAGCCGCAGTTCAGGTGCGTTCCAAATGCATATTCAAAACATGGTACACTTTGCCGCCATGATCCAGATCAATCAGCCACCATCACTTCACAATCCGGCGATCCGGATTTGACCGCCGCTGCGTTGCACGCCGCCAGCGCGGCCTCGCCCGCCCCCTCGCCCTTGGCAATTGCATAGGCCTCGGTCGCTGCCGACATCGCCAACGCCCTGGCCCCTTTGCCTTTGCGGTATGCCCTGAACGCCAGCGTCGCGTCGACCGACAGGCTCAGCGGCCGCGCCTTCCAGCGTTTCGGCAGAACCCGTAGCGCAATCACACAGGTCGCATCCCGCGATTTGCGCGCCTTGTTGCAGGCCGCCAGCGCCGCATTTGCCGCAGCCCCGGGCGAATGATATTTTGCCGTAATCTGAAACAGCCCCGAGAATCCGGCGGCATTGCCATCGGCCGCCAACCGCTTGAAGAAGGACGGCGAAATCGCCATCGCCCCATAATACCCGATAGAGGACGCAAATTCCGAGGTTTCCGCCAGCGCCTTGACATAGGCCTGTTCCGTTTCGCTTAGCGCCGGGTCCGCCGTCAGCACAACCTCTTGGCCGCGCGGCGAAAACAGCATCTTTTTCGCCGCCTTGCTGTTCACCGGGTCCGCCAGCGTCATGCCCGGCACCAAAATCGCCACCAAGACCCAAACCGCTTTACTCATTTTACCGTCCCTTATCTGCTTTCCGGCCAATTTAGCCGCCTCGCCCGCTGTTGCCCAGCCGTAACTGGACACTGCGCCACGCCCTGTTACCCTGCGCCTCACCACACCACCATTCAGGACCTTAGACATGAGCCTAGACGCCGTTCTTGCCCGCATCGACGCCGACCTTCCCGCCGCGATTGACCGGTTGATGGATCTGTTGCGCATTCAGTCGATTTCCACCGACCCCGCCTTCAAAGACGATTGTGACCGCGCCGCCGACTGGCTGGTCGCCGATCTGCAATCACTGGGCATCGAGGCCAACAAACGACCCACGCCGGGCCACCCGATGGTTGTCGGCCATACACCCGCCAACGAACGGGGCGACGGCACGCACTTGATGTTTTACGGCCACTATG
>Ga0316206_1002401_pt1 | contig 12720 bp, 10 predicted proteins | sample 6monthpyrite_MG_FD_204942 | JGI IMG/M metagenome (GOLD analysis project Ga0316206, IMG submission 204942) | Microbial mat bacterial communities from mineral coupon in-situ incubated in ocean water Damariscotta River, Maine, United States -... | ecosystem: Environmental > Aquatic > Marine >...
GAATGGCGATTGTAGCAGCAGGTCCTGTATTTAATTTTCTATTTGCAATTTTCGCTTACTGGATGATGTTTGTAGTCGGTGTGTCTGGTGTGAAGCCTGTTATCGGCCATATTGATAATGATGGTTTGGCGAAAGAAGCAGGCTTAGTTTCTAATTATGAAATCGTTGCAATTAACAATCAGAAAACACCAATCTGGGATGTTGCGATAAAAAATATAATACCGGCCGTAGTTGATCGCTCTCAGGCAGTGTTAGAGTTAAAAGACAAACAGGGGAATACATTAACACGTACTTTAGATTTTTCTGAAACTACGGGTGAAATAAAAGTTGATAACTTATTTCAGCGATTAGGTTTTGAACCCTGGCGACCAGTCATTAAACCGGTTGTTGGTGTCGTATTAGAAGGATCACCCGCTGAAAATGCAGGCTTTAAAGTTGCAGATGAAATTATCTCTGTAAATAATGTTAGCACGAAAGACTGGCTTGATGTGGTTAACATTGTTTCGAGTAAACCAGCTGAAATAGTACAAGTTGTCGTTTTACGTAATGGACAAGAAGAAAGATTACAAGTTATTCCTGAAAAAATTATTCGTAATGGAAAAGAAGTTGGGCGTTTAGGTTTAGGCCATAAAACAGGTGCAACTTTCCCTGAAGAAATGCGCGTCACTCATGGTTATAATGTATTCGAATCTATACCTCGCGCATTTTCACGCACCTGGGATTTCAGTGTTTTAACACTAAAAATGATGGCGAAAATTTTTACTGGTGAAATATCGGTTAAAAATTTAAGCGGCCCGGTTAGTATCGCACAATATGCAGGTTATTCTGCAAACGCAGGTATAGCACGTTTTTTAGATTTTTTGGCTATTGTCAGTATTAGTTTAGGTATACTTAATTTGCTACCTATACCTATTTTAGATGGTGGTCATTTAACCTATTACATAATTGAAGTTATTCGTAAGAAACCTGTTTCAGAAGAAACGCAGGAGTTTGCGGGTAGAATTGGAATGGTACTCTTATTTACGTTGATGGCAGTCGCTTTTTATAACGACATCCTTCGCGTAACGGGATAAACAAAAATAAAGTTGCTTTGAGTTTTATGAGAAAATTTTTTATATTTTTATGCTTTTTTGGTTTACTACCAAGTGCTTCTGCTTTTGAAGCTTTTGAAGTGAAAGACATTAAGTTAGAAGGTCTACAACGTATTTCTGTCGGGACTGTATTTAATTATTTGCCCATTAAGCCTGGCGATACAGTTGAAAAAGCGGATGTGAAAAATGCTATTCGTGTCTTATTTAAAACAGGCTTTTTTAAAGACATTCAAATTGAGCGGGAAGGCGATGTGCTTGTTGTCTTTGTCGCAGAACGATCGGCAATAAATAATATTGAAATTAAAGGTAATGATGAAATATCAAAAGATCAATTAGATATCGCTTTAAAGCAAATGGGTTTAACAAAAGGTCGGGTGTTTAATCGCTCAATACTAGAAGGCTTACAACAAGAATTACAGCGCCAGTATTATAGTCTTGGTAAGTATAACGTTAAAATTGATGTGGAACTTACTCAATTAGAACGAAATCGTGTTGATGTTACAGTCAATGTTGCTGAAGGTGAATCTGCTGAAATATATCTGATGAATATTGTTGGCAATAAAGTATTTCCTACAAGTGAGTTAATTGCTCAATTATCACTTGCTGATCCTTCTTTTTTTGGTTCAAGAAATAATTATAAGAAACAACAGCTCGCAGCAGACCTGGAAAATTTAAAATCATTTTATCTTGATCGCGGCTTCATAAATTTCAGTATTGAGTCAACGCAGGTTTCCCTTGGGCCGCAAAAAGAAAGTGTTTATATCAGTATTAATATTAAGGAAGGAAAGCGCTTCACAATTAGCGATATCAAACTGGCCGGAGACTTAATTTTACCTCGTAAAGAAGTAGAGAGTTTAATTGACATCAAAGTTAAAGATATTTTTTCACGTCGTAAAGTTGTTGATATAACAAAATCAATAAGTGATCTTCTGGCTGAAAATGGTTATGCCTTTGCTAATGTTAATATGGTACCTGATATTAATGAAACAGCACGTACTGTCGGAATGACGTTTTTTGTAGATCCTGGTCGACGTGTATATGTTCGTCGGGTCAACATTTCCGGCAATACTAAAACACAAGATAAAGTTGTTCGTCGTGAATTACGTCAACTTGAAGCCGATTGGCTTTCAACAAAACATGTTGCACGTTCAAAAACGCGATTAGATCGCTTAGGTTTTTTTGAAACGGTTAATGTTGATACTATTCGCATACCTGGTTCAATTGATCAGGTTGATTTGAATTATGATGTTGTTGAAAAACCGACCGGAAGTTTACAGGCTGGTCTTGGTTATTCAGATTCTCAAGGGGCGATTGTAAATCTTTCTGTTACTCAGGATAACTTATTAGGAACAGGGCAACGTGCAAGCGTTAATTTTGATAATAGCTCAGTCACAAAACAGTTTGGAATTAACTTTATAAACCCTTATTACACAGAATATGGTGTTAGTCGAGGTATTGATATTTCGTATAGAGCGGTCAATGCAGAAGCGGCTAATATCTCAAATTACTCCACTGACTCGTATGGGGCGTCATTATACTATGGTGTCCCTTTATCAGAGTTTACTAATTATCGTTGGGGGATGAAATTCGATAGTACTGAAATTACTACGGGGGCAACGGGAACCTCACAAAATATTCTTGATTTCATTGCTAAAGAAGGCAAGTTAAATAATACTTATCGGGCTTTTACTAACTGGACCTACGATAGCCGGAATCGCCGTGTATTTGCTACAAATGGTGCTTTAACGCGTCTGGGAGGAGAAATTGCTGTCCCAGGTAGTGATTTAGAGTATTATAAAGTAGATTTTAGACAGTTAAATTATTTTTCAGTCTCGAAGTCGGTGACATTAGCAATGAATTTAAATTTGGGGTATGGTAAATCGCTCTCTGGTGCGAGCGGTTATCCTCCATATGAAAATTATTTTGCTGGTGGTACTTACTCTGTTCGGGGCTACGATTCAAACAGTATTGGCCCAAGAGACGCGGTTACAAATAACCCGGTAGGTGGTTCGATTAAAATGGTGGGTAATATGGATTTGATATTACCTAATCCATTTACCGATAAGAGTAGTTCAACAAGGGTAAGTTTGTTTTTAGATGCCGGTTCTGTTTTTAAGGATGAAACAACAATTGATAGTAATGAGCTTCGTTATACAGCAGGTGCTGCTTTTATCTGGATTACGCCAGTTGGTGCCATGAGGTTTAACTTCTCTAAAGCCTTAAATGAAAAACCAGGTGATTCAACAAGAGCATTTCAATTTAGTTTAGGTTCACCCTTTTAATGTATAAGGATATTGTTTAGTGTTAAAGAATATTAGTACATATATCGGTCTTATTTTTTTCGCATTCAGCATAAATGTTTATGCGAAAGATACCCGTATTGGTATCGTCAATACCGCAAATTTATTGAAAGAAGCGCCTCAAGCAGAGGCGGCGCGAAAAAAACTTGAAAGTGAATTTGCCCCACGCGATGTTAAAATTGTTGAAATGCAAAAGCTGATAAAAACGTTAGAAGCTAAACTTTCTAAAGATGCCGCAATTATGAGCGAAGCAGAACGTAAAAAACAAGAGCGTGATATTGTTACAAAAATACGAGATGTTAAAAGAGGTCGGGAAGAATTCACCGAAGATTTTAATTTTCGCCGTAACGAAGAAATTGGAAAGTTACAAAAGCTGGTTTCTGAAACGATTCTTACTTTAGCAAAAGAAAATAAATACGATATTATTCTAAATGAAAGTGTTATCTATGCCAGTGAACAGGTTGACATCACTGAAAAAGTTTTACAACGCTTGCGTGAGATTTTCAAAGAAAGCCAGGCTAAACAATAAGTCATTATTAAAATAACAACATAAACAAGGTGGGCCAGTGAAATATACACTGGGTGAATTAGCAAACCATATTTCAGCCGAAGTCAAAGGCGATGCTTCCTGTATTATAGAAAGCGTAGCGACATTACAGGGTGCTGAAAAAAATCAAATTACATTTTTAACCAATCCAGCTTATCGTTCACAGTTATCATCAACTAATGCCGGCGCTGTTATTATGTCAGCGGCCGATGCAGAAAACTGTTCTTTAAATGCCCTGGTCTGTAAAAACCCTTATGCCGCGTATGCCCGTGTTGCTGCATTATTATTTCCTGCGGAACAATATGAAGCGGGAATAGATAAAAATGCATATATATCCAGTGGTGCCACTGTTAGTGAGAGTGCAAGTATTGCCGCCGGTGTTGTAATCGAATCAGGTGTTGTTATTTCTGATGATGTGCGAATTGGTGCCGGCTGTGTTATCCAAAAAAATGTCACTATTGGCCAGGCTTCGACCTTAACGGCGAATATCACGGTAGCTAAAGATTGTGTTATTGGTAAGAGAAACCTCATTCATCCCGGTGTTGTGATTGGTGCCGATGGTTTCGGCCAGGCCATGGATGAAGGGCAATGGATAAAAGTGCCTCAATTGGGTCGCGTCGTTATTGGCGATGATGTTGAAATTGGAGCGAACTCAACCATTGACCGTGGCGCAATCGATGACACCATTATTGAGGATAACGTCAAGCTGGATAACCAAATTCAAGTCGCACATAATGTTAAAATTGGGGCACACACCGCAATTGCAGGATGTAGTGCGATTGCAGGCAGTACAAAAATTGGAAAACACTGTAGAATAGCCGGTATGGTTGGGATTGTTGGTCACCTTGAAATTGCGGATAATGTCACTGTTACAGCGAAATCACTGGTTACTCATTCGATTAAAGAGGCCGGAGTGTATTCAGCAGGAACACCACTGGAACCTAACCACAAATGGCGAAAGAATACAGTACGATTCAAACACTTAGATGAAATGGCCAGGCGTTTGAATGCATTAGAAAAACAACTCTCCAGCAAACTTAAGGCTGGTGAATAAAAATATAAGAGGAATTAGGCGTTGAAAGAACTTGATATCCATCAAATCCTTGAGCATTTACCCCATCGTTATCCGTTTTTATTGATTGATCGTGTAACAGAATGTAACCCAGGTAAAACGTTAACGGGTTATAAAAATGTTTCATATAATGAGCCTTATTTCACCGGACATTTCCCACAGCGTCCAGTTATGCCCGGCGTCCTGATTCTTGAAGCAATGGCACAAGCAACGGGTATTTTAGCTTTTCGTACTGTCGGAGAAATTCCTGATGGCAGTTCACTTTATTACTTTGTTGGTATTGATAAAGCACGCTTCAAACGACCTGTTGAGCCAGGTGACAAACTCGATCTCCATGTCGAGTTTATAAAAGTAAAACGTAATATCTGGAAGTTTGTCGGACAAGCCAGTGTTGATGGTAAAGTAGTCTGTAGCGCAGAACTGATGTGCGCCCAACGTGATACAGCAGAACTTTAATTAACCGTGATACACCCTAGCGCAATTATAGATCCTGATGCAAAAATAGCCGACTCGGTTGAGGTTGGTGCATATTCTATTATCGGCGCGGGTGTTGAAATCGAAGAAAACACATGCGTTGGCCCCCATGTTGTAATTCAAGGCCCAACTAAAATTGGTAAAGAAAACAAATTATTCCAGTTTTCTTCTATCGGTGAAGTTCCTCAGGATAAAAAATTCCATAATGAAGTTTCCTATTTAGAAATAGGGGACAGAAACACCATTCGGGAGTTTGCTACTATAAATCGTGGCACAGAAGACGGCGGTGGTATCACACGTATTGGCGACGACAACTGGTTAATGGCCTATATTCATATCGCACATGATTGTCAGGTAGGCAATAACACCATATTTGCAAACAATGCCTCACTTGCCGGTCATGCCATCATTGAAGATTTTGCAATACTGGGTGGTTTCACTTTAGTCCATCAGTTTTGCACTATCGGTCAACATGCTTTTTGCGGTATGGGCAGCGCGATCAGTAAAGACGTTTTACCTTATGTCATGGTTAATGGCAGCCCGGCCAGTACGCATGGCTTGAATTCAGAGGGTATTAAACGTAAAGGCTTTAGCAAAGAAACCATCAAAGCCTTAAAAGATGCGTATAAAATTATTTACCGCAAAAAACTTACCGTAGACGAAGCGAATGAAAAACTCAAAGCCTTAGCCGAAGAGTTTGCTGAAGTAAACAATATGCTTATTGCGCTTAATCAAAGTGAACGCGGTATCTTGCGCTAAATAATTAAAGATGAACATTGTTTATATCGGTTCATCAGGTCCGCTTTCAACTCTCCCGTTACAAACACTCATTAATTCAAAATTTAATGTTAGCGCTGTTGCTGTAGACTCCAATAAAAATGACACCATCCCGAATATTAATAAAAATTCGGACTCTTTAGCCTCGTTAGCTTTTTATAATAACGTACCGTTGATTAAGTTAACTAAGAAAGTTGCCAGCAATGTTGCAGCAATAAAAAAATACCAGCCCGATATTATTCTTGTTTCGTGTTATGCACGAAAAATTTCCACTGAAATTACCCAACTCGCAAAAACAGGTTGTTTCAATGTCCATCCGTCATTATTACCCCGCTATCGTGGGCCAACACCTTTATTCTGGCAGTTCAAAAAGGGTGAAGAAAAATTTGGTGTAACGTTACACCGGGTGACTGAAAAGTTTGATCAAGGCAATATTATTGCACAACAAACTATAAAAATGCCGGATGGTATCTCAAAAGCAGAAGCAAGTATTTTATTAGCAAAACTGGCGAGTAAAATAATCTTAAAAACGCTACCTTTATTACAAAATGGCAATTTTAAAGAGGTCACGCAAGATGAAACTATCGCCAGTTATCAGTCATACTTTAAAAAAGAAGACTACGCTGTATCAGTAAACTGGACAGCTAAACGGCTGTATAATTTTATTGCCGCACACAAGCGAACCATGATCACTTTCCCCTGTGAAATAGACGGGGAAATCTATGAGTTAATTGATGTCGTTTCCTATCAAGAGAATGCTTATAAAGAGTTAAACAAAAATATGTATTGCATAACTGATAATTTGATTAGCTTTGAATGCGATAAGGGTTATATTCAGTGTGTTTTAAAAATGATTTAAAAGTAAAAAGGGTGTTTTCTGATAGAGATTTTATTTTTTAGTCAAGCATCTCAAGCAATAATTCACTTAAGTTTGTTTTAGATTCTTCATTAGAGAGCTTTTCTTTTATTTTATTCAGCTCTTTAATTATCGTGTTTCGTTCACTATCATTATCAAGCAGTTCGATAATTTTAGCGGATATTTTATTTGCTTTGGCATTATTCTGAATCAGTTCAGGCACAACACGTTTATCAGCGACGATATTACATAAGGCTATATGTTCAATCTTTAGCATGCGGCTGACAAAGAAATAACTGAGTTTACTGATTTTATTAATAACCACCATTGGTGTTTTCATTAACGCGAGTTCAAGGGTGACGGTACCGGATACGGTGATCACCACATCACAAACATCCATTATGTCGTGAGCACGATGGCTTATGACGCGCATATCAAGTTCAATACCTTCAAAGTAGGGAAGGATGTCTTCCTCTTTTAAGGTTGAGGCAACCGGAATAACAAACTGTGTATTTGGCTTTTCTTCGGCAATGTGTTGTGCGCTTTCAACAATGATGGGGAGTAAACGTTTAATTTCACTTTGACGGCTGCCGGGGAAGAGGCCAACAATCGGTTTATCATTATCCAGTAAAAATTCTTTTTTTAAGCTTGCTGAATCATTACTTGCATGAACTTCATCAACTAAAGGGTGACCGACAAAGCGAACCGGTACATCATATTTTTTATAAAAGACTTCTTCAAAAGGAAAGACCACCGCCATCATATCAACGAGTTTTTTAATTTTGAAAACACGCTTTTGCCGCCAGGCCCAAACTTGTGGGCTGATGTAAAATAACACTTTAATGCCACATTCTTTTGCGGTTTTAGCTAAGCGTAAATTAAAGTCGGGATAATCGACTAAAACTAAAAGATCGGGTGGGTCGGTACGCAATAGGTGTTGCATTTGTTTTAGTGCACCGGAGATCGTATTCCAGTGCGCTAATACTTCAAACAAACCCACCACGGCAAGTACGGATGAATCGATTAGTGTGTTAACACCTGCCTGACGCATGCTTTCACCACCGCTGCCATAAAAATCAATATCGGGATTTTTCTGTTTGACTTCACGCACTAATTTGGCTGCGTGTATATCGCCGGAGGCTTCGCCGGCGATAATCATGACACGTTTAGGGATTGATTCTTGCATAAAGGGGACAGATCTATTTTATTTTAATTAAGTAATGGGGGGAGATTAATTTATCGCTGAATAAAAAAGATCTGTCCCCTTTAAGTTTTAAATCGCTGACTTAATGGTGTCACAAACAAACGTGATTTGTTCTTCGGTCATTTCCGGGAAAACAGGTAATGACATGCAATGCTTTATGGTGTCTTCAGTTACCGGTAGAGAAACGCCGGCACATTCTTTTTCAAAGGCCTTTTGCTTGTGTAATGGAATAGGGTAGTAAATCGCATTACCAATTTCTTTAGCAGATAGAGCAGGCATTATTGCGTCGCGCTTATCTGTAAGGATGGTATATTGATGATAGACGTGAGTACCGATGCCATCTTCAAACGGAACCGTAACAACATCTTTTAATTTTTCACTATAACTATGCGCGACACGACGACGTTCTTTATTGTATTCGTCGATATATTGTAATTTTACGCGTAAGATAACTGCCTGTAATTCATCTAGTCGACTGTTGTAACCTATAACATCATGATGATAGCGCTCGCTACTACCGTGGTTACGGTATATTTTAACCTGTTCTGCAATGGCATCATCATTTGTTGTGACCATGCCGCCGTCACCGTAACAACCTAAGTTTTTACTTGGGAAGAAACTATGTGCGCCCACCAGGCCAATACCGCCGGTCACTTCATCGCCAATACGCGCACCATATGATTGTGCGCAATCTTCAATAACAAGCAGCTTATGTTTATTAGCGATCGCCATGATCTTTGGCATATCAACGGGTTGACCAAAGATATGAACAGGAATAATGGCTTTGGTTTTATCAGTGATAGCCGCTTCAATTAAGTCGCCATCAATATTTAAGGTGTCAGCTTTAATATCGACATAAACCGGTGTTGCACCAACATAACGAATAGCTTCTGCCGTTGCGATAAAAGTAAAGGACGTGGTAATAACTTCATCACCTTCGCTAATGCCTGCTGCAAGTAAGGCAAGGTGCAGTGCATCTGTGCCGGATGCACAACTTAGCGCATGTTTAACGCCAAGGTTTGCAGCCGCTTCTTTTTCAAAAGCCTGTACATTGGGGCCAAGGATAAATTGAGTCTTACCGAGGGCTTCGATAATTTTTGTATCAATCTCTTCTTTAAGATTATTGTATTGTAATTTGAGATCAACCATTGGGATCATATCAAAACTCTCCGTTAAAAATATTTATTCTGTTGTTTGTTAAGCGGTGCCGAGTAACTCGTTAATTTTTATTGCGGTTTGTAATGCAAGTAAACCGGCTTTACCACTGACAATGGGTGAGGAACCTGTATCGATTGAGTTTAAGAAGGCTTCAATCTCGCTGTATAAAGCGTCACCTTGTTCAAAGGTGCGTTCGTTACTTTCTATGTCTGCAATGCCGGGGTACATTTCGCCTTCACCTTTGTTATACATTGAAAGTTTTTTGTTTTGGAAGTCGATAGAAATATAAGCATCGTGTTGAAAAATTCGCATAATGCGTTCACTTTTCATGCTGACGCGGCTTGAGGTGACATTTGCGACACAACCATTTTCAAAAGTAATGCGTGCATTGGCGATATCAATTTCTTTTGAGATGACCGCAACGCCGTTGGCATCAATATGTTTCACCGGTGAACGTGCAAAGTCTAAAATAATATCAATATCGTGAATCATTAAATCAAGCACAACGTTGACATCAGCGCCCCGGGGATTAAACGGAGCGATGCGATTGGATTCAATAAATAAGGGCTGTTCAAGTTCATCTTCCAATGCGAGAACGGCCGGATTAAAGCGTTCTAAATGGCCAATTTGGAAGACACATTGTTTTTCATCGGCAATTTTGACCAGTTCTTCGGCTTGTTCAACGGTAGAGGTAATGGGCTTTTCTAACAGAACATGCACGCCGTTTTCAAGGAAGACCTTGGCGACTTCGTAGTGTTTTTGAGTGGGAACGACAATACTGACGGCATCCACTTGACCTATCAGGTCTTCGTATTCGGTAAATGCGGGAATCCCGTGTTCATTTGCGATGCTTTGGGCTATCTCTAAACTGGCATCACACACCGCAACCAATTCGGAGGATTCGAGTTGGGCATATTTTTGTGCGTGAAATTTACCGAGATAACCTACGCCTATGACGGCCGTTCTAATTTTGCTCATTACTTGTCCGGTTGTGTGTGTACAGGGGGGCGTACGAAGTAAGCATGATCGCATTCTCTTATTTTAAAATCAATAAGATAGGCATAGCCTTTTAGGGGATTTTAGGGGTATGCTAGCGCCACTTTAAACTATCAGCAGACGATGTTATGGCTAAAAAACACATTCTTCCTCCCATTCTGGATTGGGCAGATAGGGGCCGGTTTGTTGCCGGGGTAGATGAAGTAGGGCGTGGCCCATTGGCGGGGCCGGTTGTTGCTGCGGCAGTGATTCTTGACCCGAATAATCCCATTGAAGGTTTAATAGATTCGAAGAAAATCAGCGAAAAACGCCGTGAAATTTTGGCTGGAGAGATAAAAGAACGGGCGCTTGCCTGGGCTATCGCACGTGTTGACGTGGATGTGATAGATGAAATTAATATATTACAGGCCAGTTTACGCGCAATGGCAATTTCAGTTTACGATCTCGCTCAACAACCCGATTTTGTCATGATTGATGGTAATAAAATTCCGAGCGAAATCAATATTCAGGCCGAAGCGGTGGTAAAAGGGGATGATCGTGTGCCGTGTATTAGTGCTGCATCGATTATTGCCAAAGTCGCGCGCGACCAGGAAATGATTGAAATGGATGCGGTTTATCCCGGTTATGGCCTTGCTAAGCATAAAGGCTACCCGACCAAGGTACATATTGAGGCTCTGCAACAACTTGGGGTGACCACTATACATCGACGTAGTTTTGGGCCGGTGAAAAAGGTTTTGCAAGCAAGCTGAGTTGTGTCAGCCGTTCAAAAATTAACCTATTTTTCGCCTTGCTTAACCCCGAAATAGATCTGAAAATAGTCGAATGTCTGAAACCTTTGTCCACCTTTCTCTGCATACCGAATATTCCATTGTTGACGGAATAGTCCGCATTAAGCCGCTTGCCAATGCGGTGGCAGAGGCTGGCATGCCCGCGGTAGCCTTGACCGATCAAAGCAATATGTTTGGCTTAGTCAAATTTTATCGTGCTTGCCAGTCGGCAGGAGTCAAACCCATCGTGGGCGTGGATTGCTGGGTCTCTAGCGAAGAGGATCCCACCCATCTGACGAAACTCACCTTATTGTGTGTTAATAATGCCGGTTATTTAAATCTTACTGAGCTAGTTTCTAAAGGTTATACCGAAGGTCAGCAACGTGGCATCCCTATCTTACAAAAGTCATGGTTTATCGGCCAAACCGATGGGCTGATCGCCTTATCGGGTGGGCGTTTGGGAGATATTGGGCATGCTTTATTAGCGGAAAATGCTGCACTCGCTGCTTCGCGTTTGCAGGCCTGGGCGCACCTTTTCCCTGACCGCTTTTATCTTGAGTTACAGCGTACCGGTCGTGAAAACGAAGAAAACTATTTGCATGCGGCTGTAGAGCTTGCCATTCAGCATGATATTCCCGTTGTTGCGACCAATGATGTGCGTTTTATTTCGGCTGATGACTTTGATGCACATGAGGCGCGGGTGTGTATTCATGATGGCCGGACTCTGGACGATCCACGCCGGCCTAAACTTTATAGTGATCAACAATACTTGCGATCACCCGAAGAAATGATTGAGTTATTTAAAGACATTCCTTCTGCTATAGAAAATACATTAGAGATCGCCAAACGTTGTAGCGTGACTTTAACGCTGGGTAAAAATTACCTTCCTGACTTTCCCATTCCTGATGGTTTGACCATTGAGCAATTTTTAGAAGAAGAGTCCCGCAAAGGATTAGAGAAACGTTTGCATCAATTGTTTGATGTTGAAGCAGAGGATTACGAAGAAATACGAAAACAATATTATGATCGTCTGCAAATTGAACTCGATGTTATTAACAACATGGGATTCCCTGGTTACTTTTTGATTGTTGCCGATTTTATTCGTTGGGGTAAAGAAAATGGTGTACCGGTCGGCCCCGGTCGTGGTTCAGGTGCCGGTTCGATTGTCGCCTATGCATTGACGATTACCGATCTTGATCCGATTAAATACGAATTACTGTTTGAACGTTTCTTAAATCCTGAACGTGTCTCCATGCCCGATTTCGATGTCGATTTTTGTATGGATGGCCGTGATCGTGTTATTGATTATGTTGCCCGGACTTATGGCCGTGATAAAGTGTCTCAGATCATAACCTATGGTTCGATGGCCGCCAAAGCCGTTATTCGTGATGTTGGACGTGTCTTAAGTCACCCCTATGGTTTTGTTGATCGCATTGCAAAACTGATTCCCTTTGAAATTGGTATCACCTTAGATAAAG
>Ga0316206_1002402_pt1 | contig 12717 bp, 10 predicted proteins | sample 6monthpyrite_MG_FD_204942 | JGI IMG/M metagenome (GOLD analysis project Ga0316206, IMG submission 204942) | Microbial mat bacterial communities from mineral coupon in-situ incubated in ocean water Damariscotta River, Maine, United States -... | ecosystem: Environmental > Aquatic > Marine >...
GTTGTGGCAAATTTTGCCACGTCACTATTGGGGGGCGGCAAGGCGACGGTAAGGGAAAAGCTGGTATTGTCGCTGAGTTGGCGCAGCCAGGCGCCGCGCGGGATGTCATCGATTGGCGTGGCAGCGGCCAGTTCGGCACGGAAAGTTTCCGAGATTTCCACGGTCATTTCGCCAAGCGCGGCCTTATTGGGGTCGGCGGGGGACGCCAGCAGTGCCAATTTCATGCCGTCCTCAATCCCGTGCAGACGTCCGGCCGGGATGCTGGCGACGCCGTCCGCGATGATAAGGGGCCATTGCCGCACGGGGTCGGCCCCGTCGGTGCCGAAGACCGGCAGGTCAAGGTCGCCCTCAAACAGCGGGGTTGCGCGGGCGAGGTTGTTGACCGCGTAGCGGCGCAGGATGTCCTGGCCCAACTGGCGATAGGTCACTCCGGGGCGGGCGGCGAGGGTTTCAAACAGGGTGAAGGTGAACACGCCCTGGCTGCGGCGGCCGGGCATGCCACGGGGCAGGCGTTTTTCAGGTGTGGTTTCATTGGTTTGCGCGGCGTAGAACGCGATGAAGGCGCCTTTGGCAGCGACAGTGTCGACCGGGGATTCGGGGGTGGCGGTGCCCACTGTACGGGTGGTGATCTTCATCCGGTCAGAAGGAATTCCCAGCGTTTCGGGGGCCAGTTTGCGCAATCGCACGTCGTCGTCGCCGGTCGGTGCAGCGCGGGTGATAGTGCCGGAATAGCAGCTGTCGAACACCGCCCAGACGGTGGCACCACCGGCCCGCAGGTTGGCGATCATCTGGCCGATTTCGTCGTCGACCAGCGCATTTTCGACGGTTCCAATACTGTCATCCCAGGTGCCGATATCGACCGGCAGGAACAGCTCATCCAGCCCGTCAAGCTCTTCGTCGGGGTGCAGTGCCGGGGCTTGCGAGCCATGGCCCGAGAAGTGCAGATAGACGAAGTCATCCGGCTGCACCCGGGCTGCGAGGTCTGCCATCGCGCCCCTTATCGCGGCCAATGTGGGCGGCGTGCCACCGGCAAGCCCATCGGCCAGAACGGTGATATTGCCCGGTTTGAACGGCGCATAGGGATTGCTGGTCAAGTAGGTTCGCACCAGATCGACATCATTGGCCGGACCCACCAACCAATCGCCCGGATCAAGGCTGGGATAGGTCGATGCACCGATCAGCAGCGCGTGATTTTCGCGCGCGGCGGCGGGCGCGATCAGGAAAACCAGCGCGCAGACGGTCGATAAAACCCCCCGCATCTCAGTTCGTCATCAACGAATAGCTGCCGCCGCGTCCGCCTTCGCTAACCACGGTGATGGCATAGGCATCGTCACTGGCCGGGCGCCAGCCGCAATAGGCGATGGCGCTGATATCGGTGTCCGAACAAACCAACCGGCCCCTGGAGTCGTGCACCAGCAGGTTCAGGTCGCTGCCTCGTGGGCCTTCGACATAGATTTCGGCATATTGCCCGCCCGAAAAGGGCACGTCGGGATAAAGGTCCTTACCGCCCGCCGCCAGGTTGATGATGGAATAGACCGGGCCGTTGGTCACACCTTTGGATCGCTCGGCGCGGATGTCTTCGGCCAGTCCCTCTAGCATCGGATCGCCTGTGATCAGCGGATCGGCGGCCACCAGCATTCGGTCCCATTGCAGTGGCGCGCCCTTGGCGGGTGATCGCCCCTCTGGCACCGGGCCGCCGGGCGCCATCCGCACCGATTTGCGCAGTTTCGCGGCGGCAAGGATATACAACGGGTCCTTGGCCGCGACACCGATTTCATAAAGCGCGCGGGCGGTTTGCAGTTGCTGGAGGGCGGTCTCTTCCGCCTTGGCAGCCTGTGGGCTTATGGCGGCAACCAACAATCCGGCGGCCATCGCTTTGACGAAATCCATGTCACTTGCTCCAATCGGTTGATCTGTTGTGGCAAGATAAGAAGCGGGACGCGGCCAGCGCAAGGTGGTTTGTCACATTGGCGCGAAGATGACGGTCATTGTCATGTGCCATGGCGAAATTGCCGTGCTATCGATGCGGACAGTATTGATCACAAAGGAGTTTCCCCGCGTGCCCCATCGTGTTGCCAGCCTTGTTTTGCTGATCGTGTTTCTGGGGGGCCAATGTTTTCCGGCGGGTCAAACCCGGTAGAGCGGGCGTTGAGCGCCACGCTGGTGCTGTATTCCGACGACAATGACCGGCGGTTCCTGGGCACTGGCTTTGCCTATGGTGTGGATGGGCTGGGGCTGCGCAACGCCCATGTGGTGGGAAATGCAGACACCGTGCGCCTGGGCTATCGGAATGGGCAAGAGGCCAGCGCGCAGGTGCTGGCGCGGGGCGCCCACATTCTGCGCACCAACGACCGTGCCGTGACCGCCGTTCTGGCCATCCGCGCGCACTATGCCGCGATCCTGCTGTTGGTCGAACGTGACGGGCGCAATCTGCATATTACCCTCGACCCACAAAGCACAGGCGACGGGCTGCGGCGGCTGCGGGTGGGCAATGCGCTTGACTTGTCGGTCCACCGGTTCTGAAACTAAAGGCCCTAAGGAGAGCCCAATGTCCGACCCCGCCCGCATCCTGATCATCGAAGATGACGCCGTCACAGCCGAGGAAATGTCGGGCATCCTGCGTGACGCCGGGTTTGTCGTGGCCCATGCCGACACATTGCCCGCAGGGCTGGCCCGCGCGGCGGCGGACCCGTTTCACGCCATCGTGCTGGACCGGATGCTGCCCGGCGGTGATGGCATTGACGCCATCGACACCCTGCGCGCATCCCGCGCCGGGGCGATGATACTTATGGTCAGCGCACTGGGCCGCGCCGCCAACCGGATAGAGGGGCTGGATCGGGGCGCCGACGACTACCTTGCCAAACCGTTCGAAACCCAGGAGCTGACCGCCCGCATTCGCGCCTTGCTGCGCCGGGCAGATCCCGTGGCCGAGGCAGGGCTGATGCAGTTCGGCGCGCTGCAAATCCGCACCAAGGCGCGCACCGTGCATGCCGGTGACACCCACATCCCGCTATCGCCGCGAGAGTTCGATTTGTTAGTGTTCTTTGCCCGAAATCATGGTGATCTGGTCACCAGAATGCAGCTTTTGGAACATGTCTGGAATCTGCATTTTGACCCGCAGACCAATGTCGTCGATGTGCATGTCAGCCGCCTGCGCCGCAAGCTGGAAACGGCGATGGACGTCCCCGTTTTGCATACCGAACGCGGCGCGGGCTATGTGTTTGACCCGTTGCGCCCGGCGGCGGAGGGATAAGATGCATCTGACGACGGCACAGCGGCTGGCCGCCGCGATTGCCGGGGCGGTTCTGCTGGTTTCGGCCCTTGCGCTGGTCACGCAATACGTCCTGGTAAAACGCGATCTGATGGCACGCCAGACTACCTTGGTGCAGGCCGACCTTGCCGGTTTTGCCGCGCTTTATGACCAGCGCCGGATCATCGCCGTGCGCCAGGCGATAGAGTTTCGGTTGGCCCAGGACAGTACCGCCGACATGGCCATCGCGCTGTGGGATCGCAGGTCTGAACCGCTGGCCGGCAACATCCAAAACTGGCCGCCGCGCGGCATGGTGGTGCCCGCCGAGGGGGCGACGACCCCGGTGCAATTCGTGACGCTGGGCGATCAGCCCTATCTGGGCACGGCCCGGATGTTGGCGGGGGGATTTGCGCTGATGGTGGCGCGCAGTACCGCCAGCATGAACGCTGTTCTGGCCCAGATGCGCCGGTTGATCGCCGCCGCGCTGGCCGCCATTGCGGTGATCGGCGCACTTACAGGCCATTTCGCCAGCCGCTGGATTCTGCGCAAAATCACCCGCATCAACGCGCTTGCCGATCAGGTTGCGGGTGGCGATTTGTCGGCGCGTCTGCCCGGCCCCGCCGACCCGGACGAATTTGGCACATTGCAGCGGCATTTCCACCATATGCTGGATCGGGTCGAGGCGTTGAACCGCGCCACGCATCATCTGTCGGACACCGTCGCGCACGAACTGCGCACCCCGCTAACCCGCATCCAGGCCCGCCTGTCGCGGCTGAATGCGGGTAACGACAGCGCCGCCTTGCAAGAAGAAATTCGCAGCACCGTGCGGATATTCGACAGCCTGCTTGAAATCGCCCGCGCCGAGGCAGAAGAGGGTCAGGGCACCGCCCTGCCGTTGAATCTGTCCGACCTGTTGGTAGAAATATGCGAGCTTTATGAACCGCTTGCTGACACGCTCGATATCGCTTTTCGCACCGACATTGCCCCTGCCGTCACCATTCTGGGCGACCGCAATCTGATTGCGCAGCTGATCTCGAACCTGCTTGATAATGCGTTGAAATTCTCGCCCCCCGGCCAATCCGTCACCGTGTCACTGGCCGCTGATGACCCCCGCCACCTGATGCGCGTCAGCGATACCGGGCGCGGCCTGCCGCCGGGGTTTGAGGCGCATCTGTTCGACCGTTTCGCCCGCGCTGACCCAACCGGCGCCGCCCCCGGTCACGGGCTGGGGCTGGCGCTGGTCAAGGCGGTGGCACTGCGCCACGGGGCCAAACTGTCGCTGCCCGCGACAGATAAGGGCTTTGCCATTGAAATCGCTTGGCCTAAGGTCGTCGAAACCTGATTGGCTACGAAGAACAATGCCTTGAAATCCAGACTTTCCCTTCGCCACTGGCTTGGCGCCGCCACGCTGCTGCTGGCTGGATGCGCCGTCACCAACGCCCCGATCAACGCAGTGTTGACCAGTGGCAAGAACGCCCCGGTCACGCAGGTCAGCACCGATGCGCTGGCCGATGATTCCCTGTTCATCGGGTTGGCCTTTTCTGGTGGCGGGCACCGGGCATCTTCGTTCAGCTATGGCATGTTGAAGGCGCTGCAATCGGTGGGTCAAAGCCCCGGCAACCCGCACGGGCTGTTGCCGCATGTACGCCTTGTCACCGGGGTGTCGGGGGGCTCTGTCACCGCCGCCTGGTACGGCTTTTCCGGCCCCGCCGGGGTGAATGGTTTTCGCGAACGTTATCTGATCCAGAACGCTGAAAAATACATGTCGAATTCGGCGTTTAACCCGCTGACCATCGTGCGCGGGCTGTCCGGTGGCGCCAACGGGCGAAAGACTTTCGCGCGCTTCCTGAATGAGGCGCTGTTCAAGGGCGCAACCTTTGGCGATCTCGCCCGCCGATCCGATATCATCACCTGGATCAACGCCTCTGACGTCGCCAACCGCACCTCTTTTCTGTTCTCGCCGGAAACCTTTGATGCGCTGTGCAGCGACCTGTCGAAACTGCCCCTGTCCGAGGCGGTCGCCGCCAGTGCGGCCTTTCCGCTGGTCTTTAGCCCCGTCGTGCTAGAAGCACATTCGACCGAATGCGACTACCGCGAACCGGACTGGCTGACCTCTGCCCGCCACAACCCCGAGGCCACCAGCGCCTTGCGGGCCTATGGCCGGGTGCTGGAAAGTTACGCGGATGCGGAAAAGGTGAAATATGTCAAACTGCTGGATGGCGGCATCACTGATAATTTCGGCACTATCGCGCTGGCCGTGGAACGCGCCAAGGCGCAGAATAAATTTGGCCCTCTCAGCGCCGAACAAGCGGTGCGGCTGAAACGGCTTTTGTTCATGGTGGCCAATTCCGGCACGGAATCCGAACCGGGCTGGACCCAGAAACAGGCCGGGCCGGGGGGAATTCAACTGGCGATGTCGATCGTCAACAGCTCGATGGGCTCGGCCACCCGTACCGCCTATGACACGATGGTTCTGACGCTGAACAACTGGCATGCCGATGTGGTGGACTATCGCTGCAGCCTGTCGCTGGCGCAGGTGCGCCAATTGCGCGGCACCACCAAAGATTGGGACTGCCGCGACCTGAAATTGTTCATATCAGAGGTCTCATTTGAGGGGCTAGATACGGACATGCATGACCGGTTGAACCAGATCCCGACGCGCCTGAGGCTGGAAACCGAACAAGTCGATCTGGCGATAGAGGCTGGCCAACTTGCCACCAGGCAGAACCCCGAATTCAACGGCTTTCTACGCTCGATTGGTCTGGCGGGCCCAACGGTTGACACCACGGCCACCGCCATCGCGCCGCGCCGCATCGCCCCGGTGCGCAACTGATGGCCGAGCATTATAGTTATAAACCCGCGCTTCTGGTTGCCGCCCGGCATTATTCGGTCGACGACACACAGGTGATCTGCACCGACAAAACGGGGGCGGAAAAGTGGCGCATGGGCTGGGCCGAGGTGACCCGCGCCGCCTATGTTGAATATACGGTCAAGGCCACGCGGATGCGGCGGCTTGATCTGCAGGCTGGGCCGAAAGCGACGGAGCAGACCATTGGTGGCAATGGCGGGATGGGCGACCCATCGCGCGACCCGGATACGGTCGCGCAGTTGGACCTGATAGCGGCAATCGCAACCCGGCTTGCGGATCGTGATGAGGGGTTTCAGGTGACGTTCGGCGAATATGGCCGCGCACGACGGATCATTTTCGTCTTCGGCATTGTTGCGATGCTGTCCGCGGTCGGATTGACAGTTTTGACACTGGTCACTGGTGTGTCTTCGGACGGGATAATCGAGGCCGCAGTGCCCTTTGGGGTGGTTTTTGTAATGGGGGTGCTGTTGTTTTGGTCGAACGCGCCCTGGCGCCCGGTGCCGCAGATGTCGGCGCGCGGGCTGGCAGAGTATTTGCGGCGCAAGGTGCATCCGGCAGACGCGCCGGAATGATCCCTTGAATCGTCCCACGCTGGCAACATTACGGCATTGTTCATTTGCCTGCGTGGGCGTGGGTTTCGTAAGATTGGGGCAGTCGCAAAGAAAGTCACCCGACACATGCCTGACAAAATGCCCGACACAAGTCCGACACAAGTCCGACGCCCATCCGACAGCCAGATTTCGGCAATGATTGCCCTTGTTCCGGGGGGTATTTTGCTGTGGCATCTGGGCTGGCCGGTCGGCTGGCCCGCGCTGTTGTTGCCGGTATCTGCCATGCTGTTCACCTTTGTCTGGGGCGTTGGTTTGATCCGTTCCCTGGGCCGCCCGCTGGCGCTGATATCGGGGCTGATTCTGGGGGCCGGTCTGGCGCATCTGATGGTCTGGCTGCCGTTCCTGATGGTCAGTTATTCCGGCGGGCAGGGGGCTGGGCGTTTTGGGCTATTTGGCGCTGGCCGCGCTGGTGACTGCCGGGGCTGTGGGTTGGTATATTCTTGGTAAGTTTCTGTGGCAGACGGTGCTGTTTTGTGCCGGTCTGGCCGGGGTGTTTTATGTCGTGCGCCTGCGCCGTTCAGGAGGTGAAACATGAGTGTTTTCCGTTATGTGATCCTATTGGTATTCCTCGCCTTTCCGGCATTTTCGCAACATGCAAAACAAACGGAGTCTGACCGCCTGACCGCCGAATTCACCGGCCTGATTTCGGATAAGGCGCGTGGATTTCCGGCCAGTCAGGGGCTTTTGGATGCCTCTTTCGCACTGCATCTGTACGGGCCGGATGACCCGAAAACCGTCGCCGATTTATCCGCGCTTCATGCGGGATATGACCCAGAGTCCGACACAAGGTTCACCGCCGGGCTTTTGTATTTCCACCTCGCCCGTCCCATCGCGATATTGCGAGAGCTGGGGGGCGGGCGCAACGAGGTGCTGGCCCAGACGATAGAGATCCGTCTGCGGTGGTTGTCCGGCGATGCCGAACTGGCGCTGCAACAGGCCAATGCTTTGATTTCATTGATGGATGCACCTGGTGCGAATTGGTCTGACGGGGAAATGACCCCACTTCTTTCCGATGCTGCGGTGCTGTCCTACCGCGCCGGTGACAGCGCCGCCGCCGGGGCCTATTTCACCCGCGCCATGGTCTGCGGCGCGCCGCGCTGCCCCGGCGATCAGGTGTTCGGCTGGCTTGGCACAGATCGCAAACCGTCTGACGTGCTTTATGACGCCTATGATCCCAAGGCGATGTTGTTTCAGGCCCAGACCGACGCGCCCAGGCTTTTCCCCGGCAATTCCAGCATGGTGAAGGACATAGCGTTTGAATTCGACCTGCAATCGGACGGCTCGCACCGTGTTTTTTCGCAAGCGTTGGACATGGCGACGGCGGCAGAACCCGGCACGTTGCGCGCGTCAGATCAGGCCCATCTACGCCAGTTGGCGGAACGTCTGGTGCGGACCAACGGCCACATGTTGCGGCTGATGAACCGGCTCAGCGTCGGCGGCTTTTACCCGTTGAATGCCGCCGCGAACGGGAAATATGTGCCCAGCGACCCAGCAGATATCGGTTACCTCAAAACCGACAGTCGTGAGGCGCGATTACTGACCCAAACCATGCCGCTGGTCCATGCGCTTTTGCGCCAATCAGATCGGCGCGGCGACGATGTGGTGGCAAAGCTGATCCGCATCCGGCTGCTGCTGGCAAATGGTCAGCGCGCGCGGGGGCTGGCGGCGCTGCAGATGCTTGCCGCCACGGGGCGCGCACGTGGGTTCAGCGATGCCGAGATGTTCTCGGTTCAGATGGATATCTGGGCCGTTGCCACGCTGACCGGCGATACAAAGCTGGCCGATCAGCTATGGCGACAAACCGAAAGCTGTCGGGAAACGCCTTGTGCCGCCGACCTTGTCGTCAGTTTTTTCACGCGCGCTGCCGAATTGCCACGGATCGCGGCACCTGACGGGCTGGAGGCGCTGTCACTGGCTGCGGCGGATCTGTTTGTGCGCAAGGAATTTCCGGACAACCGGCTGATATTGGCTGATATATACCGTACGGGCCGGTCGCTGAATTTCCCGATGGATGCAGCGCGCAATGACGTGCTGTCGCTTGGTTTTGCCGAAAGCGCCAGGGGGATCACACCCGCAGATCTGGCCGACCGGGCCCAGGATGTCATGGACACGCTGGTTTATGCCGGGCGCTACGGCGACGCCGCAGCGGTGGGTGACCGGATCGAAGCCCGGCTGCTGGCCGAGGGCGCGGGTGACGCGTTATCGGGGGCGTTTTACGGGGTCCGGGCGCGGGCCGCGTTTCGGGTGGACGACCCGCGCTCCTATGACTTTTACGCCGAGGCGATACGGCGAGGCGGGGCCGGATCGCTGGCGCTTGATCTGCTGGATACCGGCTATCTCGACCTGCTGGAGCAGGTGGCGACAGACCAAAGCATTCGCGCCCGGATGCGCTATCGGCAGGGGCGCTATGTCGAGGCCGGTGATCTGTTACAGCAGGAGCGGCAGGAACTGGAGGCGAAGCTGACCGAAACCGGCACCGACGTCGAAACAGATCGGGATGCGATCTATACCCGGTATTGGGATATCAAGGCGCTGGCGCTGCAAGAGGCGTTCTACCGCGAGGCGGGCGGCGACCATGACGGTGCGCAGCGGTTGCGTGACCTGGGCGGCCCCTCGGCCCGGTTCAGCGCCGAATGGGCCCCGCTGGGCGCTACGCCAGAGCCTGAGGTGCTGATTCACTATCAGCAAAACGTGTCCAGCTACGGCAGTTATTATGAGGTTTCCGATATTTTCGACCTGCGTGATCGGGGGAATTATCAGGCCGCCGCATACTACCTGAAATCTTTTCGCTGGGTTGCCGTCGGCGCCGAGGCAACTGGCACCTATCTGGATTCGATGACCCTGTGGCAGATGGCGTTCACCTTTGCCCGGGTCGGCGAGACAGAGATTGCCTTTGACCTGATGAACCGGGCGGCGCGGATTGCAGCAACCCTGTCGTTTGAGGGCGCTGGAGGCGCCGGGGGCGGGACGTTGCAATGGCTGGAACGGGATCGTTGGCGCTATCTGTTGTTCGTCGACATTGCCTGGGCCGCCGTGTCTGGCCAGGCGCCAGAGGATATGTTGGTGGTGTCGCGGTATTAGCGCGGGGGTCGTTGGCAAAGGCCGCCGGGCAACGGCCTAATATAACGCGCCGCCATCCCCCACCAGCACGAAAGGTGCCCAGGCCGATGGATGCGCCAGGGTCGGGTCCGCGCCGTTCTGCGTCACATCCTGTATCGCCTGTTGTAGCGCCTGAGAGCGCCGCAGGGCACTGTTTTCATTCAACCTGCGCAGGGTATCAGCGGTCAGCGTGGCGGCGACATCATCGCGCACCGGCCAATGCGACACCAGGATTGATCGCGCCCCGGCAAACAAAAAGGCGCGGGCCAGGCCCGACAACCCCTCGGCCCCCGGCGTGCCATCCCCCGCCGCCGTGTTGCAGGCTGACAGGATTACCCAATCGGCATCCAGATCAAGCGTCGAGGCCTCTGACGCGGTCAGCAACCCGTCGTCTATGTCGCTTGCCGTGTCGGGCGGGGTGAAGGCCAGCGCGGGTTCAGCCAGCCCCGAAATATCGCCGGTAATCAACCCATGGGTGGCAAAAGAGATGATCGAGGTGCCCGACAGATCGGTGGATTTCACTGCCGCCTCGGTCGCCTTGGCGCCCAACGACAGCGTCACGGCGTTTGCCGGGAACAGCCCGGCGATCTTGCGCAACTCGCGCGCGGTGCCGGGCAGCGGCGCCAGCGCGCGGATCGCGTCAAGATTTGTGCCACCCGCGTCGAAAAAGCTGTTGATCGCCCGCGAGGCGGCTTGCAAAGGGGGTGCGCTGACCGCCGCAAAGCGCGGGTTGCCAAAGCCCGCGAAACGCGGCGGGCGGGGCGCGCGCGGGGGCGTGTTGCGGATGCTCGACAGGCTGGAAACGGCGGGCAAGGTGGTGAGGGCAAAGGCGTTCAGCAGCCAATCGGCGGCGCGCAGGTCTTTGGCGTCCATTTCATTGGGCGCCGGGCTGGTCAGCAAAACCGACAACGGCAGGCTGGCCAGCGCGCCGTCTTTGACGACGTACACATGGCTTGCCCCGGCCAGCGTGTCCATCACCGGGGCCAGCAGATCGGTATAAAGCTGATACGCGGCATCTGCATCAAAGGGCGCAATACGCGGGCCGCTGGGGGCAGATAATGGCACGGCCGCGCGCGATGGGCCGGTCGGGTCAAGATCACGCCGGACCCGGCGCACCAATTGGCCCAGCTGACGGCTGGACAGCGGCGCGCGGTGCCAGGCAGTGCCAGTCTTGCTGATCGCCCAGACATAGGTGGCGGTGCGGTCAGACAGGAACAGCACCAGCGCTTCGTCCTGGTCCAGCAGGTCCTGAAGGGCGCCATACCCCAGCGGGCGTGGGCTGGCGAATTCGGCATAACGCGGAAACTCGGCACGGATTTCGCTGTCCAACTGGTCAAGCCGGTTGGTCAGCCGTACCGTGCTGGCGCTGATCGCGGCGGTATCGCCCGAAGCCGCGATTGCCTTTGCCAGCATGCGGCGCTGCCGGTCCAGCGCGTCCTCGATCCCCTGACGGGTGCGGATTTTTTCGGCCAGCGGGCCGTTACCCACTGCGGCGCGGGCGCCGACCTGGGCCACGGCGCGGGCAGCTTGGGTGGCAAGCACCCATTGCGCGCCCTCAAACGCGCGCTCGCTAAGGCGGTCACGATCAGTCTGCGCTGCGACAGGGCTGGCGACTAGCGCACTGCACAGCAGCAGCCGTGCCGCAAATCGGGTGGAAAATGCGCGAAGGGCGCTTGGGGTTGGCCGGTCCATGCCCCTTTGATAGCCCGCCTTGGTGCGCGGGTAAAAGGGTCCGCGCAAGATGTCGGGATTTGTCATGCCAATGGGGGTTTCCGTGGAACGGATCCGGGCGTTAAAGCCCGTCTCAGGACATGTTAATCATCAACTGGCCGAGATTGCCATTCCGGGCGATGGCGACGGCGATTTTGGCAAGCGGGTGACCGATGAGAACGGCAATACGATCTGTCTTGATCGCAGCTATTCGGACAATCTGTATTGTCCGGTTACCCCCGCCTGGGGCAAAAATTTCCATGTGGTGGTGGATAATGCCGGCCGGATCCGCAACAGCTATTACATCCTGACGAACCAGGCGCGCGCCTTGGGGGGTGCAGGTCGGCGCCGCCTTTTGTCATGTACGGGGTCGGCTTCTATAGCAAAATCAAATCGGGCGGGACAGGGATTGAAATGGTCTATTCGCGCCAAGCCCGACATGATCGGCACGGACCATGAATTGCCCTTGATTTGCCCCTGATGTGCCGGAGCCCGCCATGACTGACAAGAAAACCGCCCTTGTGATTTCTGCCCATTCCGCCGATTTCGTCTGGCGCTGCGGCGGTGCCATCGCGCTGCATCAATCGCTGGGCTATGAGGTGACCGTGGTCTGTCTGTCGTACGGTGAACGCGGCGAAAGCGCGAAACTGTGGAAAAACGACGGCATGACGCTGGAACGGGTGAAGACCGAGCGCCGGAAAGAGGCCGAAAATGCCGCCACCGCGCTGGGTGCCCATGACATTCAGTTCTTTGATTGCGGTGATTACCCGCTGGATCTGAACGAAAAGCAGAAATACCGGCTGGTGGATGTGATCCGCGATGTGCAGCCCAATTTCATGCTGAGCCACAGCCAGTATGACCCGTATAACACCGACCATATGTACACGATGAAGTTAAGCCTGGAGGTGCGGATGATCGCCCAGGCCTGGGGCCATAACCCCGGCGAAATGGTGCTGGGCGCGCCGCAGTTGTACCTGTTTGAGCCGCATCAAACAGAGCAGATGGGATGGAAGCCTGATCATTTTCTCGACATCACACCGGTGTGGGACAAGAAACGCGCGGCGATCGAATGTATGCAGGGGCAGGAACATCTGTGGGACTATTACACCCGCGTGGCACAGAACCGTGCCAACCATTTCCGCCGCAATTCCGGTGGTATGTCGGGGGGCCGTATGGCC
>Ga0316206_1002403_pt1 | contig 12715 bp, 13 predicted proteins | sample 6monthpyrite_MG_FD_204942 | JGI IMG/M metagenome (GOLD analysis project Ga0316206, IMG submission 204942) | Microbial mat bacterial communities from mineral coupon in-situ incubated in ocean water Damariscotta River, Maine, United States -... | ecosystem: Environmental > Aquatic > Marine >...
AAGCTGTTTAGACAGACAATCGTTTTCTACCCTTAGCGCGGCGTGCGTTAATAATGTTACGTCCGTTTTTCGTTTTCATACGAAGACGAAAACCATGCGTGCGCTTGCGTGGAGTATTATGTGGTTGGTATGTTCGTTTCATGGTGCAAGGCTCCTACCTAAAATTTGAAACGCAATTGTATAAAAATTTTGCTTAAGAAGCTCTTTTGTTTAATTATTCTATTATAATGCCGATTTTACTTACACTACTAATGAAAAGGTCTTATTATGATAGGAAGCAACTCATACAACTCACTTGAAAGCTATAGACAACAAGAACTTACTCTAGAGATTCAGACAAGTAGTGGAGATAAACTAGAACTTGGTATCAACAAAGAGACATCAATGAGTTATCAAAATGGACCAAATGGACAAGAGATTAGCTCCTCTACACTCCAAGAGATGAAGTTCTCATACCAAGGTAATGGTATAGATGCGCAAGATCAAAAAGAGATTGATGCAATTATGGAGTTAGCTCAACCAATAATTGATGAATTTATGAAAAGCCTTGAAGAGGGAAATAACTCAACGCCACTAAATCAAAGTGCGAGAGAGGTAAGTAATGTTTTCCTACCTCTAAAAGAAGATACCCGAGTAAACCCAGATAAAATGGCAACTGCTAAAAATGCGCTAATTGATGCAACAGATTCTATTTTAAGTACATTAGAACAGAATAAAGAGTACTCAAAACAGGCACAGTCTCTACTAGAGCAAATTTTTTCCAATATAGATGGTAATAATTTAGAGATTTACGCATAAGTTAGCGTAGGTCTCTATTATTCAACTCTTTTGTACAAAACAATAAAACTACATATATAAATATTCATCCAATATAGACAAAATAAATTTTGTTAAAACTATTGACAAAAATAATTTTGTCTGTAATAATAACAAAATAAATTTTGTCAAAAGGATTACTCATGGCAATTACAGTTGGTCAAGCAGTTAGAAATAAAGAATTTTGGGATAGAGTAGACGAACTAGATGATATTTGGGAAGCTATAGAATCAGGAAGCCATGTATTAATCTCTGCACCTAGACGTGTGGGTAAAACTTCTATTATGTACAAAATCCTAGATAATCCTAGAACTGGTTATATACCAATCTATATCGACACAGAATCAGCTGATAGTGAGAATGAGTTTTGGGAAAAACTATTTAACGCCCTTTTAGAAGAAAACTTCATTGATAAGCTTGAGACAAAAGCTAAAACATTGTGGAGTAAATTAAAAAATATTAGAATTAAAAAAATATCTGTAACTGGTGTTGAATTTGCAGATGGTGAAATGTTAGATTATAAGGAATCATTTAAAAAGCTAATAAAAGATTTAGATAGTGATAAAAAGCTTATTATCATGATAGATGAATTTGCACAGACTATTGAAAACATCATAAAGTATGAAGATACCAAAAATGCTCTTAGCCTCCTAAAAGCGCATAGAGAGTTAAGACAAGATATAAAGACATCTAACAAAATTAAATTTATTTACGCTGGTTCAATTGGTCTTGAGAGTGTTGTTGCTAACATGAGTGCAACAAAATATATTAATGACTTAAATAGTGTAAAAATTTCACCACTTTCAATAGATGAAGCAAAAAAATTTACTAAAGAACTTTCATCAAACAATCATGTAAACATAGAGTCAAATGAAATCTCTTATCTCTTGGAAAAAGTAGAATGGCTAATTCCTTTTTACATACAGTTAATTGTACAAGAGGTTAAGAAACTACAACGAAAAAATCCAATAATAACTAATGAAATTATAGATGAGGCTATTGAAAAGGCATTAGAACACAGAAACCATTTTGAGAGCTGGCAAGGTAAATTAAAAGTTGCATTTGAAAATAAAAACTACCTTTTTGCAAAAGAAATTTTAAACACAATTTCGCAAGAGAGTACAATGAAGTTTTTAGAAATCATTAACATTGCTTCAAAACATTCACTAGATGAAGATGAAGCAAAAGAGATAATTCATTCACTTCTTTATGATGGCTACATAAACAATAACGATGATGTAAAAATATACAGGTTCAACTCTCCAATTCTAAAAATGTGGTGGTATAAAAATGTCGCTAATTAACTATTCAAGATATAAATATACACCTGATGAGATGGCAGAAGATGAGTTTTTATCTAGATTCGTTGTAAGAAACTATGAGTTTCATGAGATTTTTGATGATATTAAAAGCATGGATTTTAATGTAGCAAACCAGCACTATATAATAATTGGTCAACGAGGACAGGGTAAAACTACTCTTCTTAGAAAAATTATGCTTGAAGTGAATAAAGATGAAAAGCTATCTAAGTTTTTACTGCCAGTAAAATTTGCAGAAGAGCAGTACCAAATAAGGTCACTTTGTAGACTATGGGAAGAGATTGCTGATTACCTTCAAACCATACACGAAGATGAGTTTGAAGATATGTTAGATAATTTTGAAGAACATTTTGAAGATGATGATTACGAACTTAAATGTTTTTCATATTTAGAAGCAGTTCTTAAATCTAAAAATAGAAAATTGTTGCTTTTAATTGATAACATTGATGAACTCCTAGGAAAACTAAAAGAGAAAGAACAAAGACAACTTAGAGAGATTTTACTTACCTCATCATCTTTTGTAATAGTCGGTGGTTCAACAAAAATGTTAGAACAGCATTTTGACTATAAAAAACCATTTTTTGAGTTTTTCAAAATTGTAAAACTTCAAGGTCTAAACCGCGCTGAGAGCCTAAGTTTTTTAAGAGCTATTGGAGTTGCAGAGCAGAAAGAGAAAATTGAAACAATCATAAAAAATGAACCTCAAAGGATAGAGACGCTAAGAAGACTAACAGGTGGTGTACCTAGAACCTTAGTAATGTTATTTGACATATTCTTAGATGAAGATGGAAACGCTTTTGAAGATTTACTAAAAATACTTGATGAAGCAACTCCACTATATAAACATAGAATGGACGACTTACCACCAATGCTACAAGATATTGTTCATGCCATAGCCATAAACTGGGATGGAATGTTAACAAAAGAGATAGCAAAAAAGACAAAACTAGAGAGTAAAGTAGTGTCTGCTCAACTAAAACAGTTAGAGAAGTATCAGTTAATAGAATCTGAATCTGTTGGTAAAAATAAAATATATAAAATTCAAGAGAGATTTTTTAATATTTGGTATTTAATGAGGCATGGACGTAAGAAAGATAGACAAAAAGTTGAGTGGCTTGTAAAGTTTTTAGTCTCTTGGTGTAATCAAGATGAGTTAGAGAATAGAAGTAAAAAACTTATTGAACTTATCAAAGAAAATAAAGTTTCAGAATCTTATGCTTTTCATATGTCTGAGGCTCTTGGTTATGCTGGGTTAGATATGACAGTAGAATCAGAAATGAAAGATAGTGTTAAAAAGTACTTGGAAGGTATAAACTCCAAATTTATTAATGAACTTTCTAAAAGTGATGAAGCACTGCTTTTTGAAGCTTTAGCATTAACCATATTCGATGATTTAGAAAACTCTTTAAAAGTATTAAAAAAAATCAAATACCATTCAGAGAACATAACAGAAATAATTAATAATGCTGAAAAGAGAATATCTTCACATAAGGAAAATTTTAAAATTTTAGTTCCAATAGAACAACGAAACATGATAAATTCAAAATATATATACAAATATATTTCTGCAATAGCACTTTTAGAACATGAGAGATTCACAGAAAGCTATATAAAGTTTTTTGAGATTTTAAAATATACTAAATCTGTGAATTTAGAAATAGACTTTTATCCTTATTATATGGGGCTATTGATTAAAGGGCAATATTATAAACTAAAAGAATTTTTTGAAATGCCTGAGTACAATTTAAAAGACAAAAATAAATCAATATGGTATGCTTTAATGACAATAATGAAAGATGAATTTCCAAATGAGATAAAAAAGATGGGTAGTGAATTAAAAGAGAGTGTAGATGAAGTTCTAGAACAGGTGAAAGAATTGGAGAAAATTGATGAAACACAGATACATAGGTAAATCAGGATTAAGAGTATCACCAATTTGTTTAGGGACTATGACATTTGGTGATCAAAGTAGTGAAAATGATTCTTTTAAAATTATGGACAAGGCATATGATGCTGGCGTTAATTTTTTTGATACAGCAGAAGTCTATCCTGTTCCTCCAAATGCTGAGACTGGTGGTCGCACTGAAGAGATAATTGGTAGTTGGATTAAAGACAAACCTAGAGATTCTCTCATAATTGCATCAAAAGTAGCAGGTGCAGCATCTGGTTGGTTTGTTCCTCCTACTCGTCATGGACTAACTGCAATTGACAGTTTTCATATAAACAAGGCAATTGATGGAACACTTAAAAGATTAGGGACTGATTACATAGATCTTTATCAAGTTCATTGGCCAGATACAATTGTTGAAGTTGAAGAATCACTTGAGGCGTTAGATTTACTCGTTAAAAGTGGAAAAGTAAGGTACATTGGCATATCAAATGAGAGAAGTTATGGTTTAACAAAAGCACTCTACACGAGCAAAAATAGAGGTTTTAAAAGATACCAATCAATTCAAAATAACTTCTCGCTACTAAATAGACGTGACTTAGATGAAGTAGCCGAAGTTTGTAGACAAGAGCAAGTATCACTACTACCCTACTCTCCACTTGCTGGTGGAGTTTTAAGTGGAAAATATAACGCAAAAATTTACCCTGAAAATGCACGTTTTACACAATATTTGCACAGTAATAATCCAAGAATTGTAACATCAGCAAAAAGATTTTTAAATGAGCAGACATTAAAATCAACAGAAAAATATATGCAAATTGCTGTGCAAGCAAATATGTCTGTTACAACATTAGCAGTGGCTTGGAGTAAGCAATTTGATTTTGTGGTATCGACAATAATTGGGGCTAGAAATGTAAATCAACTAGATGATTCACTTAAAGCTATGGACGTAACTTTATCAAAAGATATTTTAAATGCATGTGACGCTGTTCATAATGAAATCAAGTATCCAATGGGTTAACCAGTATAAGAATCATAAGCCTGTTGCCTATGTCTAAGATCAACTACAACTATGATTAACTTTTCATCTTCAACAAGGTAAAATAGTCGATAGTTTCCTATTCTGTATCTATAGTAACCCTCAAGGTTATCTTTTAACTTTTTAATATTTGAGCCATATAAAGGATTTTCTTTTAGTTGAGGATAAACAAAGTTCACTATTTTTGAATATAGCTTTTTGTCAATTTTCTTTTTAATTTTTTCAAATGACTTTGTTTCAGCAATTTGATATTTAGACAATGGTGTAATCACCATTTTTAAAGTCATTTAATCCATCCATTAAGTTCTGAACAAGCTCTTTATCATTCGTTATTTCAGACATCTCATCATTATCAACAAATTGAGATGATGTCAAATACTGCATAGTTGCAAATTCTATAAAATTGGAAAGATTTCTTCTTTGACCTTCAGCTGCAAGTTTAATCATTTCATAAATAGAATCATCAACTCTCATAGTGACTGTTTTCATTAAATCTCCTTTTAATATTTATATTATCTATTATATTCAATTTTATTCATTTTGTCAATTACCTACTATGTATCAGTTCGAGATAATTTTCCCCTTACAGTAAACTACTTGTTATCTCACTCTCCCTAATGAGTCCGCATTCTTGAAACTCTTACTAACCTCTCTTCTTCTAAAACCTCATATACTATTCTATGCTTAATATTTATTCTTCTAGAGAATGAACCACTTAGATTTCCTACTAATTTTTCATATGGAGGTAGCTTTTGAAGATGATTTTTTTTAATTATTTCAATTAACTCTTTTGCCTTTTTATCTAATGATATACTAGAGAGCTTCTTTGCATCTTTTAAAGCCTGTTTTGAATAAGTAACTTTATAAGTTACCATTCAACATCTTCACTAAATTCACCATTAGGAGCATCCATAGCCTCTTTTATAGAAGAAGCCATTCCAGAAATTGAATTTAGATATAGTGTTTCCTCAATTGCATTCCAATCTTCTTCACAGAGCATTACAACATTATTTCTTTTCCCAGTAATCATAATAGGTTGATGAGTTTGAGCTGTTTCATCCATTATTTTGTAAATATTTGTTCTAGCTTGGCTAACAGTCATAACTTTTGTCATAATAAACCCTTTTAATGATAGTACCAAATATCGTACGCATAGTCAAGTTGAATAAATAGTTCAGTGACGTTATACTTTCACTGCTAGGCTTTATTAAATAATTTTTCTGTATATTTACAGTCTGGAAAGTTACTACATCCATAAAAGTCTCCAAATTTCCCTTTTCTTTCCTTTAGTTTACTTTCACATTTAGGACATTTCTTATACTCTTTATCTGTGATTTCTATATAAATAGTATCAGTGTTCTCTTTTATAAAATTATTACTTTTTATATCCAATTGAAACGTTTTACTATTTAAGATCATTTCATTATTAGTTAACAAATTTACTAAGTCATTTTTGTTAATATCACAGTTTATTGTCTTGTTTGATTTCCATATTATAAAATTACAACCAGTGACTTTTTTTGTTTTATAATCCCATTTATAATTTTCACATTTGAAAGCTTTTTCATCTTCATTAATGCAATTATTACATATTGGACATTTGATTTCACACTCGTAATTTGTGTCAATATAATCTACCAATTTTTTTGTATATTTACCACAATTTTTCAAGCCTTGTTTACTTCCAAATACCCAAAAAGCACTCTTCGCTCTCGAAACTGCTACATTCATCATATTTCCATCATCATGATTGCTAAAATGTATTCCGTTATAATTTTTGTCAACTGTTGGTGAAAAGATTATAATTTCTCTTTCACTACCTTGAAAGGAATGCACAGTTCCTACAAGAATTTTATCTAAATTGTATTTTTCTACTTTTTTTAATTCACGAGTTATCATCTTTTTTTGATTATTGAATGGTGTAACAATTCCTATATGTTTATAAAATTCTTCATAAGGTAGTTTTTTTCCATTGTGATTATTGTATATATCAGTCAAATTACAAATATTCTCTAGTATGAATTTAACTATTTCTTTTGTCTCTAGATAACTGCTATTATTTTTAACAGATGAATCAATGTTAAATAGTTTCATTGATGGATAGGACTCTTCTACGTCATCAAGATATAATTTCTTCCCATCATCTCTTACTCTTGGAATTAAAATTCCTTCATAAATTATTTCATTACAATATTCAATTATTTCATCTTTGCATCTAAAGTGTTCTTTTAACCACAATGAATTTTTTTCATGCTCTTTCATTTCAAAACTATCAAAGTAAGTTGATCTATTAGCAATTTTCAAAAAATTTGAAAAAATTGCAGAATGATCTTTTTTAAACTTACTATAATCAATATCAGATGAAATATTGTCAACAATTGATTTATCAACAATTTCATCAAATGGATATACTGGTTTTATTTGTTTTTCATCTCCAACAATAACCATTTTTTTAGCAACATATAATGCAGGAAGTCCAATAGGAGCTAAAATCATTCCAGATTCATCAGATAAAACTAAATCAAAAAACTCTTTAATAAGTATATGTTCATCATTTTCTTTGTGCTTAAATGCACCAAATAGTGAGTGCATAGTTACTGTCATCATTGGAAACAATGGTGTTATTAAATATATATTATTAATGTCGCTTGATAAATCTGAACCAGATTCATCTTTTTCAACAATTTGGTAACCACCATCATAATATTTAATTCCATAAAATTTATCATTTTGCTCTAAGTTATTATCTAAAAGATCTTTTAAATCTTCAACTTTACTAATACTAATGTCATTAAATTTGTCTTTTTTATAAATTTTGAAGTCACAAGACTCGCATTGAAAAACATAATCATTACTTTCTATGAAATTACTACATATTGGGCACTTTCCGTTAGAAGGCTTTATGTTTAATCTTTTTAAATTTAAAATAAAAAAAGCTTCTAATAAATGTAGACTAATAAAAAATGTATCAAACCTCTCATTTTTGTCTAAATTAGCATAAGTGTTTAGTAAATCATTACTAGCTTCAATTTTTTTGTCAATTTCTTGAGCACGTATTTTAATATTAATAAAAAGAAATTCTATAGCCTCGTCTAAATTTTTAATATCATTTTCTGATATCAAGTTAATCTTACTTAAATACTCTGTTTCAGCTAGTTTGATATTTAAAGAAGAAATATAGTCGAAAATTTTATTTATACTTGTAAATAAAACCTTGTTTTCATATTTATTTTCGCTATTTCTAATTTGAGGAACAACACAATCTTCTTCTATTAAATCAACTTTAACATCAGCTTCAAAGTCTTTTAGTACTAACCACCTTTTATATAGATTTTTTTTACTCTTTCTTGCATCACCAAATCCACCTGAAATACCTTCAATAATATTATTTATAGCTTGTCTGACGCTAGATGTCCCTAGTATTGGTTTTCCTGTATCTATAAAACTGTAAGGGTCTTTTTTTACATTATTATAGCTAGACTTTGCCTTTATTGCGGTTTTTACAATGTAATCAGAAAATATAGCTCTTAATAGTGCAGTTTTTCCAGTTCCAGGAGGTCCATTAACTGGAACAATATCCATTGGAGATAGGTAACTACTTAATGCTAATCGCTGAGATAGAGTAATTGCAAACTCTGAACTAAATGAACCTAGGTGCTGTTTTTGTAAAATTTTCATATTTTTTTCATCAAGCCTAAGTGTATTACTATTGTTTTGCTTAATATTTATGTCATTTAAATATTGTGATGGATGATAATATAAAATTCTATTTAACTTGTCATCTTCTTTAGCATTTTTGAAATAAGGAATAATTGAAGTTTTATACGCACTTAGTAAACCCTTAACTATGTTATCTTGTTCAAGAAGTTTTTCAATATTAACAAGCCCAATTAATGAACTTTTGTCATTTTCAATAACTGTGTTTAAATTTGTGTTATTATTAATTTTACTTTTTAACCCATTGTTGAAGTTTGTTAAGATTTCAGTAAAGTCTTTTTTATCTTCTTTTTGTATTATATTAGATGCATCTATATATTTATTTAATATACTAGTGTAATAATCATAGTTTTTATTTGGATATTTCTTTTCTAGTTCTTTATCTTCTAACTCTTCTTTAAAAGCTTGTAAATCAGAATGATTAATTACGTATAGTTTATTTGAAGCATAGTAGTTATTAAAAACAATTTGTGCATTTTTGAAGATTGCTTTTAAATATTTCTCTTTATGAAATACAGATAGATTTTTTAACTCAATAAAAGTTTTTTTAAAACTTTTATCAATATTAAATATAAAATATATAGGACTGGAAAACACTTTGTCTTCTCTACTTTTTGATACTTCAAGAAACTCATTTACAAATGGAAAATAAATAATTTTATATTTTTCTAGTTCTTCATCTTGAAGTGAATTAATATGTTTACTTAAATAGCAAAGATTATCCTTATAAACTTTTTTATCTTTTTCGTTATGTTTTAATAGAAAATAATTTATATCTTGTAGTTCACTTTTGTTAATATTACCATCTTTCTTTGGAAAGACTAGACTTGTCAATGAGGATTGAACTATAAAGTCATAATAGTATTTGATTATTGTATTGTTTTTTAATTCACTCAAATTATTCCCTTTTTATCTAACAATTTAATATCACATATTTTATATAAAATAACCTAAATTCTAATAAATATTATATATTTATAATGTACGTATATTTTTTTTAAAAATGCAAATTTAGTATATTTAACTCGATTTATATAGCATCTTTACTTTTTATTAAAATAACTTATAACTTGCTATTTGATTATTTCTCAATATCACGACAAAATGCTCTGATATTTATGTAAAAAAGCAATAGTAATGTATTTAGTCTTACTGTTTTTATGAATGTATTACGCCAAATATATAATTGTTCTAAAAATAGCAATGATTAAGTATCTAGTGGAGTAAAAAACTAACACAACAATCAATTGCATCAAGAATCATATGAATAACTAGACCTAAACCAATCAGCCTAAACTTTCTAGTAATGGCTAGTACTACGTAAATAATGATTGGAATCGTAGTGTGCAGTGGATGAAAACCTATACTACATCTAAGTGCGTCATAAATTGGATCAGCTAGTAAATGATCAATATCTACCAAAATAGTAGCTGACATTATTAAAAAACTAATCTTCCATGTTGATTTGAAAAAAATTAAAGCAATAGCTAGAGGTACGAGAAAATGCAAAAGAATATGAAACAATATATACAACCATTATTTTTTATAATAGACATTGTAGCAAAACAAAGATATAATACTAACTAAAAAAATGGAGTTTTTATAATTGCTTTTGTACCAACCACAAGATGGCTATTGTTACAATAGTGATACTCTTTTTTTATATGATTTTATAACTAAATTTTCTCCAAAAGGTAAAACTTTAGATGTTGGTGCGGGTAGTGGTGTTTTGGGACTGCTAGTTGCAAAAAGTTATGCTATAAAACTTGAAGCGGTAGAGAAACAAGAGCAATATGCTTTTTATACAGAAAAAAATGCTGAAGTTAATGGCATTGATATAGAACTTTATAAAGATAATTTTTTAGAATTAAATAGGGATAGAGAGTATGATTTCATAATCTCAAACCCACCGTTTTACCACGATGATGTCATTAAGAGTAAAAATGAGATGAAACATGCAGCGCGATATAATTCGCATCTGCCAATTGCTCAATTTTTTGAACAAGTTAAACATTTACTAAAACCTCGTGGAGTTTTTATATTTTGTTATGATCCACAGCAATTACAAACTCTAAATGTTGAATTAAACAGTGCTAAACTAACTATTGAGCAAATTCGTTTTGTCTACCCTAAGAAGGGAAAACGTGCTTCACTAGTTATGATAAAAGCTAGAAAAAATTCTAAATCACTACTTGAAGTGCTAGAACCGCTTTACGCTTTTGAAAAGAATGAATTTTCACAAGAGGCAAAAGATATTTATAAAAGAACAGGAACACATAGCATCAAATGCAAAATTTAATTACTAAAGAGGGTTTTAACTATAGCTTTAATTCAGATGCTTGTGCAGAGTGTCAAGGGCAGTGCTGCACAGGTGAGAGTGGTTATATTTTTTTAAATAATAAAGAGATGCTCTCTATCTCAGAATTTCTTAATATGAATGTTAAAGATTTTTCTTCAAAATATCTTTTTTCTAAAGGAAGTCGTTTTTCTATTAAAGAAAGAAAGGTAGAATCTACTAATGATAATAGTAGTTATGAATGCCTATTTTTTGGAAAAGAGAAAAATGGTTGTACAATCTACCCAGTTAGACCAAACCAATGTAGAACTTTTCCATTTTGGAACCACTTTAAAGAAGATACTATTGAGTTACGACAAGAGTTACAACAAGAGTGCCCAGGTGTATTTTATGAGAGAGAATTAAAATGATAAAAAACTTTTTATTGACACTAACAATTATGTTTATATTTTTAGGATGCGCACAAAAAAACAGTATTGACTTTAACAAAAATGAGCATATGAAGGCTTTTGAAGATGAGGATAAATATATTTTCTTAGCAATTGATGCTCACAGAAAAGCAAATTACAATGAAGCGCATAAAATATATGAGTATCTATATGAAAAAAGTACAAAAGTACAATATCTATATGAAATGTTAAATATGATTCTAGCCGCTCAAGATTTTGATAATTTAATTGAACGACTTACACACTACATTAAAAAACGTCCAAATGACATCCACCTAAAAAGACTTTTGGTGGTTGCATACATAAAACAGAATAAAATTGACTTAGCAATTAATTCTGCGCTAAATGCACTTAAAATTAGCAAAGAAACGAGTGAGTATGAGCAGATTGCAGCTCTATACATTAATCAAAAAGAGTATGCACTTGCTGTTAAATACTTAGAAAGCGCATACTCAATTGAGTACGATGAAAAGACTCTAGATAGACTAGCTACTATACTATTTATCTACCTTGATCGTAAAAAAGATGCAATTGCATACCTTGAAACTCACAGTAGGCTACATGGTTGTAGTAAACTAATATGTTCTAAACTAGCGGCTTTTTATGGTGAAATAAATGATGCAGATGGTATGCTTTCTATCTATAAACGTCTATATGAACGTTTTAAAGAAGATCAATTTGCTAAACCTATAATTAAAATTTACATCTATCAAAAACGTTATGACAAATTAATTACTTTTCTTGAAAAGTCTAGAGCTGATGATGATTATCTTCTAAAAATGTATGTAAGCCAAAAAAGTTATGATAAAGTATTAAAACTATCTCGTGAACTTTACGAACAGACTGCTAATGTAGAATATTTAGGACAACACGCAATTTACAGTTATGAAAGTTCTAAAGATAAAAATAATAAAAAGATGCTAAAATATGTGATTAATGAGCTTAAAACCGTCATAAAATTAAAAGAAGAGAGTTTATACCTTAACTATCTTGGTTATCTTTTAATAGAACATAATACAGATGTAAAAGAGGGATTAAATCTAATAGAACGTGCTCTAGAGATTGATCCAACATCTGGTTATTATCTAGATTCTTTAGCTTGGGGATATTACAAACTTGGTAAATGTAAAAAAGCAAGTTCTACAATGAAACAAGTAATAAAGATTTTAGGCAGTGAAGACAGCGAGGTGA
>Ga0316206_1002405_pt1 | contig 12702 bp, 10 predicted proteins | sample 6monthpyrite_MG_FD_204942 | JGI IMG/M metagenome (GOLD analysis project Ga0316206, IMG submission 204942) | Microbial mat bacterial communities from mineral coupon in-situ incubated in ocean water Damariscotta River, Maine, United States -... | ecosystem: Environmental > Aquatic > Marine >...
CCTCCGCCTCCCCGAAGGGGCACCCCACCAAGAACCTCAACAACAACTCGAACCAAGACCTGCCACGACGGCTACCCGCGCTAACCTAAACCCAGGCCCCGGTGGCTCCGCTTGCCTACCCATCTCTTTGTTGTGCAGCGGGAGGACATTCGCTTCGGGGATGGGGAGGCGGGGACCGTCTGGCTGGACGTCGAGGTGCACAACACGGGGAGCGCGCGGTCGAAGGCCACGGGGATGAGCGTCGGCGTAGCGCCGTTCGGCGCGTTTGTGGAGTCTGAGCCCGTGGGGGTGCTTGAGGTGCCGAGCGTGCCGGCGGGGGGCTCGCGGGTGGTCTCGGCGCGGTTCCGGCGGCGGCCCGATGAGGGGCTCGAGCCAGTTGGGGATGTGGGCAGGTGGCGCAAGCGTGCGGCCGGTAATGCAGCTTGGCGGGCTTCCCAAGAGCGCTATTCGCTGCAGGTGATGCAGATGGAGTTCATGCGTGACATCCAGTCCTTGCAGGGCGGAACGGGGACTTCGACGACCTCGTGGGCTGGCAACTTCGATGTGCACATTGGTGAGTCCGCAGCGGAGCGGCACTGCTCGTCCGCTGTCAAGCTCGAGGCGGGGAAGCGGAACTGGGCCGTGTTTGTAGTTGGGAGGGGACCCGGGACGTTCCGGTTCGACTTCCTGGGGGATGGCAGGGCGTGGGGGCCAGCTCTGTGGACTCCGGGCTCCAATCTCGCGCCGCAGAAGTGGGTGGGACTGGCGGGTGAGAGTCCTGTCATCCTGAGGGTCGCTCCCCCCGAGGGCACGACCGAGGGGCTGTTGGCCGTTAGTGTCGAGCAGCGCTCCAGCGGCAAGTGCGCCTTGGTCGAGTTTGGATTCGGTGTGGACTGCATCCCGCCGCGCTGCTTCCGATCGCCCGGGTAGCCGCCTCGTCGGTCAAGACCGAGGGGTCCAGGACCTAGGCGGCATGGATTGCCTCGGCCAGGATGCGGTCTTTGAGAGCTGGGTGGATGCTGTCCTCAGTGACGATGTCGACCCGTGTACCCAGGCGCTCTTCGAGGAAGAGCTGGATGCCGATGAATTCGAAGAGTCCCATCTCGCGAGTGAGCTCGACAATCAGGTCGAGGTCGCTCGCCTTGGTGGCTTCGTCTCGAACGACTGAGCCGAAGATGCGGACCTCGCCGACGCCGCGCGCTGTGAGCTCTTTTCGGTTGGCTTCAAGTCGTGCGATGGCGTCGGATAGCTTCATGGGGTCGATGCTACGCGATGTTGGATAGGCCTGCTACTTCGAGTTCGTGGAGAACCGCCCCTTCGCGTCGCCGATCGGGTCGTAGACGGTGTTGCGTTCGATGGGGGTGCGGCCGGCGTCTTCGATCCAGCGGACCAGCTGGGTGCGCTGGACTTTTTGGGGCGTCGTGGCTCCGGCCTCGTGGTAGATTTTCTCTTCGACGACGGTGCCGTCGACGTCGTTGGCACCGAAGGACAGCGCGGTCTGCGCGGTGGGGATGTCCATCAGAATCCAGTAGGCCTTGATGTGCGGGACGTTGTCCAGCATGAGGCGCGCAACGGCAAGTTCGCGCAGCTCGTCGAGCGCCGTGGGGGCCTCGACATCGGCCATCTCCGAGTGGTCGGGGTGGAACGACAGCGGGATGTAGGCCTGCAGGCTGCCCTTGCCCTTCGCCAGCGAGTCGTCTTGCAAGAGGCGCAGTTTGTTGAGGTGATCGACGCGGTGCGCGGGCGTCTCGACGTGGCCGTGCAGCATCGTGCAGTTCGAGAACAGGCCGGCGGCATGGACGGCAGCGGCGACCTCGAGCCAGCGCGTACCGGGCATCTTCTGGGGGTAGGTGGCTTGGCGGACACCCTCGTCGAAGACCTCGGCGCCGCCGCCGGGGCAGGAGTCGAGGCCGGCTTGCTTGAGCTCTTCGAGGACCTCGGGCAGCGGCTTCTTCGCCTGGCGCATGATCTCGTCGAGCTCGACCATCGTGAAGCCCTTGATGTGAATCGAGGGGCGCGCGGCCTTGATCGCGCGCAAGAGATCAAGGTAGTAGTTGTAGTCGAGCTTGGGCCAGACGCCGCCGACGACGTGGACCTCGGTGACGGGCTCGGCTAGCTGTTCCGTGATCTTCTCGGCCGCGTCGGCGGGCGACATGAGGTACGCGCCGTCTTGGCCGGGCAGGCGCTGGAACGCGCAGAACTTGCAGAGCCGATTGCAGAGGTTCGTGTAGTTGATGTGCTGGTTGACGTTGAAGTACGTGGCGTCGCCGTGCAAGCGCTCGCGCACGTGATTGGCAAGCGCACCGACTGCGAACAGATCGGCCGTGTAGAGGGCGAGGCCGTCTTCGATGGAGAGGCGCTCTTGGCTGAGCACCTTCTTGGCGATCGCGGTGAGGCCGGCGCGCTTTGCTTGGACCCTGAGGCGCTTTTCAGCTGCGGTCTGAGCCGCGCGCGGGAAGGCCTTGAGGGGCGACGTGGTTGGACTCATATCTTCACCTTTTCGGCCGCGGCGACCGGCATTGAGAGCGGCTCGCCTTCGCCTTGGCGCGAAGTTTCCGGGAAGACGGCTAAGTGCGGTTCGGGGTAGGGAGCGGCCTTGTGGCAGGCAGCTTCCCCGCGCGTGCGAGGCCAGCCGGGATGTGCGCTGCCCTTCGGTGTGGTCATGTCGTAGCGCTCGTCCGCGACGCCGTACCACGAGTTGCGCTGCACCGGCGTGAAGCCGGCGCGGTGGATGATGCGCTCGAGCTCGGCGATCGGCGCCAAGTTGAAGCAGCCCGCCGCCGAGACGACGTTCTCTTCCAGCATCGTGCCGCCGAAGTCGTCGCAGCCGAAGCGCAAGCTGATCTGCGCCATCTTGATGCCTTGCGTGACATAGCTGGTCTGCATGTGCTGGAAGTTGTCCAGGAAGATGCGCGCGACACCTTGCGTGCGCAAGTACAAGGCAGGCGTGGTCTTCTCGGGCAGGTCGGCTTGCATCGGGACACCTTCGGGCTGCGTGTTCCAGCAGGCGAAGGCGGTGAAGCCGCCGGTCTCGTCTTGCAACTCGCGCAAGCGCACGAAGTGCTCGATGCGCTCGGGCGCGGTCTCGACGTTGCCGTACATCATCGTGGCCGAGCTGCGCAGGCCGGCCTCGTGGACTTGCCGGTGGATGTCCAACCAGCGATCGGTCGAGGTCTTCTTGGGAGCGATGATTTTGCGCACGCGCTCGACCAGCATCTCGGCGCCGCCACCGGGCAGGCTGCCCCAACCGGAGGCTTGGAGGTCTGCAATGATCTCCGCCAGCGAGCGGCGCTCGATGCGCTCGAAGTGTTCGAGTTCGGGCGCCGACAGAGCGTGACAGTTGATCTCGGGAAAGCGCATGCTGATGGCCTCGATCAGCTCGCACCAGTAGTCGCTTTTGATCTTCGGGTGGTGGCCGCCCTGCATCAGGACTTGGCGCCCGCCGAGGGTCGCCGTCTCTTGGACCTTGTCCATGATCTCTTCCCGCGTCAGCTGCCAGGTGCCGTCCGACTTGGGCTTGGCGTAGAACGCGCAGAAACCGCAGTCGGTGATGCAGGCGTTGTACGGGTTGATGTTGCGGTCGACGATGTAGGTGACCACGGGCGCGGGGTTCAGGCGCTGGCGCACGAGGTCGGCGAGCTCACCGATCGTGACGAGGTCGGCGTGCTCGTGCAGCAAGAGCGCCTCGTCCGCTGTGATGCGCTTGTTGTCGCGGACCTTGTCAGCGACGCGCGCGAGGTCCGAGGCGTGGGCGCCGAGGCGGGCAGCGGTAGCGGAATGGGGGCGCCAGGTCGTGGCATCTTGGGTCGACATGGCACCAGTATAGCGTTCTTCGCGCGTAAGGCTTTGCCCGCGTTTTGGGCTCAATCGAACGGGTGGGGTGGCACGGAGCCCGTCTTGGGACGTATGTTGGAGTTCCTGATCCCAAGCCTCGAACCCATCACTCTTCGACTCATGTATCGAGCGACTCCAACCAGGCGCCCACGTGCGCGCCGCACCCTCTTCTTATTGAGTGCTGTTGCAAGCGCCCTCCTTGTGGGCAGCGCACCGGCTCAAGACTCCCGCCCAGCGACCGTGCCCGAGGTGGGAATAACCGAGGACTTGCAAGCTCAGTTCGACGTGTTGCAAGCCGAGCTGGCCACCGCGATGGACGCCTTTTGGGAGGCCTACGCTCTTGCTGACGAAGCGGGCGAGGAGCCCGACATGGGCGCGTATCCGCCGAGCGTGTTCTTGCCGAAGTTCGAGGCTTTGGCGGACGCGGGCGTGCCGGACGCGATGTTCTGGGTGCTGGACAACATGCCCTACGATCAGCGCGAAGGTTACGCCGATGCTCTCGAGCGAGCGCTGCAGGCAGACCCTGCGAACGCGGCGATCGAAGGCGCGCTCTTGTACCTGCACTACAGCATCCACGGTGATGGCGCGGCCGAAATCGCCGTGTTGGACCGCTACGCCAAGACCGAGGGTGCGGCCTTCGGGCTGACCGCCGAATACGCCAAGGCGAAAATCTTGGCTCTCGATGAATCGAACGACAAGCGTGTTGCGCAGGCGATCGAGATCTTCGAGCGGCTGAGCACGATCTCGCGCGGGTTCCCCGGGCAGGACGCGATTCCCGGTTCGCTGTATGGGCTGCAGAACTTGCGGCTTGGCATGCTCGCTCCCGACTTCGAGACCACGGATGTGGATGGCAACTCCTTCAAATTGTCGGACTATCGCGGCAAGGTCACGGTGGTGGAGTTCTGGGGTTTCTGGTGAGGCCCCTGCCAAGGTGAGATCCCTCACCTGAAAGCGCTCGTGCAGCGCTACCAAGACCAACCGTTTGACATCCTCGGCATCAACACCGACGGCGTCAAAGACGACTACCGCAGGCAGTGTGCCGAGATGGGCGTGACCTGGCGCTCGTCGTTCCAGGGCAGCACCGATGGACCGCTTTGCAACGCGTGGGGCGTGTCGGCCTACCCGACGCTTTACCTGCTGGATGCGGAGGGCCGCATTCGATTCAAGGACTCGCGCGGCGAGGGGCTTGAGGCCGACGTGGCCACGCTGATGGCCGAACTTGGTGTCGAGGCGGAAGATGCCACTGGCGAGGCGCAGTCGCTCGAAGACGCGCTTGGCGCGCTTGGGTACTTGGAGGCCGAGCCGGTCGAGGCCGCGCTTGTGGTTCCCAGCGATCGCGTGGAGAGCGTCGAGCTCGAAAAAGAAGCTGCAGTCGCACTGGAGAAGTACGAAGCGGCCGATGCGGCTTGGAATGCCGCGTGGCGCAAGGTGAGTGGCAAAGAGCGCCGCGACTTGCGCAAGCTGGATCCCGCGGCGGACTTCCTCGAGACCTTCACGAAGTTGTCGGATGCAGGCAGTGGGCAGGCGAAACTGTGGCTGGCTTTGCACTTGGATGACGCGAGCGACTTGCGCTCAAAGGAGCTTGCGGTTCAGGTCGAGGGCCTGTACACCGAGCTGATTGAGAGTCACTCGGCGGGCCTGCTTGCGGCGCCCATCGCCGATGCGCTGATCACTCAAGGGCGCCGCGTCGAGCGCCTGCACCGAGCGTCTCTCTTGGAAGAGCTTGCGTCGCGGACAAGCGATCGTAGCGCCGCCGCGCGTTGTTTGGCGAAGGCAGCCGATCTGCTAGACAGCCGCAAGGCTACGGAAGCGGAGCTGGCACACGCGAAAGAGCTGACCGCAGCGCTGCTCGAGAAGTACCTCGACACGCCCGAAGGGGTCAACGTTTGGGGCGCGGCGAACGCCGGCGCTTTCAAAGGCGTGGGCAATGCGATCCCGGACTTCCCGGCCGTGGATACCGATGGCGAGGCGTTCCGTATTTCGGACTACGAAGGCGAAGTCGTGCTGCTGGACTTCTGGGGCTTCTGGTGACCGGGTTGCGTCTCCTCCCTCCCGGAGGTGGCGGAGCTCGTGAAGCTCCACGCGGATAAGAAGTTCAACGTCATCGGTATCAACACAGACTCGGACCTTGCGGATTACAAGAAGAAGGCACACGACAGCGACGTCACTTGGCGCAACGCCTGGTCGGCGAACCCCAGCGGCGGTGTGCCGAGCGTCTTTGGTATTCAGGCCTTCCCGACGGTGATCTTGGTCGACAAGACGGGAGTCGCTCGCTGGCAGGGCAACTTCATGGGCGAAGATGGCTTTGCGGAGACTTTGGAGACGCTTCTGGCGGAAACGAAGTGAACTAACGCTCTTGCCGATCAAACGATCGGCCGGATACAACAGCGCAGCCGCCTGATGCGGACGAGACCGAGCTCAGTGCCCGGTCTCGTCCGCATCAGGCGGCTGCAATTTGGACTTGGTCATCAACCCCGGTTGCGCACGGATTTGTGCGAATCCCGGGTTTATGTATGGCGAGTCCGTCTTACGGGCAATTCGTCTCGGGTTCTTCGCGCCCACCCTGGGCGCGGAGGTTTCATTTCCACTTCGCTCCATTCCAAAACATGAGTTGCTCCATCCGTTCACCGCGAACGCGGTGTGTTTTGTGGGTCTCGGTCTTCCTGTTCCTAGTCGGCTGCGGGGGCAGCCCATCTGGACTTACACCCGGTGGTCTCGACGAGGCGGCGACCTATAGTCCGGGCGCGTTTAACTTCCTCGACCCTCACGACGCAGGCTTCCATCCGCTTGGCTCCTCCGAGTTTGTCGCGATCCAGCGTGAAGAGGCGCTCGCTATCCTCGCAAGCGCGCCGGGGCAGCCCGGCGACGCGGCTCTCTTTCGCGACGACATCATCGCGGGGGGCGACTTCCAATTTCCTGGCGAAGGCTGGCTTTCGCACGAGTTTGAACCCACCGGCATGGCTACCGGCGACGTCGACGGCGACGGATGCCCGGAACCGATCGTCGCGGGCATCGAGCGCGATACGCGGTACTACATTGGCACGTTGCGCATCGGGGAGCCGGATCCGATCGGCGGCCCGCTGGGCATGGACCACGTACAGCGGCTGTGCCTCGGTCCAGACCTGTGGCCCGGGCAACTCACAAGCGTGCGCGTTGAGGCTGCTGACGTGACGGGCAACGGTGTGGCCGAGCTCCTAGTCGCCGAGCAGTGGGACGCGCACAAGATGACGCGCCTGACCGTGCTGCGCTACCTTGGGCAGACCACGATTGATGGCTCGCCCGACTTCCAGACGCTGTACGAAAAGGTGTTTTACTCCGGCGGCGTGTGGATCTCACCAGGGCAGTTCGACGAAGACCCCGCGATGGAGGTCTTGATGACCTTCAACCAGGCCTATGGCGAGCGTCTCTCCTTCACGGTGATGTACGACGACTTCAACGCGGAGTTCCCGCCGATGATGTCGATGTGGTCTGGGCGCAAGGACAGCATGGCGCTGGCACCCTTGGTGGGGCAGTTCGACGACGACCCCTTGGACGAGTTCATCTTGGAAGAGTCGTGCTGGGGCGGCGGGGCGCCGCGCTCGGCAAGCTTGGTGTGCTACGACTGGGACGGCGTGAACGCGACACCGATCGGTCAGTACGGGTACACCGACCACGTGCCTTGGACGGCGCGATTGGGCCGTGGCATGATTGCCGCCGACCGCGACAACGACGGCGTCGACGAGGCGCTTTGGCTTAGCAACCGGCTTGTTCTGGATGGCGCCAGGGGGCTCGAAAACATCGACAATGGCCTCGAATCGCCAAATGGCGCTCCCGGATGCTACGTTGGAAACACCGAGACGCGCGTACTTCTGCGCTCGTGGGAGCCGCTGTCGGACGAACTTGAGTCGATCGAACTTGGAACCGGGTATTCGTTCCCGGATGATGATGCGACTTGGGATCTGACCGTTCTCGATGAATGCGGCGATGGCAACGATGTGGTCATGGCCTGTTTCAAGGTGGGGCCGACCGAGTACCTCGACGTTCGCTGCGTGTACGAATCGGGCGAGGTCGGCGAGCTGATCTCTTTGGCGGGCACTGCGGAGAGCCGTCCGCTTCTGTGCTCGGCCGACTTTGATGACGACGGGTTGCGGCTGCGTTGGAACGGGTCGAAAGACCTCGAGTTGCCCACTCCGATCCCGGTTGCGCTGATCTCGGCGCCGCCTACGCAGGCGGGCATCTTGCAGAACTACGACAAGTCGAAGAGCCTGTTCAACACACCCGCTTCGGCTCTGCCGACGATGCAACTTGAGTTCACGACGTCGGTGTCCTTGGCCCTAGATCGCGAGATCTCAGACAGCTTCGGAATCGTCAATGTGCCGGAGTGCAAGACCCTGAACGAGGCCTGCGCCCTAAGCGTCGGTGCCGAGCCGGTCGTCCTGCGCATCGACGAGTTCAACGGTTCAAAAGACAAGGACTCCGTTCTCTTCGCGGGTGTTCTGTATCAGGTCTACGAGTACGAAATCGAGAGCTCGCCCAACCCCGATGCAGTGGGTGGCATCCTCTCGATCAACGTGCCGGTAGCGGCGCGGAGCTTCAAGTGGAGCAGGGACTTCTATGCCGATAAGATGCCGTTTGAGTACGCGCTGCCGGACGACGTCTTTGCCCACCAGATTGGGGCGCCCGCGAGCTACCCATCGAAGGGAAGTCTGATGCATCTCCTGTCGAGTTACGGGGGGCCTTACCTCGGCTGGCCGAGTCAAGACCTGACGACAGTGATGGGCGGTGCGACGCACCAGGTTGCGATTGAGATGGCCGATTGGTTGCCGCCCGGCCACGACCTCGACCTTGTGGTCGAGGTCAACCTGGAACTGAAAGCCGGGGGTCCTCTGACCGGCTTGACCGTGGGGCTCTTTGAGCCGCGCGTGTACTCGTTTGAGGTCCTTCGAGACGCGTCCTTCCGGGGCGTGATCGGAGACATCCATGTGTTGGATTGGCAAGAGTGGTACTACGACGTCGGAATGGTGCTCTACACCCGTGACCTCTCCGGTGAACTGCCCTGCCAAGTTCTTGACTACTGGACCGATCCGGTCGGGGACTTGTACGAGTAGGGGGAGAGCTCCCGGGACCGTCCACCGGGAGATAACGTGCCGCGGCGGGACTGCTTTCGGTCCCGTCGCGGTGTTTTGTGCCGACTGCGGGGGCAGTTCCGCCTCGAATCGAGGCCGGTCGAGATAGAATCTCCGCCCTCGAATCGCGCGCTCCGCGCCCAACCTCCTTAGTTATGGCCAAGAAACCGAAGCTCAGTCCCGAAGAGAAAGCCGCCCAAGAGTTCATGGAGAAGATCGTCAGCCTCTGCAAGCGCAAGGGCTTCGTCTTCCAGGCTTCCGAGATCTACGGCGGGATCAGCAACACCTACGACTACGGTCCTTTGGGTGTCGAGCTGAAGCGCAACGTGAAGGAGGCGTGGTGGCGCCGCACGGTGACCGCGCGCGCGGATGTGGTGGGGCTCGACTCGGCCATCATTCAAAACCCGAAGGTCTGGGAGACTTCGGGGCACGTCGGTGGCTTCAGCGATCCGATGGTGGATTGCAAAGAGTGCAAGAGCCGCTTCCGCGCGGACCACTTGGAAGGCGACGTGTGCCCGAAGTGCGGCGGCGAGATCACCGAGGCGCGCGAGTTCAACTTGATGTTCAAGACGCAGGTGGGCGCGCTCGAGGGCTCGTCTTCAGAGGCGTACTTGCGACCCGAGACGGCGCAGGGCATCTTCCTTAATTACTTGAACGTGCAGAACTCGGCGCGCTTGAAGCCGCCGTTTGGCATCGCGCAGATCGGCAAGAGTTTCCGCAACGAGATCACGCCGGGCAACTTCGTGTTCCGCACGCGCGAGTTCGAGCAGGCCGAGATGGAGTTCTTCGTGCCGCCGGCGGAAGAGGCCGAGTGGTACGAGTACTGGAAGAACGCGCGCTTCAGCTGGTACAAGGATCTGGGCATCCGCGAGGAGAACCTGCGCCTGCGCGAGCACGATGCGGACGAGCTGGCGCACTACTCAACGGCGTGTGTCGACGTCGAGTATAAGTACCCCTTCGGGTGGGGCGAGCTCGAGGGCATCGCTTGCCGGACGGACTTTGATCTGAAGCGCCACTCGGAAGCCTCGGGTGCCAAGCTGATGTACTTCGATCCGCAGACGAAAGAGAAGTACACGCCGTACGTGATCGAACCGGCTGGCGGCATCGACCGCATGGCGCTGACCTTCCTGATCGATGCGTACGAAGAAGAGCAACTAGAGAAGGACATTCGTGTCGTTCTGAAGTTCCACCCCGAGATCGCGCCGACCACGTGCGCGGTGTTCCCGCTGGTCAAGAAAGACGGCATGCCCGAGAAGGCACACGAAGTCGAAGAGATTCTGCGCCGCGCCGGCTACGCCACTTTCTACGACCAGAAGGGTGCGATCGGCCGCCGTTACCGCCGTCAAGATGAGGACGGGACCCCGTTCTGCATCACGGTCGATGGCGACACGTTGACCGACGATGTGGTCACGATCCGCTTCCGCGACTCGATGGAGCAAGAGCGCGTCAAGATTGACGAGCTGATCGGCAAAATCGCGACCTCGATCGCCAACTGGACCCGCAGCTAAGACCTTGTTGACCCCGCGCTGCGCGGGGTCAACCCCTGGCGATGCAGCGGACGGCCTCTGGGCCGCCGCTGATCGTCAGCTAGACCCCTCAATTCCCAGTCGAATCACTGAGAAACCCACGAACCTAGACATGACTGCAACTCAAGAAACCCACGCGTTCCAGGCGGAAGCCAAAGAGCTTCTGAACCTCGTCATCCACTCGCTGTACTCGCACAAGGAGATCTTCCTGCGCGAGCTTTTGTCGAACGCGAGTGACGCGCTCGACAAGTTGCGCATCGAAGCGCTGACCGATGCCTCGTTGATGGGCGCTGGCGAGGAGCTCGCGGTTCGGCTCGAGGTCGACAAAGAGAAGAAGACGCTGACGATCACCGACAACGGCGTGGGCATGAGCCACGACGAGCTGGTCTCGAACTTGGGCACGATCGCGCGCTCGGGCACGAAGGCCTTCGCGGCCGAGATGCAGAAGGTGAAGGCAGCGGCGGACAAGGATCCCGACGCGCTGCCGAGCCTGATCGGGCAGTTTGGCGTGGGCTTCTACTCGGCGTTTATGGTGGCTGACGACGTCACGGTCGAGTCGCGTCGTGCTGGTCTCGACAAGGGCTGCCGCTGGCAGAGCGAAGGGCTTGGCGAGTACAGCGTCGAGGAGTGCGACCGCGCCGAGCGCGGGACGACGATCACGCTGCACCTGAAGGCCGAGGACGACGGCGACGAGCGCTTCCAGGACTTCACCGAAGAGTGGGTCTTGCGCGAGGTCGTTCGCCGCTGGAGCGACTTTGTCGAGTATCCGATCCAGATGGAGGTGACGCGCACCGAGGGCGAGGACGACGACAAGAAGGAGGTCCAAAAACTCGAGACACTGAACAGTCAGAAGCCGCTGTGGACGCGCTCGAAGTCCGAGATCACCGACGAGGAGTACAACGAGTTCTACAAGCACGTCTCGCGTGATTGGAACGAGCCGCTGACGCGCGTGCACTTCCGTGCGGAGGGTGTGCACAGCTACACCGCGCTGTGCTACCTGCCGCTGAAGAAGGGCATGGAGCTGTTCGACCCGTCGCAGCTGGAATCGAAAGTGGCGCTGTACGTGCGCCGCGTGCACATCACGTCCGAGTGCGCGGAGCTCTTGCCGACCTGGCTGCGCTTCGTGCAGGGGGTTGTGGACTCAGACGACTTGCCGTTGAACGTCAGCCGCGAGACGCTGCAGCACAACCGCCAACTGGCGCAAATCAAGAAGCGCCTGACGAAGAAACTTCTGGACGAGATCGGCCGTGTTTTGAAGAACGACCGCAAGGCGTTCCTCGAGTTCTGGAGCGAGTTCGGCCAAGTGCTGAAAGAGGGCGTGTGGCAAGAGGACGGCTTCCGCGACGAGGTCGCGAAGCTGTGCGTTTTCCCGTCAAGTTGGTCGCTGGCGAACGAGGCAGACGAAGCGGTCCAAGGCTTCACGACTCTGTCCGAGTACACGTCGCGCATGGCCGAGGGCCAAGAGAAGATCTGGTACCTGTCGGGTGTCGACGAGAAGGCGCTGCGTAGCTCGCCGCACCTCGAGCGCGCGCGGGGCCAAGAGGTCTTGTTCTTCACCGAGGTCGACGAGGTTGCGATGAGCAAGTTGACCGAGTTCGAGACCTATGAGCTTGTCGCGCTGGACAAGGGCGAGGCCGAGGACACGGACGAAGAGAAGGCTTCACTCGAGGCCTCCGAGAAGGAGCTCAAGAAGCTTCTGAAGGCGGTCAAGAAGGCGCTCGGCGATCAGGTTCAGGACGTGCGCCTGACCAGCCGCCTGGTGGACAGCCCCGCGTGCCTCGTGGCGGGCGAGGGCGACTTGCCACCGCAGCTCGCGGCCATGCTGCGCGCCCAAGGGCAGGCTGTGCCCGAGACAAAGCGCGTGCTCGAGCTGAACCCGACCAGCGAGCTGGTCAAGAGCCTCGACGGCCGCCGCAAGGACGAGGGCTTCGACGACACTTGCGAGCTCTTGCTCGGCCAAGCGCTGCTCGCGGAAGGCAGCCCGCTGCCCGACCCGGCACACTTCGCCAAGCTGGTTGCGAAGCGGCTGCTTTAGCGAGAATACGGTGCCAGGCACGATTCACCCTCTAAGGGCGAGAGCGCAAAGCGCCTTCCCCCTTAGAGGGTGAATCGTGCCTGGCACCGTATTCCCGCTAATTAGGGGGGCTACTGGGTTTCGTGTGGAGTAGCGACCTAAGAGGCTGCTGGCGATGAGCCTTCCAGGTACCATCGACAGATGGATCTTGATGAACTGCTGGACTGTGTACTCTCACTGCCCG
>Ga0316206_1002406_pt1 | contig 12688 bp, 13 predicted proteins | sample 6monthpyrite_MG_FD_204942 | JGI IMG/M metagenome (GOLD analysis project Ga0316206, IMG submission 204942) | Microbial mat bacterial communities from mineral coupon in-situ incubated in ocean water Damariscotta River, Maine, United States -... | ecosystem: Environmental > Aquatic > Marine >...
CGTTAGGCGTATAAAAATGAACATCTCTCACATTAAATTAACCGGAATCGCCGCCATATTATTTATGTTCAACGTGCAGGTATATGGTGATTTAAATGATGAGATTTGTAAAAACAAAAAATATTTAAAATGTGTAAACGCAACACCAAAAAAATGTATAGCGGCATTTTCTCAGTCTAAAACCATATGCTTTAAAAAACACCCCGTCACGCTTAACGTAGAATCTAAAAACGATTATTCTATTGCAAAAAAATATGGAGAGTGTTTCTCTTCTGAATATATAAAAGCACTCAATGTGGGCTCAGAAAATTTTGAATCTTGTGGTATTCATTTAGAACCATTATTTGAAGAACAACTTAAAAAGCTCAAAGAAAAGCTTAGGGTAAGCAAGGAGAAATTTCATGAGCAGTAAACTTTGCTGCAAAATTTGCCTAACAAGGCAATTAAAAAGGACGTTTAAAAGCGGTGCTCCGCACGCACTTTTAAACGCCTCTTATTTTAATCGTTATACGTAAAAAGAAATGGAAGAAGAAATCTATAAATTAACGGAACTCATGCGCACTTCTAGTGAACCTTTTTGGCTTCGTTTAAGAATTTTGTTAAAACAAAAAAATGTAAATCCTGATACTACAATTTTAGCTATATCGCATGAAGATGATAAAGATTTTGAGTTTGGTGTAATAGTTCTAGAAAACGGCAAAACCATTCAGTATGGCATTTCTTACCTAAACAAGCCTATTGAAGAAGCAGAAATAACTGAATGGAATCAATTAAATGAAGTAAACTATGAGGAAATTACTGTTGCACAATCCATGCTCAAAAACGCATAACAAGTCGTTTAACTCCGCAGGTTTTACAAACCTGCTTGGACTTTCAAAAGCCGCGTTCCACGCGTTTTTGAAAGCCCGTTAACTCTAACGTTAGGAGTGTGTGAAATTACATGACATGGATCGTAGCTAAATCATTTATGTCTGGATATGTAGCTGTTCTCTCTGATGTGCAAGTTACCTGGGGCAATGGAAAAATTAGAAAAGATTGTCTTAAAAAGGTGTATCCAGTTGCGCCAAATATGGTTGCATGTTTCTCTGGTTCAGTTGATATTGGGTTTTTACTTCTTTCAGATTTATCTAATTTCATACAGAGTAAAACAAAGCCCAATGAGTTAGCTATGCCTAGGCATGTTGCTCATGAATGGTATCGTAGAGCAAATAAGATTTTCGCAAATCAACCCAAACAACAACAAAAACTTGGGTGCTCCATTATTTTAGCAGGCACATCTCCAAATGAGAGGCTTGGTGATGCACCATTTGAGAGAACAGATATTATTGTTTTTAGAAATAAAAAACAATTTCTACCCGTGTTTGTTCCTCAGATGAAAACGGCATCAATAGGATCTGGTAGTCTATTTAAAGCATATATTGATTTTATGAATGGAGTTGATGAGATAAAAAATATGTGCAGTCTTATGGGCGCAGAAAATAAACCCGGAGGGGCCGGCGAACAGCTTGCATTTCTAGCCTCAATAATACTTCAATCAAACCCTAAAGCTGGTGTAAGTGCAAACGTCCACTGTGCGTTAGTAGGCACTAATTATATTGAACAATTTCCATTAGAGTTTAATTCGTACGTGGATGATATTAAGATAGAACATAAAATGCCAAAGGTATGCGAAACATATAATGAGTTTAAGAATTTTGAGAATGAATTAAACAAAACTATTGGGGCTGGAGTCGCATGAATACTCCTAACAAGTGCATCAAGAACATTCGCTCTCGCTCATTGGGACAACTAAAAGCCGTGCTCCGCACGTTTTTAGTTGCCCCTTATGCTAATCGTTAGAAGTAATAATGAAAAAAATATGAGAATCTGGAAACGAATTATAATAATTTTCTTTGTTAGTAGTTTAGTTACTGGTTGCGATCAGGGCACTAAATCATTAGCAACGGAGTACCTTCCAAAATATGAATCAACATCATGGATATATAGAAAACACTGGAGCATTTTTAGGCTTAGGAAGTAATTTATCTAATGAATTACGTTTTTTAATATTTGTCTTTGCAGTCGGCGCGTTCCTTTTATCGTTATTAATATATTTAGTAATAAGCCAAAAACAAAATGTGTATTCACTTGTTTCTTTATCACTTGTACTAGGCGGTGGCATTAGCAATTTCTTTGATAGAGCAACAAACAATGGGGCAGTAGTGGATTTTTTAAATATTGGGTTGGGTTCAATTAGAACAGGAATATTTAATGTTGCTGACATGGCTATATTATTAGGAATGTTTCTATTTATATTTTTTAGAAACAAGCCTTATGAAAATGAACAAAAAAAATTCTAACAAGGTGTTTAAGTTCACTCAATTTGTTCGCTGGACAGCTAACCGCTCGCTTTGCTCTCGTATATCTGCCACTTAATACAACGTTAGCTCCATCTAGAAAGGTTTGAGTAATGAAAATACGAAATGAATCAAAATCTGATGTGGCGACTATTGAAGCCTTAACCGAGTATGTTTTTAGGCAAGCGCCTCACACTAGCCATACAGAGCAATTTATTATTAATGCACTCAGAAAAGCAGATAAATTATCAATTTCACTTGTTGCTGAAATTGAAGGTGAAATTGTCGGACATGTCGCGGTATCACCCGTTACCATTTCTGATGGTAGTAACGGATGGTTTGGTCTTGGCCCAATTTCAGTCTCACCTGAACATCAAAGAAAGGGAATAGGCACTAAGTTAATGGAAGAAGCTATAGCAGAGTTGAAAAAAATAGGCGCATCAGGCTGTGTCTTGCTAGGTGCCCCACAATTTTACAGTCGCTTTGACTTTAAAGTAACTTCGAGCCTTATTTTACCAGGTGTACCTCCAGAGTATTTTCAGGCGCTTCCTTTAAATTCTAAAATACCTGATGGAGAAGTAATATACCATGAAGCATTCAACGTTCAGAGCTAACAATTGGGTCAAGTTGACATCGAAAAGCGGCGTCCCTTATTTAAGTCATTAAGTACAGCAAGGAATCATAATGTTTATATATCTTAAAAATAAAATTTTCACAGTAGTTATGTCATTTTTTTTAATTTCTAGTGCTTGGGGTGGTAATACCATCGCAGTACCCAATGAAAAATTTGACAATGATAAATTTAGGAGTGTTTTACGAGAATATGTTTTTACAACTTACAAAGATGAAAAAGGTGTACATATTGAATCCGCTCTTTCGGCTCTGGGAGCCTTATCTGGTTTTGCTTTGCAACAAGGAATTAGAGAAGAATTAATAAAAAAACAAGGAGGATCAGAAAACAAAATATTCACCATAATTAAAACAAAAAATGGAGATAAATATTACTTTGGAAGTATTTTTGATCAACCACTCTATGATACCCGCAAAGGTAAAATGTCGGTATGGGCAATAATTGGTGGTGGCGCACAGAAAGCAGGTGCTAAATCTCTACCTAACATAAATAATTTTTCTAAATTAAACACTCAAGCCGTTGGTTCAAAAAATTATGGTAAATTAAATATAGCTAAAAAGCATCAACCCAAACATCATCCTATTGATGCAATAAAAATCCACTGGGGATTAACTGAAAAACTTTTAAAAGCAAAAGGAGGCAATCCTTTGATGTGGAGCTGGGAAATAGCCTTGGTTGCACAAGATCTCATAATGTTAGGTAAACAGGCTATACAACCATCTTTGGCAGCACAAATTGTTATGGAGTCAGCTATATCAATGTCAAAAATTGACCCTGATTTGATTTTTAAAAATTGAATATTATGGACTTCCCCCAATACAGCAGACAACTTAATCTAACTCACTAGATGAGGTGAGAAATGCCAAGATACACAAAACCAGGACGAACATGGCACTACTTAAATGAGTTCAAAGTCAAAGCGGTACAATTGAGTTTACTTGATGGTGCGCAGGTAAAAGAGGATGCTATCACACTCGACATCCATCTTTTTATGGTATCACGATGACGAAAGCAACACCGGAAAGGTAAACTGGTTACAGAGAAGCGACAAAAGGTCACCCAATGGCTAAAGATAAAAAAGAACTCAGCAAAGCTAAGCAACTAGAAAAAGAAAATGCACGCCTAAGACAGGAGAACGTTCTGCTAAAAAAGTGGCAACGGTTTCTCGCGAAGGAACATCAGAACGATTTGGGCATGAAACATAATAAGAAAATCAACCACATTCCCTCTCGTTCATTCAGACACCAAAAAGCGGTGTAACTTAACCCTTAACGTTAAAAATAATACGACAATTAATAATGGAGCTAAATTATGTTTATTATTCTTTTAAAATTTTCAAAAAACAAAAGCAAAGCGGGTGAATTCATGGAGGGGCATAACGAGTGGATAAATAAAGGCTTTGAAGAGGGTCTGTTTTTATTAGTGGGTAGTCTGCAACCAAACTTAGGCGGTTCTGTCATTGCACATAATTTATCGCTAACTGAGTTAGAAGAAAGAGTGAAGCTCGATCCATTTGTTGCAGAAAACATCGTCACTGCTGAAATTATTGAAATAGAACCTAAAAAATCGGATGAGCGTTTAAATTTCTTAATTTCTCAGAAATAGATAAATAGTTCCTGACAAGCAGATTGTAACATCACCTGGATTTTATCAACTCATCTGGAAACATTTGATGTAAAAAAATAGTCGTTGATATTATCAATGTTCGAGCTTTACACTTTATTTAAACTTACTCAATTTATCTATAATGCTAAAGGTGGCAGAGTGAAAACAATTCACCCTCTTCTTTTCACTCTGCTGTTATCTGCTGTAGCTATATTAAAAACATTAAGGACAACAGTGTAGAAAAAAACATTGCCGCAGTATGTAATACAACATTTTATCCTGTATTTTCTATTAAGACACAGTACTTAAGCACTCTCAGTTGCCCCCCCTTTTACACTAGTTTGCGTGTAAAGCTTAAGCATGCATTGATTACAGTGAACCCAACTTTAACACCCACTATTTGTAAAGTAATAAACCGATAATATAGCCTTTTATAACTTGTTAGCAGCTGAAAAAAAACTAAAATAGTTGTTCATCATTCCCTTTTATAATGAAATATCAGCGTATATAATTTTCAAGCCACAGATAAAACTTTAAAAGGATTCATAGAGTAAACAATATAAAATTGTATTTTACAAAAACATATATACTATAAGTTATGACTATTAATATAGTAACGTAAACATGCCAGATAAATATTTGCAAAATTTGATTAATGCTATGCCTGAAAATGTTGCAATTTTTGACAACACAGGGGACATCATTCATGTCAACAGATCATGGGATCTGTTTAGTGAGCAAAATTCTGGGAATAATAAATATACCAGCAAAGGGGCAAACTATATTGCGGCAGTGAACAAAGCGGCAAAAACAAATGACAACTTTGCTTTAAAAGTCAAAATAGGTATACAGGAATTATTAGAAAACCAAATAAATAACTTTGAATTAGAATACCCTTGCCATAGCAATTATGAAAAACGCTGGTTTATTCTTAATATTCAGGAAATAGGCAACTACACGCCTCGCCTGTTTTTATGTACCCACAAAGATGTTTCTAACCTGGTATTGAGAGAATCTAAAGTACTTGAAGCGCAACGATTGGAAGCAGTCGGACAATTGAGTGCTGGTATAGCTCACGATTTTAATAATTTACTGGGTATTCTAATGGGCAATATTGAACTTGCTCAACGCGCTATATCGAATGACAGTCCAATTAATGAATTTCTTAATAAATCGCTTACTGCGATTAATAGAGGCGCATCACTTATCCAAAAACTACTTTCCTTTGCGCGTAAACAAGATCTTAATCTTGAAAAAATAGATGTAAATACCTTTATACAAGATACATTTAATCTTATGCCTTCTCTATTAGGTGAAGATATCTATATTACAACAGAGATGAGTGAATTGCCTCTAACAATTGAAGTAGATAGTTCTTTACTAAGTAGTGCGATTCTCAACATTGCCATTAATGCCAGACATGCCATGCCTGCTGGTGGTGAGCTGATGGTGCGTGTTTCACTCGCAGAATTAAACGATGCCTCTTTGTTATCAAACAATGACAAAGTATCTGGTTCATATGCACTCATCGCTATCTCAGACACGGGTACCGGCATTGAAGATAGTAACCTTAAAAAAATATTTGAACCTTTCTTTACTACCAAAGAAGTCGGTGAAGGTAGCGGTTTAGGGCTCAGTATGGTTTATGGCTTTATGAAACAGTCAAAGGGATATATCCATTTAAAGACCCAAAGTGGTAAGGGCACCACTGTTTTTCTCTACTTGCCATTAGTAAATCAGAATGCGCTTGAAGAAAAAATCGCAGATAAGAATACATTAGAAATAAAAGGAAACAGTACCATACTACTGGTTGAAGATAACGAGGACTTTTTAGATACTATAACCCGAATGTTAATCAACGTTGATTATAACGTTATCCAGAGCATGGATGGACAACACGCCTTAGAAATCTTAAAAGTTCATGCTCACGAAATTGATATTGTGTTAACGGATATTATTATGCCATCGGGTCTAAGTGGCATTGAACTGGCTAAAAAAATACGCCATGCATATCCAAAAATAAAAACATTATTAATGTCGGGTTACCCGGATAAAAAGTTAACAAAAAGCGATTCCATTTTATTCCCTTCTATACTGGAAAAGCCTTTCACTTTGGATGAACTGGTTAATACAATTCAGCAACTCACATAAAAATCATTCACTCTTCGCTGATACCCACAAAAATAAGTTTCTGATTTCTCTTGCTCTGATGCTAGCTGTTACCAGACTCTATCCCTTCCGGAACAAACCAGTTCAACTTGTCATGTAACTTCACCACTTCGCCCACAATAATTAAGGTGGGTGCTTTAACATTATTTTTTTCAACAATATCATGTAGTGTTGTTAAATCACCAATATGTACTTTTTGTTCCTGGGTTGTGCCCTTTTCAACTAAGGCCGCTGGCGTTGAGCTGGATAAACCGTGAGCAATCAATTCTTTACAGAGCTCTCTTACTGTTTGCAAGCCCATATAAAAGACAACGGTTTGATTAGGTTGAGCAATGGCATCCCAATTTAAATCGGTTGTGCCATCTTTTAAATGCCCGGTAACAAACATACATGACTGCACATAGTCTCGATGCGTTAACGGAATACCGGCATACGATGAACAACCTGCAGCAGCAGTGATACCGGGAACAACCTGGAAGCTCACATTTTCTTGTGTAAGGGTTTCAATTTCTTCCCCCCCACGGCCAAAGATAAACGGGTCTCCGCCTTTTAAGCGTAAAACTTTTTTACCTTCTTTAGCTAAACGTACTAATAAGGCATTAATACTTTCTTGTGGCAATGTGTGTTTGTTACGTTCTTTACCGGCATAAATCATTTCTGCATCACGACGTACCAGATCCAGTACGCCCTGAGAAACCAAACGATCATAAACAACAACATCGGCTTGTTGCATTAATCGTAACGCTCTAAAAGTGAGCAGATCCGGATCACCCGGTCCTGCACCGACTAAATAAACTTCACCCCGCTCTGCTGGTGCTTCGGCATTTTCTATTGCGGTGACTAATAATTCTTTTGCCAGTTTATCTTTTCCTGCAATTAAGTTTTCTGCAACAGGCCCTTCAACAATATGTTCCCAGAAAGTCCGAATGTCATCGGTATTTGAGAATTTTGCTTTCACTTTTTCCCGAAACGATTCCAGCAAAGTGGCTAAACGGCCGTAAGATGACGGGATAAACGTTTCTAAACGTGAGCGCAATAAACGCGCCAGTACAGGAGACGAGCCGCCTGTTGAAATAGCAATCTGCACAGGGTTACGGTCAATAATCGAAGGCACAATAAAGCTACAGAGTTCTGGTGCATCAACCACATTGACCGGAATATTTTTAGATTTTGCGAGTTCAGAAACATGCACATTCACTTTTTTATCATCTGTCGCAGCAATAACCACTTTGCAGCTGTTAATGTCTGTATCTTCAAAATCTCGCTCAATGTGGATAATTTCGCCTTCATTTTTGCGAATAGTGAGATCCTGGCATAATTCAGGGGATATCACGGATACCTTGGCACCCGCCCGTAACAGCATGAAAACCTTACGTGAAGCGACATTGCCGCCACCAATAACCAGGCAGTTTTCGCCTTGTACGTTCATGAAAATAGGTAAAAAATCCACGGTATATCCTCGAAATCACAGTTTTTAGAAACGCGTATGATACCTATCCTTTTTCGCTACGTCTTTAGCAAATAAGTGATATATCCCTACTATTTGAATGTTAATGCGACTTTATTAAATCCGACTATACTTAGAGATGTAACTCACAAATCCGGAAATATCTGGAAAGGAGAGTCGTCATGAAACGTCGTTTATATTTCCTCTTACCTGATATCAATAGTACAGAAACCGTCCACAATGAACTTCTTCTTGCGCGTATCGAAGAACGTCACATGCATGTTTTAGCGCGGGATGATATTTCTCTGAAAGGTTTACCTGAAGCCTCTTTTTTAGAAAAAAGTGACCTCATTCACGGCTTGCAACTGGGCTTTGTTCTGGGTGGTTTTATTGGTATTGTGCTGGCAACAGCCTCTTTATTCTTTGGCATGATTGTTCCCGGTTGGGAAACCATCTCGATGGGTGGCATTATTGCCGGCGGGGCTTTTTTAGGTTCATGGGCATCAAGTATGGTGGCTATCAATGTACAAAACACGCACTTAAAAGAATTTATGAAAGATGTTAATGCGGGTCAAATTCTTTATATGGTAGATGTTCCTGTGCACCGTGTTGATGAAATTACTGAACTGGTACACTCGCATCACCCTGAAGCAAAAATGCGCGGCATCGATCACACCATACCTGCATTCCCTTAAGGATGATTTAACTTAAAATAGATATCTTAAAATGACATGGATGCGTTATTTTAAGATGTCAATTAACCCAATATAATAGTTTACATCTACAACTTATTTAATAAGCGCATCTATCGAGAACCCTTCCTGCTCTAAAATTTCACGCAACTTGCGTAGTGCTTCTATTTGAATTTGTCGTACCCGTTCACGGGTAACACCAATATTATTGCCAACTTCTTCAAGCGTTGAAACATCATAACCGTGTAAACCAAAACGTCGGGCAACGACTTCACGTTGTTTATCGGTTAACTGTGTTAGCCAGTGTTCAATATTATGTTTTACATCATCATCCTGTAGCAACATAACCGGATCGATATTACTTTCATCCGGAATTGCATCAAGCAATGAAGACTCTGAATCCTGACCCAGCGGGCTGTCAACTGAAGCGGTTCGTTCATTTAAACCTAACATGCGTTTTACATCTTTGATGGGCTTATCCACCATTTCTGCAATTTCTTCCGGGCTAGGCTCATGGTCGAGTGTTTGCGCGAGATGTCTTGCCGCACGTAAATAAATATTTATTTCTTTAACAACATGAATCGGTAAACGAATCGTTCTGGTTTGATTCATTATACCGCGCTCTATCGTTTGCCGAATCCACCACGTTGCATAGGTTGAAAAACGAAAACCACGTTCCGGATCAAATTTTTCAACCGCGCGAATTAAACCCAGATTACCTTCTTCAATTAAATCTAATAACGCTAAACCACGGTTAAGATAACGACGGGATATTTTAACAACCAGGCGCAGGTTACTCTCGATCATTTTTTTACGGGAAGCTTCGCACCCTTTTAAAAGTTTACGAGAATAATACACTTCTTCTTCTGCTGTCAGTAAAGGAGAGAAGCCTATTTCATTTAAGTAGAGGCGTGTTGCATCTAATTGACTTGCAGGAACGGTGCCCGCTGAATATTTTTTGTCGTCATCAGATTCTTTTTCAACAACTTCGTCTTCGGCATCATCGTCATCAAGTAATAAAATATCTTCTGATTCAGGACTTTCATCACTTTCAATCTGAGTTTCTTTTTTCTTACTTTGTTGCGCCATACTTCTTTTACAACCTTGTGTTTCTAGTTAGCGTCGTTCCGGTAAATACCCCAATGGATTAACCGGTTTGCCATTACGACGAATTTCAAAGTGCAACTTCGCTTTATTCGAGTTTGTATTACTCATATCGGCGATCCTTTGCCCTAACTTTACTTTTTCTTTCTCTTTTACGACCACATCTTCAGTGTGGGCATAAGCACTAAAATAGCGCTCATTATGTTTGAGGATGATTAAATGGCCATATCCACGTAAACCACTGCCGCTATACACGACTCTCCCAGCCGCCGCAGCCATAATAGGTTGCCCTTTTTTCCCTTTTATATCAATACCTCGACGGCCAGGATCACTTAATAAAAAGGTACTGACAACTTTGCCCTTTGTTGGCCATGACCACTTTAATTTGCTGGGATATTTATCTGGCGCAGGCGTTTTCGTTGCAGTAGATTTCCGTGTCCATGATGAGCTCGAAGCAGTTTTAACTCTTTTAATGTTCTTTTTCGCATCACCACGAACAGGGATCACACGGAGCTTTTGCCTTGGATAAATCGTATAGGGCCTTGAAATGTTATTCCAGCGAGCGACATCTTTTGGGTCCCGGCCATATTGAAAAGCAATAGAATAAAGTGTTTCGCCTGCTTTGACCCGATGGTGCGTAGAACGACTATATGAACCCGTGTTAGTGCCTTTGTATGATTTATATGTTGCGAAACGGATACAGCCAGAATTTAAAACAAGCACTATCATCAATAAAAACAGCTTGTAACGAGTAGGCAACATGGGCAATTCGCGGTTATGTCAACTTGTATATGAGATAAGCAGTACCGGCCAAAACAACGACGCTCCAGCCAATGATATCCATATATTTTCTTATTTTTGTTTCCATTAATTCGCCACCCCACAACATTAAGCCTGAAACAGCATAAAAGCGTATTCCTCTCGCAAAAAAGGAGATAAGAATAAAGGGTAATAATGCCATGTTCAACGCACCCGCCGTTATAGTAAAGATCTTATAGGGTATAGGCGAAACACCCGCTAATAATACAATCCATATACCCCATTCAGCAAACGATGCGACCGCCCTTTGGTAAGCGTCCCAGTAGCCTAAGGTATGTAACCAGGGTTCAATTAAATCCATCGCAAAATACCCAATAAGATATCCAGCAACACCACCTATAACAGAAAAAAGTGTCGCAATAAAAGCAAAGTGCCAGGCTTTATCAGGCTTTGCTAAAGACATGGGTGCCAGCATCACATCAACAGGCACAGGGAAAAATGAAGATTCAGCAAAACTCAGACCGGCTAAATAACCTGACGCATGCCGATGTTTCGACCATTTCAAAGCTAAATCATATAAACGAGTAAAAATACGCATTCTTAACGTTCTCTCACTAATGGTACAAAACTGACCATATCTAAATCCGTTGTCGTTAATGTTTCACCCTGACGTTCGATGACGCTTAATCGTTGTTGTGCACTCGATCCATGCGGAATAATAAGGCGACCACCATCTGCTAACTGTTCAATTAACTCATGGGGAATTTCTTCTGGTGCGGCTGTTGCAATAATCACATCAAAAGGGGCGTGTTGTGGCCAGCCCCAACTCCCATCACTAAGTAAGTAACGTATATTTTTTAATGCCAGCGCTTTATGCCGTTGCTTGGCTTGCTCTAAAAGTGGTGCAATTCGCTCAACCGTAAACACCTCTTCAACAAAAGGCGCAAGAACGGCTGTTTGATAGCCAGATCCCGTCCCCACTTCAAGCACCCGCTTTAACGAGCCTCTCGATATCAGTAGTTCGGTCATTCTGGCAACAATATAAGGTTGAGAAATCGTCTGGCCATGACCAATAGGCAGTGCTGTGTCTTCATAGGCACGGCTCGCTAAGGCCTCATCGACAAAAATATGCCGGGGTATTTGGCTCATCACTTTAAGCACGTTTTCATCTTCAATGCCCTCATCACGTAAGCGCTGAATCAAACGATCACGGGTACGTTGCGAGGTCATACCGATCCCTTTTAAGTCATAATTCATGATTGTTGTAACCATTCAGCAAGTCCATCACATGATTCGTGTCGGGTTAAATCAACCTGTAAAGGGGTTACTGAAACAAAACCATTGTTAAGCGCATAAAAGTCTGTGCCCTCTCCCGCATCTTGTTCAGCCCCCGGCGGACCCACCCAATAGATATTTCGCCCCCGTGGATCTTGTGCTTTAATGACAGGTTCAGCCTTATGACGATGACCTAAACGGGTCGATAGAATACCTTTCACCTCATCCCAGGGTAGATCAGGAACATTGACATTGAGCACGGTATTGGCCGGAAAAGGCGCATGTTCGAGGCGCTTTATAAGAAAGCGTGCGACCTGAACCGCGGTATCATAGTGCCTCAGCGGCGCATTCTCAGCATTACTCGCCAGAGAAATAGCAATGGAAGGCAGTCCAAGAAAACGCCCTTCCATGGCCGCTGCAACCGTACCGGAATACAGCACATCATCCCCCATATTGGCACCGGCATTAATGCCAGAAATCACCATATCGGGTTCATTTTCGAGCAACCCGGTAATGGCTAAATGAACACAATCCGTCGGCGTACCATTCACGCGAATAACATTTTCGCTCATTTTCTTTGCCCGGATAGGACTATCAAGTGTCAATGAATTACTGGCACCACTGCGATCCCGATCCGGAGCGACAAGCACCAACGAAGCCATGTCCTCCA
>Ga0316206_1002407_pt1 | contig 12688 bp, 6 predicted proteins | sample 6monthpyrite_MG_FD_204942 | JGI IMG/M metagenome (GOLD analysis project Ga0316206, IMG submission 204942) | Microbial mat bacterial communities from mineral coupon in-situ incubated in ocean water Damariscotta River, Maine, United States -... | ecosystem: Environmental > Aquatic > Marine >...
TTTCTGAATGTCTTCAATGCTAAAGATGTCACATCGCCCTTCCACAAAAAAGCCCCTGCGAACAGAGGCTTCTTTTATGAAAGAACGCTTTCGTAATCTCTATAATGTCTAAAACGATTACATACGTCGCCGCATGTATATATTTTATCGCAATAAACACTTTTCATCCTGCATTTAAAGGAATATAACGCTTCCTTTGAATACAATCACTTACTCTTACCACCTTTTTTGTAAAGTAATTTGTAAAGAATAAGGCAAATAACATCGAAAAACAGACATTTTCTTAACAAATCTGACCTCGCATCCGGCCAGGTTTTATTGTGCACATACTTATAAAATGGCAATTATTGAAATCACAAATTGACTGCTCTCGGCCAAGAGCGGAAGGAAGACGTAGTTTCTCTTAACCCAGCATTTCCTATTAGCGGACGTAGAAGGTGTTCAGGTAGTTCTACTAACCAGCCGAGCCGCAGCACATATCGGTGTGCGAAAGGAAATTTACTCGCCTAGTACTCCGTTTCAGATGCTTTCTTGGCATACCAAAAACGGGGGGGCTTACCACTCTGCTTTAATCCCACATACAACTCCCGAACCCCGGATGAATCATCATAGCTGTTGCTTGGTTTGTATTTCGAGAAACTGAGCTGAAAGACGAGGCTTCGTTTGCAAGATTTAAGCGCTCCGTCGAGCCAATCACGATCTGCCCACAGGATTGCACCCTCATCCTGATATCTGCTCCTATGAACATCGGGGTCTGGTCTCCACTCACCCCAGACTTCGCTCTTCAATGCGAGCCTATTTGTGCAGTCATACCACTGCTGTTCATCATCGTCGGGTGTCAGCCCAAGCAACTTGTTGAGTGCCAGTCCCAGCTTTGGACGAGCTATCGGCCCCCGGGAGGCCCATTCGTCACTTTCATCAATGCCAATGGAATACGTCTCCGGCACCCATATCAATGGATCAAAAGGCCTCTTCTTGGCATAGCGATCTATACGCCCACCTGAGTCAAAACGAGGCAACCAGAGATCATGATCACGTGTCTTCGAGAACTTCGCACATTGACTGATTGCGCCACGCTCCTTGATCAGGGCGGAGGTAAAACTGACGTGTACGTTGTCCGGCGACCTCCAGTATCCGTAGAGCGGAAAGAAGCGACTCTCGGTGTCATCGAAGAAACCGACCTTTCGAAACAGCGCCTCCTGATCTACAAGCGTTTCCTGGTTTCCCTTGCGCTCGCCGAGAAGGTGCTCCCGCGCCTGTTCTGGAACTCGGTCTTTGTGATCCGATAACCATGATCCATCCTCAAACGATACATCCCCGTCTCTCAAAAACTCCTGCCAAGGATTATGTTCATTCCAATCATAGCTCGAACGAGCCACCGGCCTGTTTTTTACGAGTACTGTCGCTGCATGAAGGAAAGCATGCCTTTGAATATGTTCGCGGTAGGTCTCGAACCGATCATCGCCCCGGTAACGAACTCTTCCAGGGAAGTCGGACATACTCTTCGAACCAGGCCATCGTTTCATTACTTCATTGGCAATGAGATCGCTGGCTTCGTTTTCCGAAATCCAGAAAAGCCTCCCGAGTTCTGAAATTTTAGATTTGTTGAATTCGTAATCGAAACCAAAATCGATTTGACAATCCATGTGGTCCGGCCAACCATTACGCTCAGTGATGCCATTCACAGGTGTTCGCACTTCACTCCACAACTGCGTAAGTACTGGGCTCTTAGATTTATCTCCCTCGATGTGACTCAGACATCGGGCGAGATGAAGCTTGTTAAGCGCATGCAAATCGGTCCGTTTTGCAAGCGCTTCAATTCGTGGTTTCAAGGGTTTGAGCTTCTCGCCATGGTGCAGAGCTGCACGCGCCAATCCCATCAACAACCATTGCTGTGCATTTAGGAAGGCAAAATGATGCTCTTCGGAAACCAGTGACTGATTCTCGTCCACATCAAATCGGTCAAGCAAGCGCCCGACATCTTCCGTCAGTCCGACATCAAGCATACCCTTAAGGCTTCTTGCCGCACTCCATCTGACAAAAGCATCGCTGTCACCGAGCAAATGCCAGATGATATCCGCAACTACATCGACCTCGTCGTTTTTACCCGCAAATGCAGGGCGATACACACCTTCGCCGATCTCATCGCCAACATTTGCAGCGGAACTTGAGAGCAAATTTTCAAATGCGTCCAAGGCCATCGATGGATCGGTGTGGCAAGACAGGCTGGTCGCAATTTGAAGCCATTCATCGCCCCCAAGCTCAAGACGTTCCTTTGCTATTGTTTCCAGAACCGTTTGCAGCACAAATTTCGGATCGCTGCACAGATTAGACAAACGGTAGATTTGTCGGGAAATGCCCGAGTAGCGAAGATCAAAAAGTTCCGAGCCTTTGAACGCAAACAGCTTCTTGATCAGTTCGAATAAGCCTTTCTTTACATGGGCCGTACTATCGCCCCACACTTTCACGCATTCGATCATTAAATCGAGTGTGCTATCAAATTCAAGCTCGGTGGACTCACAAAGGGCTTCAAGGAACTTGACTCTATTCTTAAACGGGCAAGTCTTCCGGATCTCATCGAACAGGCGTTTTCTGTTATCGAACGGCAGTCCATCGCAGGCTTGAATACCTTGAATTGTTTCATCAAGCGAAGAAGCAGATGTGGGATCACACTTGGCAAGAATAGTCGCGAAGGTATCTTCGCCAGCCTGTTCATCTTGCTTCTTGCTACTTGCCAGAAGGCTATGGTCAGCCCTGTTCCCGCTGTAATTGCTTCTAGCATTTTCAGTGTCGCGCCGGCGCCGTGCGGCCACTTTCAACACCTGAAGGTGATTCCGTAAATCCTCTTCGTTGATCTCTTCAAAGGCATTCATACAGTCGAGCAGGCTTTCCCATAATCTTTCCCACCCTCCAAAATTATGTTCACAATCCAGCTTCTCAATCACAAGCAAGAAGATAGCTTCTCTATCCTCGGGATTGGCAACTGAAAGCAGATCACGCAGGCCCTCGCCGACCTGCCACTCATGCCAGCCATGATCCTCACAGATTGTAAGCAGTACCGCCGCACGGCGTGCGTCCAAGTGACCTTCCTTTGCAAGAAAACAGGCAAGCTGGGGAAGGCCGTAGGAGTAATCCACAACATCCTGATCGTACCAGCGTATCAGCTTATACATTGCCGGAAAGCCGATGGAGGAAGAGGCGGCACGCCCGAACAGTGTCCATCCGAACTTTGATGGCTCATGTTGGAAGATCGTCTGACAAAGATTTATTAGTCGATGAGAGAGCTCCGGCTTCAAGAACCCTCCTTGCTGTTCAGCAGCGTAGTGCAAGCCAGAGTAAATCAGGTCGAAATCATCGCCGCCCATCTGATCAAGTTGAGCCAACCCTTGAACGTAATACTCTTGTGCTTCATCAATACTCATCGGGATCAGCGATACAGCCAAATCCCGGTAGGACTCGCCGCGTTGTTCGATATAGTCATCCTTTACAATGTCGCTTGAAAGCGAGTTTGCGTACGCCCCTGCAACATCCGTCAGATTTGTACGCCTCGCGATAAGAGCGAGAACGGTTAGCTTGTCACCCAGCGAAAATCGGTTTGCGCCAATGATTTCTATAAGCTCTTCTGCTTCCTTCTTTTCGACCGTTTCGTTGTGGCGAAGCAGGATTCCGGCAAGCTCGATGCCGACATGACGCGCGACATTGTCTCTTCCAGTTTCGGCGTTCCAGTGGACATCTGGCCTCAGCTCAGATTTCCAGATAGTCAGAAATTCAGATAGAACATCATTAGAAAGTGCATGCTTCGAAAGCAGAGCAGTCTCGACAGGCTTGACCAGCTGTAAGACGCAGGCTGTCCCCTTCACAATGTCTTCTCGTTCATGCTGCGAAAACTGTTTGCGTTTTTCTGGCTTCTGCCCTTTTCGCCGCTTGTATTGATCTTCCGTCACGATGAGGCTGTCAAGGAATGCATTCAGGTCGGCTTCCGTTCCAATTGATTTTGTCTTTCGTCCTGTTTTCACTTCGTTCGGCGTCAGATGGTGAAATGACAGCGTTTCACCCGATGCCCACGCCGCTACGCAAGCAGATTGAACAGGTATCCACACCCTGTTCATGCCGTGCCGCTCTCCATAGTCGTAGCTTGATGGTCTGCGGTGGCTATGTAACTTGAGCAGCCGCTTCGCGGACTGATTTGAATTCACAATAATGGAGCCCATCGCCGCACTTGCAATCGCACCCTGCAGTTCCATCTCGTAGTCAGGGGTATCCTCGGGAATTTTCTTCTTGTACCGCTGTGAAAGAGAGCTGGCCGCTCGCGAAACAGTCTTGAGCTGACTTTTGGAAAGGCCATACTCTTTTAACAGAAGACCAATTTGCAGGATTAGAGACAGACACCTTTTCGAAGCTGCGAACTTGGCCAGGGTATGCAAAGCCTCACTTCCATTCGACATCTCGTGCTGTGCGCACAGCATGATCAATTCTTCAGTTACAGAAAGCGCAAACTTGAAGCCCTGCGGTTGGATAATCCGATTAAATGACGAGAATTCATTCTTAAGCACACTCAAGAACATAACCGCAGCAATGTCGGATGCTTCTGGGCCCGAACGGTTAAACCGTTTGTTCTCATCATCACTATGGAGATACCAGTCTATCCAACCGATTGCTCTCTTCTGATGTATGCGCGCTTCGTCCATTTCATCTGCAAAACTGTAAGCCACTACGAGCCGCGTATCACGCGCTCCACGCCAACCGGACCGATCATTGAAAAGACGGCGTGAAACATCAGAATCTCCAAGGATCGTCGCCAACGCGGGAGATCGCCGGATAAACTGATCGCCTCTCGCATTTGCCGAGGCCACTTGCGAGAGTTGCATCGTCAGACTCAGAACACGGTCCAAATCCTTGTCACGCGTAGCAAGCGAGAAAGCCGCATAAAGACGTACGAGTTTCAATCTGCGCCGTCCATATTCGGACTCGATCACGGTGGGAAACTCATCAGAACCTGCAAGCTGATACGCCCTGTTGCCATCGCCAATCACTACTAGGAAATGGGGCAGCGCCTCTGCTGCATAGATCGATTCCTTCTGGCGAGTTTGAAGCCTTTGCGCGATAGACTGTTGCGCCGCAACTTCTTTTGCATAGTGATCCTTGATATAGGTCTCAGTGGGCTCATCGCGGAATATCGCGCCGTGTTTGACCAGCTCAAGCATGGGCGCAAGATCCGATGCCGCGCTATTGACTTGCGACTCCGACCAGCCCAGCGCCTCGGCCAGTTCAGTCAACGGAATGGGTGGCGGAAGAAGCGACAAAGCGGCAAAAAATTCGTGAACTTCAATCTCGCTCCAACCTGCCGTGTGTAGGTCGCGAAATATTTTTTCGCACTTTTGTGCGATCAATTCTTCGACCGAAATTTCGGTCTGCGGGGCATTGCCAGACACATTCGTGTCCCAACTTTCTACGAGGTATTCAAGGACACGGGCGTTACCTCGCGACCGAGCGAGTACTGTGGAAAATTCCACATCCGTGATATTTTCACGCCTTGTCTCAAGAAAACGCTGCGTTTCCTCTTTAGTGAACGGTTCGAGCTCAAGGCGCTCGATCTGGCTCTTGCCGATGACGCAATCCATCCTATGAGGGCGTGCGGTGAGCAAAAGCTTCACACCATCAATAGGCTCCGCGCTGAGCGATGCAAGCAAAATTCTTGGAAAGGCAATCTCATTGCGCGCATCAGCTTCCAGTTGCGCATTGTCCGCAGCGTCTAAAACAACCAGTACTCCTTGCATTGCGGATTGTTTATTGACGGTCTCACTTGCTTGCTTGAGTCGCTTGCGGGCAACTTCGTTCAATCCATATTGATCGCTATCAGTTGGAAGAAGCGGATCGCATAGTCCGCGTGTCGCCAGTTCATTAATGATTTGCAATAAGCCAACTCGTGGCAGGTGACGTGCCTGGGCTTCGGAACGATATGTACCGCCGCCGAAGCAATCAAACACGACGACTTCGAAAGTATCTGTCAGATGTGCGGCAAGACTCTGGATAAAAACAGTTTTTCCGACGCCACCATCAGCATAAAGGAATACAGGTATAGTGCAGGTTACGACCTTGTCTTTGACGTCTTGTAGTGAGCTGCGCTCAACGACATTACCAACATCAACGAACCGCGTATCCGCTGGAAATAGCTGGTCCTCATCACATTCAAGCGCATCGAGGACATCTTCGCGTCTGATAGAATTCCTACCCTGACCCTCGATTTGTGCCTTTTCGCGGACAAGCTCCACAAGAGCGAACAGTCTTTTTGCCGCTTGTCCGGCGGAGCCAGCTGACCAATCACTGACTGTTCTTCGCAAGGATCGATTCTGTGCTGGCAGATCATTTGTCGAGGCACGAAACTCGATAAGCGGGAAAATATCCTCCGCTTTGATATTCTCTTCTTGACACCAGGCTTTCAGGTATCGAAGTTGGGTCCTAGCACTATTCGTTTTCGGTGCACCTCCCGACTTTAAACATGAAATGGCATCCCAAAGGTCACCTGAGAATTTAGCGTTAGTTACAAACCCAAAAGACAGTTTCTTCGCGATATCCTCAGCTGAAACACACGCTCTGAAGTCTCGCAATGTTGCGGCGAATTTTTTAATCGTTTTCTTGAGATAGGATGATGTGACTGGCTCTGCAGCTTCCTTATATTTGAACTGCAAAATTTGCTGAGCAGTGCAGGTCTCAAAAGTATCACCAATCCCATAAAAAAGGATAAGGTCGGCAATGTCCTCTGCCTCTTGTCCGAGCTTGAGACGCTCGTTCGGGGAGAGACCTTCGATAACAACCGCAAAGAGATTGTCCTTTGGAAATACAAGCTGCAGCGCGCGCCGTGCAGCCCACCGCTCGTGAAAGGTATGTCCGGCGCGTGATACTCTGACTTTGTCTATACTCCTTACAGCTTTATTCATAGATACCTTGACTCTCAGAAATTGGTTGATTTTACAATATCCAGACATAGAGACTGAAGCCAGAACATAATATTGTAAGAATTCGGTTACTGCGAACGTCCGCTTTCTCTCGCCCCTCGCGTTTCCACTCCAAAACTGCTAAGTCAGCTTTGGGTCGACTGCCGTCATCCAACCTCATGAAGCGTCTAAATTTATCACTATGTCTCTGATCGGCCAGTAACAGTCATTCGAAATTAATCAAAAGTACATGTGCAAAATACTGAAAGCTGACCCTCAACGCCATTATTTGAATTTCAACAACAATTAATAACTGTTACGTCTTGAAACCCCCTACATTTAGCTCCATTGTATGGGTATCCGTCGTGTTTCCCATGCATCATCGCATGTTGCGCGCAACGGCCCAATTCGGCGTACATGCGCAAAGGCTTTTGTTAGCCCATGCGTGAAATCGAGCGATTGGCTTCTGAGTGCTTCGCACTTGATGCTAAGTTGTTATCGGTCGAGTCCTTACGTTGAAGACTGGCTTCCAGACTCCAGAAAATGCTGGGGAGCTAGTAAGGGCCTTACTGTGGCGCGGCGCCGAAGCGAGGATGCGAACATGAGGTTACTGTCGAACAGTTCCAAAACCTGCCGTTTAAGATGGCAATTTGGTCTAAAACAGTTCGCTGCCATTAGTTGCTTTTGCCTTTTGTTGCTTTCGAGCATTGATTTTGAGGTAAATATGCGAATGCGAATCATTTACACTATGGCGGCACAGGGTGAAATAAGTTGGCGTGTTTCCCATGCATCATCGCATGTTGCGCGCAACGGCCCAATTCGGCAGACTTGCGCAAAGGCTTTTGTTAGCCCATGCGTGAAATCGAGCGATTGGCTTCTGAGTGCTTCGCACTTGATGCTAAGTTGTTATCGGTCGAGTCCTTGCGAGCCATTGGAATGGAGTCTACGAAACAGTAATCAATGGCAATATGCAATAATATATATTTAAAAAAACGGACAGGATGCCAGAATCTGCATTAAAACAAATATCTTCGTTATCCTCACTTAAAAAGGCATGGAAATATCTCGATCATAAAACGGTTGGGCGTCGCCGCGAAAGTGTTGGCATTGATAACATAAGTATCAATGAATTTACCCTAAATGCTGAGCACAATCTTCTTAAGATACAACAACAGATACGCTCAGAATCTGGTTATCAATTTAATGATCTCAAAGCTCACATTATTCCTAAAGCAAATGGTAAGCAGCGTGTTATATGTGTTCCAACATTAAATGACAGAATAGTGCAAAGAGCAGTAGTTGATTTTTTGTCTGACGGAGACAAATGTAAAATTAAAAATTCTGTAAGCTTTGGATTCGTCCGCAATAGAACAGTTGAACAGGCTGTATCACGAGCAAAAAATCTTCGACACAAAAAATCATGGGTTTATAAAACTGATATAACTGCATTTTTCGATGAAATTGATCGCCATATACTTAAAAAATCAATTGTAAAAAGTGTTAAATATCGATCACTTCATAGTCTTCTTATAGCTGCATCCAAATGTGAAATTTTTGAACCAAAAACATATCGTCAAAAAGTTATTTTAAAGCAAGGAATAAAAAAAGGATATGGCGTTAGGCAAGGTATGCCCTTATCCCCGTTTTTTGCAAACTTATTACTTAAACCTTTCGATAGTTATATTGAGTCTCATGAGTTAAAGATGGTTAGGTATGCTGATGACTTCGTCATTTTTTCAAAAACAGAACAAGGCTGTAAAGAGATTCATAGTCTCTGTAAATGCGCTCTTCAGGATTTAAATTTAAAAATACCTGAAATAGAAGAGAATACAAAAACACAAATTTATCCTCCAGAAAAGTCTGCTGAGTTTTTAGGGATTGGCTTAGTAAAATCTGGTAAAGAATATAAAATGAAAGTACTCCCAGAGCAGATGGTAATTATAAAAACAAAATTCTTTCAGTTTTCGAATTTTAAATATCTTATCGATAATAACGTAAACTTATCAACATTAAATAAAAAACTTGAAGGAAGCTTGGCTGGCTATATAGGTTCTTATCATTATGCAGATAATATTTCTGATGTTGAAGTGGCGCTTGAAAGCTATAAAAAAAATATACTTTTAAAAATTTATAGTAATGGACTATCAATCGATATTGATAAGTTAACATCAGATCAGCGTTATTTTCTTGGCCTAAATTAATTTATATTAGTTCCGGCTTAATCTGACATATGGCTTGCAAATATGAATGTCTTCCATGGAGGATATTTCGTGTATTTGCTTTAGATTCTGAGAGGCAGTAACGGGTCGGCTCTAGCCAGTTAATCCTCTGAAACCACTGATTTTCAATTAACTTCGCCTATCGACCAGAAACAGATGCTCTATGCAGGTCAAAATGTATTAAATATTAGCCCTATGCGGGCGACTGCCTTCTAGCTTTAGCGGACATTAAGATTGGTCTATTTTTAATCCCTCCGTCTCATTTTCCGATTTCTTTTTATATGTCTACATCGAAAACAGTCTTTACCTGCTATTCTATTTCTAACCGATGTTTCCCATTCATGACCACACGTTCCTAACCACCACACTTTTTTACCAGAACCAGGAACTACGTCATCTGGTGTTAGCTCCTTATTTTTAGTAGGGTGCCATTGTTTGGCAAGCTCTGGATTTAGTGTTGCTAGACAATTTGAATTTACAACAATCTGGTTGGAACACATCGGGCACCCCATACCATTATTTCGAGAAAATATTACTGCTTTCCATTCATGATCCATAGCTTTATTACATTTCCACCATGCTTTTTTATTGCTACCCGGTGACACATCTCTTGGTGTTATTTCTCCATTCTTAGTAGGGTGCCATTCACTTGCGAGTTGGGGGTTTAATGTTTCTAGGCAATTTGATTTTACAATAATACGATTGGAACATATGGGGCAACTATCACCCTTTGCTCTTTTCGCTACAGAAGTTTGCCAGACATGGTCATCACCCTTCGAGCATTTCCACCAAACCTTTTTGTTTGAACCTGGCGTTACATCGATTGGAGTTAGCTCTTTATTTTTCGTGGGGTTCCATTGCTTTGCTATCTCTGGATATAAAGCGGATAAGCTATTGGACTCTACGACCTTTTTACCACTACAAATGGTGCACCCACCTCCTTGAGCTCTTGCTACAATTGGAGCTTTCCACACATGATCATCACCTTTTGGGCACTCCCACCAAACTTTGTTATTTGAACCAGGTGAATAAAAATCAGGAAGCATCGGGTAATTCTTTTCATAGTGCCATTCCTCCCTGAGTTTTGGATATAAATGCGCTATCGACTCCTCGTAGTCTATTTGATTGCGTTCAAATTGCAGTTTTTTGTACTCATCCTTCGCTATCCATTCATTTCTAATTAGATAGTCGTTGATCTTTTTAGTAATTACGGGTGAGTCAATTTCTCTAACTTGTAAAATGACTTTTAGAATTTTCTTTATAATATCAATGGATATCTCTCGTTTCTTTAGAGGTATATCTGTATTGCGTATCTTCTTTAATCCTTTTTCTCTTACTCTTAATAAGAATACGTTATCTTCTAGCGCTTCATTTTTTTCTAGGTCAATTTGATATTTCGATCGGTGCCAGTACTCACCGTCATACTCAATTCCAAACTCTATCTCGGGTATATAAATATCAATTTCATAATCATCATAAATAAACCTGTTTTCTATCGAACCAAAAATAGTTTTCAATTCAGAATAAATTCTCAATTCTGGCCCCGAAGTTGAAGAACCACATTTAGGGCAAGCTCTCCCGCGATTCCTTAAATTAATATATGTTTCCCATTCATGATCAGTTCCACGCGGACATTTCCACCAAGCTTTTTTGTTTGAACCTGCAGTGACATCGTAAGGTGTTAGCGACCCATTTTTTGTGGGATGCCACTCTTTTGCTAATTCAGGATTATTAACAGCTAATGAATTAGAGATGACGGTTTTTTTATTAGTGCATATCGGGCAACCGCTGCCTTTTTTCCTGTTATTAATTATGGCTTCCCACTCATGTTCATCATTTTTAGGGCATTGCCACCAAACTTTTTTGCCTGAACCTGCAGTTACATTCTCTGGGGTTAACTTTCCATTTTTTGTGGGATGCCATTCCTTAGCCAAGTCTGGACATACTGCAGCTAAAGAGTTTTGCTTTGAAGCCTTATGACCTGAACAATATGGACAGCCATGATCACGTTTGCTTCTATGTGCGACAGAAGCTTCCCATTCATGCTCATCTTCAACCGAACATTTCCACCACACTTTTTTATTCGACCCAGGAAGAACGTTATCAGGTGTCAAATCACCATTTTTATCGGGATGCCATTGCTTTGTTAGCTCAGAATTAATGTCTGCTAATCTCTGACCAGGTTTAGGTTTAAGAGGTTGTTTCATAACCTTCGATGCTATGTGCTTAATTAAGTGCCTATTCCATCGCTATAGAATGATGCTTTTTTTAAAGTGGACGGAGGGATTATAATATTAATCAGTTACTTGGTCAGCTACTAGCTGTGCTCTGAATATTCACAATTTCTCGAGAATGACCGCTTATGGTTCTGAAGCCGTCCTACGTACAGCAAGCTATATTAGAAAATGCTAAATGTCAGCTTACGGTTGTGATTTCAACCGATCATCATGCTCTACAAACAAGTGCCCAATTTTTTAATTACACTTATTAGTCTTTCCCGATCGAGGGAAGTAAACCCTGTACGCCGATCGATCAGGACAACTGGAATATCCTTAGGATAATTCCCTGCTTCATCATCTAGTGCAACCCAGGATTTATCACCCTCTGTGGCAGTATCAAGATAAGCACATACCTCTCGGTAACGAGGAAAATGCAGGAAAGGGTCATCAATGATAGGGGTAGTACCTATTACACGCTTTCCAAGTTCTGGTCCAAGCAGTGCAATCATTTCATCGAGAGATTTTTCCTCCCTCCAGCTTGAGGTGATAACTATTTTAAGGGTTGGAAATAACTGAAGTACAGTTTCTAACTCCCTTATAGAATCAGGATTAAATGTAGGTGCCCCCGATACCGGGTGGAGAACACCGTCAAAATCAAGAAACAGTATCATTATCTATCCTAGGTAGAATACTAGTACTTCGCAATCGTTATTTAGTCTACATTAATATAGTTATGAGAAGGCTTTACATCTTATTCGATGAATAAGGCATGGTATAATCAGATATGCATCCTACTTGGTTCAAATTGCTAATTTACTACCGCTACAGAGGTCCGAAGTATGGATTTAGTAGTTATGGTCTAACATTCCCTTTCTTAATTGGAGCTTTACGTGTACCAGTTGGCAGCTCCGTCTGCACTATAGAAGAAAACAAAATTGAAATTCTTTCGTTGCTAAATTCAATGAGAGATGAAACTCCAAATGATTATAATATACATATAACAAAATGTGACAGAGTGGGAGTAGTTGCGTCTCCTTCTAAAGGAGGGCTCAAACATCCTACTACAGGATCTATATTTTCAACCCACCAATATTTAACTGATGAAGAAAGAGGTGTTAATTCAATTGCTGATTCAATCTGGAATGAATGTGGGCAACAAATCATTCAAGGAAATTTTTCTAACCACAGTCGTACTTTTTCTAATTTTACTGATCCTGATTTACAATTAATTAATGATGCTTTATCTCCACTAAATGATGATTTATTTGATGAGCTTATATAGTATGCATTATTCAGTTCTGGTTATTTTTTCAAT
>Ga0316206_1002410_pt1 | contig 12676 bp, 10 predicted proteins | sample 6monthpyrite_MG_FD_204942 | JGI IMG/M metagenome (GOLD analysis project Ga0316206, IMG submission 204942) | Microbial mat bacterial communities from mineral coupon in-situ incubated in ocean water Damariscotta River, Maine, United States -... | ecosystem: Environmental > Aquatic > Marine >...
ATGAAGGCAATGAGGCGCTTGCAAAAGACTTCCTGACGCCACTGAAGGCGGCCTCCAAAGACTTGCAGGCGGCGGGCATGTACTTCATGCAGAACGCGACCAAGCCGAACAATGCATTGGCTGGCTCATATGACTTCATGCATATGATGGGCCACGTCTGCCTGGGTTTGATGTGGGCGCGCATGGCCAAGGCTGCAATGGAAGCGCTGGAAGGCGGCGCATCAGATACCGCATTCTACGAGACCAAGATCGCCACAGGCCGTTACTACATGGCACGCCAATTGCCGGCCACAGCGATGCATCTAGCACGTATCAACACCGGTGGCGATACTGTGATGGCGCTTGACGCGGCGAATTTCTAAGGTGGGGCGGGTCAAGTCTCACCTTTCATACACGACGCCTGCACCAGTATTGAGGAGTTAGTGACAAAAGAAGGCGTTGGAGCCTCCGGCGGGAGTTTTTGGGCCAAGATGAAGAAGGAAGCTCCACCCCGGCCTTTGAAAAAGAACCGGGGCTTCACCTTGGACGCCAAATCGCTCTCCAGCTATTGGCGCCATCGCACGATCTGCCAAGAGGGTTAATGTTTCGTTATCAGCGCAACGGTCTCCCTTCATCTTGGCAAGAAAACTCAAATTCCGACCGTGAATAAGCGGTACCGACCTCGGGGAGGGGCACAACATGATGAAACTGCATTGCTTTGGCGAAAGCGGAAACGCCTATAAGGCGGCGCTGACCCTAGCGCTTGCCGACGCTACATGGGAGCCTGTTTTCGTGGACTTCTTCAAAGGTGCCACCCGCAGTGCGGAATTTCGCGCGCTAAACGTCATGGGCGAAGTACCGGTGCTGGAAGATGGCGATATCGTGCTGACCCAATCGGGCGTCATTCAGGATTACATCAGCTCCAAGACCGGGAAACTGGGGGGCAAATCCGCTGCCGAGCGTCGCGATGTGCTGCGCTGGATGTTCTTTGACAATCACAAAGTGTCCGGCGTTGCGGGTCCCTTGCGGTTCAACATGAACTACCTGGCAAAGGACAGGCGCAACGCGGATGTGAACGCTTTCTTAGCCATGCGCCTGGCCTCGGCACTAAAGATCATGGAAACACATCTGGAAGGCCGCGACTGGCTGGCTGGTGAAGAGGTCACCATCGCCGATTTCGCCTGTTGCGGTTATCTCTACTACCCCGAGGATTTCACTTTCCACCGCACAGAATATCCCAACATCGACCGCTGGCTTGACGCTATCGCCGCCCTGCCCGGTTGGAAACACCCTTATGACCTGATGCCGCGCGCCCTTGGGTGACGCAGCCTTACCCGGAGGATCCAATGACCGAAGCCTATATCTATGACGCCGTGCGCACCCCTCGCGGCAAAGGCCGCAAAGACGGCAGCCTGCACGAGGTGACATCCGCGCGCCTGTCTGCCGGCGTGCTGAACAATCTCAAAGAACGTAACGGACTGGACGGCCATGCGGTCGAGGATGTGATCTGGGGCAATGTCACGCAGGTCGGTGAACAGGGGGGGTGCCTTGCGCGCACCGCCGTTCTGGCCTCGGATCTGGATCAGTCGATCCCCGGCCTTTCGATCAACCGTTTCTGCGCCTCCGGCATGGAAGCGGTCAACCTTGCCGCCAACCAGGTAAAAGGTGGCGCAGGTCAGGCCTATATTGCGGGAGGCGTCGAGATGATGGGTCGTGTGCCCATGGGCTCTGACGGGGCGGCTATTGCGGTTGATCCGTCGATCGCGATGGAAAGCTATTTTGTACCGCAAGGCATCTCTGCGGACATCATTGCCACCGAATATGGTTTTAGCCGCGATGATGCCGACCAATTGGCCGTGGAAAGCCAGCGGCGCGCCAAGGCGGCTTGGGATGACGGGCGTTTCGACAAGTCCATCGTGACCGTGCGTGACCTGAACGGTCTGCCGATCCTTGATCACGACGAATACATGCGCCCCGAAACAGACATGCAGACGCTGGGCGCGCTCAACCCCGCCTTTCAGGCCATGGGCGAAGTCATGCCCGGCTTCGACAAGGTTGCCTTGATGAAGTACCCGCATTTGGAAAAGATCAACCACATCCACCACGCCGGGAACTCCTCGGGTATCGTGGATGGCGGGGCCGGCGTTCTGATCGCCTCCAAAGAGTGGGGCGAGGCGCATGGCATGAAACCCCGCGCGCGGATCAAGGCCACCGCCAAGATCGGCACGGACCCCACCATCATGCTGACCGGTCCGGTGCCTGTCACCGAAAAGATCATGGCCGATGCAGGGATGCGCCTCAGCGACATCGACCTCTGTGAGGTCAACGAAGCCTTCGCCTCTGTGGTCCTGCGCTTCATGCAAGCCTTTGATGTGGATCACAGCAAGGTCAACGTCAACGGCGGCTCTATTGCGATGGGGCATCCGCTTGGCGCGACCGGCGCGATCATCATCGGCACGTTGCTGGACGAGCTTGAGCGGACAGGCAAGGGCACCGGCCTTGCCACACTCTGCATCGCATCCGGCATGGGTGCGGCCACAATTATCGAACGTGTGTAAGGGGCAAAGAGCTATGACCGATTTCACAATGACCATTGATGCCGATGGCGTCGCCACAATCATCTGGGACACCATTGGTAAATCCATGAATGTGATGAACCTCCCCGCATGGGACGACCTTGAGGCGTTGGTCGATCAGGCGCTGGCCGGTGACGGCATCAAAGGTGTCGTTCTGACCTCTGGCAAGGCAGGCAGCTTTGCTGGCGGCATGGACCTGAACGTGATTGCCAAGATGAAGGAAATGGCCGGCGATGATCCGGCACAGGGATTGTTCGATGGAATCATGAATGCCCACCGCATCATGCGCAAGATCGAACGTGCTGGCATGGACCCCAAGACGAACAAGGGCGGCAAGCCCTTTGCAGCCGCCCTGCCCGGCACTGCCCTCGGCATTGGTCTGGAACTTCCGCTGGCCTGTCATCGCATCTTTGCCGCTGACAACCCGAGAGCCAAAATCGGTCTGCCTGAGATTCTCATCGGTATCTTCCCCGGCGCGGGCGGCACGATACGCCTGTCGCGCAAGCTGGGTGCCATGGGGGCCTCGCCGCTCCTGCTGGAGGGCAAGCTGAACGACCCCATGAAAGCCAAGGCGGCGGGTGTCGTGGATGAGGTGGTGCCAGCCGAGGAATTGCTTTCTGCTGCAAAGGCATGGGTGCTGTCGGGGCCATCCATCGTCAAACCATGGGACGAAAAGGGCTACAAAATGCCCGGTGGCGCGCCTTACCACCCTGCTGGCTTCATGACGTTTGTGGGTGCCTCTGCGATGGTCAATGGAAAGACCCAGGGTGTCTACCCGGCGGCCAAGGCGCTGCTGTCTGCGGTGTATGAAGGCGCGCTGGTGCCTTTCGACACTGCGCTCAAGATCGAGGCGCGGTGGTTTACCAACGTCCTGATGAACCCTTCGTCCTCTGCCATGATCCGGAGCCTCTTCATCAACAAGGAAGCTTTGGAAAAGGGCGCGAACCGCCCTGAAGTTGCCGACCAGAAGGTCGCGAAGGTTGGTGTCATTGGTGCTGGCATGATGGGCGCGGGGATAGCACTTGTCTCTGCTTTGGCGGGGATCGAAGTTGTTCTGATCGACAGCACGCAGGACGCGGCGGATAAGGGAAAATCCTATACCACCGCACACCTCGACAAGGGTATGGCGCGCAAGAAGGTTACACAGGAAAAGAAGGACGCCGTTCTCGGTCTGATCCACGCAACGACAGATTATGACGCGCTCAAGGGTTGCGACCTGATCATTGAGGCCGTATTCGAAGACGTGGGCATTAAGGCCGACGTCACGGCCAAGGTGCAGGCCGTCACTGGCCCCGACTGCATCTTTGCGACAAACACATCCACCCTTCCCATCACCGAACTGGCAAAGGCGTCGGCTGACGCAGAAAAATTTGTCGGCATCCACTTTTTCAGCCCGGTCGACAAGATGCTGCTGGTGGAAATCATCAAGGGCAAGGAAACCGGCGATGTCGCCGTGGCCAAGGCGCTCGACTTCGTGCGCCAGATCCGCAAGACGCCGATTGTCGTGAATGACGAACGCTTCTTTTACGCCAACCGTTGCATCATTCCCTACATCAACGAAGGTATTCGGATGGTGAAGGAAGGGGTTGAACCTGCGCTGATCGAGAACGCTGCCAAATTGGTCGGCATGCCTCTGGGCCCGCTGCAACTGGTCGATGAAACCTCCGTTGATCTGGGCGTCAAGATCGCCAAGGCAACCAAGGCCGCGATGGGCGATGCCTATCCTGATGGCGAAGTCGACGAGGTGCTGTTCTGGTTGTTTGATCAGGACCGTCTGGGGCGCAAATCCAACGCGGGCTTTTACAGCTATGATGAAAAAGGCAAGCGTCAGGGCCTGTGGGATGGGCTGTCAGCCCGATATCCCGTCGCTGACGCACAGCCTGACCTGACGACAGTTCAGCACCGTCTGCTGTTTGCGCAGGTGCTCGAAGCGGTTCGTGCGCTGGAAGAGGGCGTGCTGGAGGATATCCGCGAAGGCGATGTCGGCGCGATCCTGGGCTGGGGCTTTGCGCCTTGGTCCGGCGGTCCGTTCAGCTGGCTCGATATGATCGGCGCACCCTATGCCGCCGAGCGTTGCGACCAGTTGACCGCGCAGTTTGGTGCGCGGTTCACCACACCGGCCCTGCTGCGCGAGATGGCCGATAAGGGTCAGGATTTCTACAAACGTTTTGCCGCCGCTGACAAGGCAGCCTGATCGACAGGGTGCATCCCCGACGCGGGGGTGCGCCATTCTAGAGGGACGTGTCATATCCAAATCGCGCGATGTCCTCGGCTGCTATTTTCCGCACAACCTCAAAGGTTTCTGCGTCGTAGTAGATGCGCCAGTCCAGATTGCGTTCAGACCGGTTGACATGCGGAATACTTAGCTGAAAACCTAAGTGTTTCCAAAGCACCTCCAGATCCTCAGGATGCTCAAGCCGGGCGAAAAGGTCGCAACGCTCTTGTCCATTGGCATCCGTGACATGACTTGCATAGCCGTTCAGCCGTACCGCATCCTGCACTGAAGCGTCGCCGAGAAACGCCGCGAATTTGGCTGACTTGGCCACCTGGATCGCAGGGTGATCAAATTCCTGTTCTCGCAGCCAATGATAATAGCTCACCAATCGGTCCCAAGGATTGCGCACCAAAGTAAAGATGAACGCATCATCGGGATAGAGCCCGGCAACGTCGCGCAAGCGACTGTGTTTCCACAGGCGACCGGGCGCTTGCAGGGCTTGCTGGCGCTTGCGCCGGCGCTGCGCCTTGGGGGTATCTCCGATCAGAATGTCATCAGCAGCAGCGCGTTCTTCCAACGCCAACGTCAGGCTCGTCCCGCCCGTCTTGGGGATGTGCACAAAGACGTAAGACTTCTTGGGTGAAATAATCATGGCGTCCGGCGCAATGCGATGACCGCGCCAGACAGGATGATCAATGCCATCCCCGACAAGGCCAATGGTGTCACGGCCTGACCCCAAAGATACCATGCCCAGCCGCTGGCAAAGATCAGAAGCGAAAACTCGAAAACGGCAACAGAACTGGCCTCGCCGATCTGGTAACCCCGGAAGATAAACAGGATCCCGATCAATGTCCCGACCGCCTGTGCAGCGATCCAGAACAGCATTGCGGCGTCAAGTGGCATCCATCCCCGCGCAGCCCATCCATCAGCGCCCGATCCAATCCCGGGAAGGACCAGACTGCCAACCGCGCCCATCGTCATAAGGACGACAAAATACCCGCCAGTCAGCGCCATCGTCGTTTCGCCTTCGCACCATGCCCGCGTCGCAACAGAACCGATGGCATAAAACAGGCCTGCCAGGATCGGCAGGAACGCCACCCAATCAAGATTGCCCGGGTCGGGGCGGATCACCATCAGCGCGCCGGCAAACCCCAGAGCGATGGCCAATGCATGCAAGGCTGTGATGCGCTTGCCTTGGAACAAGGCGGCGATCAGCGCCACAAAGAGCGGCGCGGTAAAGAACCCCGCCACAACCAGTCCCACCGGCAGGATGGCCAGACAGCCAAAGTAGATCAGCATCGCGATCCCCAGGATCACGCTGCGTGCGCCGACAGCCCAGAACCGCTTGGGCCGGAGTGTCCCTACCCCCACCACGGCGATCACAGCCAGGATCAAGAGTGCAAAGAGGCTGCGCAGCAGATGAAACTGCCAGAGCGACCCATCTTCTGTGATGTAGAGGGTAAAGTTATCGGCCAGCCCCAGCGCGGCCATTCCCGACACTACGAACAGGGCGGCACGGGTCGGGGCGACGTGCTGGGTCATGGCGTTTCCTTGGCGTTCAGTTCTGGCTTCCAAAAGCCCCCAGTTTGGCGCAATACTCAACCCTCAAAGCGACAGTTGCAGCGGGAGGGCGACATGGGTTGGATGCGTGACGAAACAGGATTGGACAAGCGGGCAGCCAATTATGTGCCACTGACGCCGTTGTCGCATTTGCAGAGGGCGGCATTGGTCTTTGCGGATCGTGAGGCCGTCGTTTACGGCAAGACACGTCTGACCTATGCCAAATACTACCGCCGCGTGTCACGGCTGGCCTCGGCGCTTACCAAAGTTGGCGTGCAACCCGGTGATGTCGTCGCGACGATCCTTCCCAACATCCCCGCCCAGTCCGAAGCTGCATTCGGTGTGCCTGCCTGCGGTGCTGTGCTCAACACGATCAACACCCGGCTTGATGTCGATACCGTCGCCTATATTCTGGACCACGGCGAGGCCAAGGTCGCTCTTGTCGATAGCCAATTCCTGCCGCTGGCAATGGCCGCTGTCGAGCAAATGGAAGGTCCCGCACCCCTGATTATCGAGGTTCCCGACGATCAGGCGGGCGTGCACGCGATGGCCGAACAACAGGACTACGAAGATTTTCTGGCAACCGGCGACCCGGATTTCGCATGGATCCTGCCGGAAGATGAATGGGAGAGCCTCGCGCTCAACTACACCTCAGGCACGACTGGGCGGCCCAAAGGTGTCGTCTGTCACCATCGCGGCGCCTATCTGATGACCATGGGGACACCGATCAGTTGGGAACTGCCGCTTTTCATGCGCTACCTGCAAATCGTGCCGCTGTTTCACTGCAACGGCTGGAACCATACATGGATGATGCCGGCATTGGGCGGCACGGTGGTATGCTGCCGCGACATCTCGGCCAAGGCCATTTATGCTGCGATTGGCAACGAGGATGTGACCCATTTCGGTGGTGCGCCCATCGTGCTGAACCTGATCGTCAATGCGAAAGATGAAGAACGGCGGCGCTTTGATCATACCGTCGAGGTATTCACCGCAGGCGCGCCCCCTGCCCCGGCAACATTGGCCGCCATCGGCAAGCTGGGGTTCAATGTCAAACAGGTTTACGGGCTGACCGAAACCTACGGGCATGTGACCGAATGCATCTGGGACGAAACATGGGACGCACTACCCGATGATACACAAGCCGCGATCAAGGCACGCCAGGGCGTTGCCTTCCCGATGATGGAGGACGTGACTGTCGTGGACGACATTATGAGCCAAGTGCCCCGCGATGGCGCCACGCAAGGCGAAATCGTGATGCGCGGCAATGCGGTCATGAAGGGTTACTACAAGAACGCCGAAGCGACGGAGAAGGCTTTCGCAGGCGGTTATTTCCACTCCGAAGACCTCGCCATTCAGCACCCCGGCGGTTCGATCCAGATATCAGACCGGGCCAAGGACATCATCATCTCGGGCGGTGAAAACATCAGCTCTGTCGAAGTCGAAGGCGCGCTCATGCACCATCCGGCCGTCAATCTCTGCGCCGTTGTGGCCAAGCCTGATGACAAATGGGGCGAAGTGCCGTGCGCATTCGTGGAATTGAAAGACGGAGCCAACGCAGATGAAGCCGAAATGATTGCTTTCACGCGAGAGAAACTGGCAGGGTTCAAATGCCCCAAGAAAGTTGTGTTTCAAGAGCTGCCAAAAACATCGACCGGGAAAATCCAGAAATTCGAACTTCGAAAGCTGGCCAGGGCGTTCTAGGCGCATGTCGGGATGCCTCCGGAGGGTCCGGGCCCGCAACGCATGCTGTCGCCAGCAAGTCGTTTCCAACATGACAATCTGCACCTGCCGCGTTAGGCTGCGCAAAAAGGGCAGTATGGCAAATGACAGCACTGGATCGTTATGTGCGGCTGGAAAGCGATGCGTTGTGGCGTGCAGGCCCCGACGCGCAGCGGCGCGATGTCACGATCTCATTTGGCAATGCCACATTGGTCATCGCAGACGGCACAGGCCGCCCGCTGGCCCATTGGTCGCTGCCCGCGCTGATCCGGCAAAACCCGGACGAAACACCGGCAATATATGCCCCCGACGACGACGCCAGCGAGGTTCTTGAAATCTCGGATGCTTCGATGGTTGAAGCCATCGAAGAGGTACGCAAGGCCCTTGCCAAATCCCGCCCCCATCCCGGCAAATTGCGCCATTGGCTGACAGCTGGGGTTATCACTGTCACGGTTGCGCTCGCGTTTTTTTGGCTACCCGGTGCGCTCACGCGCCAGACATTGTCTGTTGTTCCGGCCTCCAAACGCGCCGAAATCGGCGCCGAGATGCTGGCATATATGCAAGACAAAACCGGAGCGACTTGCCAGTCGCCCAGAGCGAAAGCCGCAGCCCTGCGTCTTGCGGAACGGCTTTTGGGTCCGGCGACGCAGGCGGAGATCATCGTGGTGCCGAACCTGCCGCAGGGTGCGGTGTCCCTGCCCGGCGGGTTGATTGTCCTGGACTATGGCATGTTGCAAAGCGCTGATGACCCGGCAGTGGCGGCTGGGTTCATCCTCGCGGGGCAGACCGCAGTTGCGCGAACAGACCCGCTTGAGGCTTTGTTGAATCAGGCGGGGCTGGGCGCAACATTCCGTTTGTTAACGACCGGCGAAATTCCCAGCGACATTCTGCGCCGCAATACGCAAGGTCTTTTGCAACGGGACCGCACTGCGCCCGACCCGGAAACTCTCCGCGATGCTCTTGCCGCAGCGCAAATTCCGCAGGCACCTTATCTGGCGGCGGTAGATGCCCGCACCGGCACGATGCCAGACCTTGGTGTTGATCCTCTGGCAGGGCAGGACGTTCCGCTGATCCTGGGCGATGGCGATTGGGTCAGTTTGCAGAATACCTGCAATATCTGACACTATTTGGTGCCAAACATCCGGTCGCCCGCGTCGCCCAGCCCCGGCACGATATAGCCCAATTCGTTCAAATGGCTGTCGATCGCTGCCGTGACAATTGGCACATCGGGGTGGGCCTGCTGCATGCGCGCGATCCCTTCGGGTGCCGCCAGCAGGCACAGGAAACGAATGTTCTTCGCCCCCGCCTTTTTGAGAAGATCGATGGCAGCCACGGAAGAATTACCTGTGGCGAGCATCGGATCAACCGCGATTACCAGACGGTCCTCAAGTTCGGTCGGCACTTTGAAATAATACTGCACCGGTTTGAGCGTCGCCTCATCGCGGTAGAGCCCGACAAAGCCCACGCGCGCCGATGGGATCAGTTCCAGCACCCCGTCCAGCAACCCGTTGCCTGCACGCAAGATCGAAACCAAGGCCAGCTTCTTGCCGTCAATGACAGGCGCCTCCATTGGTTCAAGCGGTGTCTCGATACGCTTTGTCGTCATCGGCAGGCCGCGGGTTACTTCGTAGGCAAGCAACTGGCTAATCTCGCGCAGCAACTGCCGAAACACAGCGGTAGATGTACCTTTCTGCCGCATCAGCGTCAGCTTGTGCTGAACCAGCGGATGAGTGACATGCGTGACGTGTTCGGTCATGGGGCAGGCTCCAGTCGTTTGGCCACACGGGCCTTTGTGTCTTGGCCGCAGAAGGCGGCTGCGAGGGCGGTTTCATTCAATGTCTTGAAATCCTCTTCGTCCCACCCAAAAGTCCGGTGCAGCATGTCGTATTCCGCTGTCATCGTGGTATGAAAGAAGGGCGGATCATCGGTAGAGACCGTCACTTTCACGCCCGCGTCGCGCAATTTGGCAATAGGGTGGGCACTCCAGCCATCCACGGCCTTCAGCACGACATTCGACCCCGGGCACACCTCCAGCACGGTCCCCTTCTCGGCGATCAGCGCTATCAGGGCCGGATCATCAATGGCGCCGATCCCATGCCCGATGCGCTCCACCCGTAGATCACGGATTGTCTCGGCGACCATTTGGGCACCGCCCCATTCCCCTGCGTGGCACGTGAGCGGCATACCCGCCTCGCGGGCAATGTCAAAACTATAGGCATAATCCGCCGGGCGCCCAACCATTTCGCCGCCCGCCATGCCGTAACCTGTGATGAAATCGCCAAAGGTTTCCGCCGCACAAGTTGCCGCCGGTTTGCTGGCGTCAGGCCCGAAATGCCGGATGCCGGTGACGATGCCTTTCAGGGTAATCCCAAGCCGCGCCTCGCCTTCGCGTGCGGCATCCTCCATCGCGGCCACGTATTCCTTCCAGGCCACCAGATCACCGCCGCCGCAAAAATCAGGCGACACAAAGGTCTCCATATAGACCACCCCATGCGCCGCTGTTTCCTCCAGCACCGCCATTGTCAGGCGGCGAAAATCATCAGGCGTCCGCAAAGTTGTGCAAGCGGCCTCGTAGATCGCAAGGAAATGATCGAAATCGCGGAAGGCATAACCGCCATCAGGGGTAAATATCCCGCTGATATCGATGCTCTTTTCTGCCGCCAGCCCCTTGATAAAGGCTGGTGGCGCGCAGCCCTCCAGATGGGTGTGCAATTCGACCTTTGGCAGGGTGCGGAAGTTCATAAAAAGCTCTTTCCTTTGCCAGCATATGGCACATTCAGATGGGCGGCGATTGATGCAGCGACATCGACAAACGCCAGTTGCCCCAATTCCTTTGCACCGACCCCGTGAACCAGAACGGGCACCCGTTCGCGAGTGTGATCCGTGCCCGTCCACGTGGGGTCATTGCCATGATCGGCGGTGACGATCAACAGGTCATCGGCGCGTAATTTGGGCAGCAGATCGGCAAGGGCCGCGTCGAACCATTCAAGGTGCCTGCCATAGCCCGCCGGATCACGCCGATGCCCGTATTCACTGTCGAACTCCACCAGATTGGCGAATACAAGGGACCCATCCACAGCCTCTGTCACCAGATCGTTGATATGCCCCATCAGGGCCACGTCGCGGCCTTTGCGCAGATCATCAATGCCGCGCATCGAAAAGATGTCGCCAATCTTGCCCACCGCGTGCACCGCACGCCCTGCATCATGCACAAAATCGCAGATCGTCGGTGATGGCGGCGCAATGGCGAAATCTTTGCGATTTACTGTACGGCTGAAATTTCCCACGTCACCGACAAATGGCCGTGCAATGACCCGCCCGACTTTCATCTTGTGCAAGGTCGGCGCAAGGTCCTTGCAAAGCGTCATCAACCGCGCAAGCCCAAAGGCTTCCTCATGTGCTGCGATCTGCAACACGCTGTCGGCGGATGTATAGCAGATCGGCCATCCGGTCTTGAGGTGGGCCGCGCCCTCCTCTTCGATCACGACGGTACCGGAGGCATGACGATTGCCCAAGATCCCGTCGGTGCCGGCCATGGCGCAGATCAATGCGGTCAGATCGGCTGAAAATGCCGGGTCCGTGTCGGGAAACACATGCCACTCCCACGGGACCGGCACGCCCGCCAGTTCCCAATGCCCCGAAGGCGTATCCTTACCATGCGAAACCTCGGTCGCCGCACCCCATGCGCCTGTGGGCGCGCGCCCCAAGCCAACCGCCGCCTCGCCCGACGCCAGCTTGACGGCAGCGCCCAAGCCCAGCGCATCCAGCGTCGGCACGTTGAGGCCGACGTCCCGAGCAATATGCCCCATGGTGTTTGCCCCGCTATCCGGCAGATCACCATTGAAGAAACGGTCGGCATCCGGCGCGCCACCAATCCCGACGCTATCGATGACAACAAGAAAAGCACGCGGCATCAATGTATCCCTTCAATAACGAGCGGGCCGGGCGTGGTCGCATCGCCAATGGTGATCGCTGCCTGCACGGCACTGGCGGCCGCGACCGCCGTCTCCTCATCCGCCGCATGGAGTACGCACAACGGATCGCCGCGCGTGACCGCGTCACCCAAACCCACCATTTCGGTCAACCCTACGGCGGGATCGACCCTATCGGTTTCCACCCGACGTCCGCCCCCCAGACCAACAACAACAAGGCCTAGCGCCTCTCCATCCATGGCGGTGATGGACCCTGTTTCGGGGGCCGTGACCTCGCCCACCACAGGTGCTTTGGGCAGATGGGTATGCCAGTCATGCGCCATATCCGGCGGGCCACCCAGGGCGGCAATCATCTGGGCAAAGCGCTCCATCGCTGCGCCAGAACTGATGGCAGTGCTTACGCGGTGATTGGCCGATGCCGGCTCCTCGCCCTGCATCACCAAAAGCTGCGCGCAAAGTGCCACGGTCAGATCATAGAGCCGTGGGGCCACAGCGGCATTGCCTGCCAGCACCTCCATACAGACCGCAACCTCGACCGCATTGCCCAGCGCAGGCGCCAAAGGTTGGTTCATGTCACTGATCAGCGCCGCCGTCTTGCACCCGGCCCCATTGGCAGCATCCACCAAGGCGCGGGCCAACGCACGGGCCTCATCCGCGGTTTTCATAAACGCGCCAGAGCCACATTTGACATCGAG
>Ga0316206_1002411_pt1 | contig 12670 bp, 12 predicted proteins | sample 6monthpyrite_MG_FD_204942 | JGI IMG/M metagenome (GOLD analysis project Ga0316206, IMG submission 204942) | Microbial mat bacterial communities from mineral coupon in-situ incubated in ocean water Damariscotta River, Maine, United States -... | ecosystem: Environmental > Aquatic > Marine >...
AGTGCTGCAACACAACTTGGACATATTCCATATAAAGATACACCTTTTGCTTGTGGCTGTGGTAAGAGTAATTGTATAGAATTATTTGTATCCGGTGTTGCGCTTGAGAAGTGGAAAAGTTACTATGACGTGGATGAATCTATAAGCTTACAAGAGCTCAAACACAGTAACAATCAAAATGAGAAAAAGATTTATGAAGAGTTTGAGAAAGCTTTACTTTATGCAGCCGGAATAACAATAACGCTCTTTAATCCAGAAGTTTTAGTGCTTGGTGGTGGTATAATTCTTAGTAACAGTGATATGTGTGATGTTGTGATTTCTAAAGTGCAGGATTACGCTATGCCCATAGCTCTGCAAAAAATTAAAATTAAAAATACTAAAATTCAAAATGCATCTTTAGAAGGAGCATTTTTACTGAAGGATTTCCATGCCTAAAAAGAAATTAAAGATTTTATTTGCAGCTGCGGAGGTTGTTCCATTCGCAAAAACAGGTGGACTTGCTGATGTGGCCGGGGCCCTTCCAAAGGCCATAAAAGAGTTGGGTCATGAGATTATAGTTGTAATGCCGAGGTATTATAAAATTGACAAGTCAAAACTTCAAAAACTTGAAGCTCCTTTGGGTGTTCCGATGGGAGTTATGGGCGAATTTTGGGCGGCAGTTTATACTACAACCTTACCCCAAAGTGATGTTGCAATTTATTTCATAGACTATGAAGAATATTTTGGACGAAGTGGATTGTATGAAGATGAGAATGATGGATACCACGATAATGATAACCGTTTTATTTTTTTCTCTAAGGCGGCCCTGCAGCTTTGTAAAATGCTGAAATTTACGCCGGATATCATCCATGCGAATGATTGGCACACGGCTGCCATGCCACTTCTGAGTAGAACTAGATTTATACATGATTTTGCTTTTTCCGCCTCAGTATTAACTATTCATAACCTGCAACATCAAGGAAATTTTTACAAGGGTGTGATGGATGTCATGGAGGTTGGTTGGGAACATTTTAACCCACATGAGTTTGAGAGTTTTGACAGGGTAAACCTTTTAAAAGGGGCAATTCAACAAGCTGATGCAGTAACAACTGTTTCAAAAAAGTATGCAGAAGAAATTCAGACCGAGGAGTTTAGTTTTGGACTTGATAGGCATATACAAGCCCATGGGGACAAGCTTTTTGGTATTTTAAATGGAGTAGATTACAATGAATGGAATCCATCACTTGATAATTTTTTAGCTAAAAAATATGATTTTGATGATATGTCGGGTAAACTGATATGTAAAAGAGATATTCAAAAACATTTTAATCTTGAACTTCGTTACGATGTTCCGTTAATAGGCTTTGTTGGACGGTTTGCCGAGCAAAAAGGGATAGAACTGATTGCTGGAGTGATACATGGACTTTTAGATTTGGATGTTCAAATCATAATGCTTGGAACCGGTGAAAAATGGGCTGAGAGTTTTTTTAGTGATGTAGCTTATCACAGAACTAACTTTGGTTTGCATGTTGGCTATTCTGATGCCTTGGCACATAAGATTGAAGCGGGCTGTGATATGTTTTTGATGCCATCAATATTTGAACCATGCGGATTAAACCAAATATACAGTCTTCGTTATGGAACTTTGCCGATTGTAAGAGCAGCCGGTGGTCTTGATGATACGATTGTAAATTTTGATGAAAAGCATGAGCATGGAAATGGATTTAAGTTCTATGAAGCATCGCAAGAAGCGCTCTATTATACAGTTTTATGGGCTGTAAATATTTACTATCATGATAAAAAGTCATTTGAAAATATGCAAATATCCGCTATGAAAGAGCACTTTAGCTGGGCCGATTCAGCTAAAGGCTATGAGGCTGTGTATCAATATGCTTTAAGTAAAAAACGCATATAAAACTATTTACGCTCTACTACCCTTAAAGGAAAAACAATGAGACATGGAATATTTTATGACGTGACACTTTTTAGCGAACTTGATATCTACCTTTTTAAAGAGGGTACGCACTCAAAACTTTATAATCATTTGGGCTCACATACTCTCTCTAGAGAAGGAGTAGATGGAGTTTACTTTGCTCTTTGGGCTCCAAACGCAAATTCTGTATCAGTCAGAGGTGATTTTAATGATTACAACCATGATTCCCATCAGTTAAAAAAACGTACGGATGAATCTGGCATTTGGGAAGGTTTTATTGTTAGTGTTGAACAAGGTATGACTTATAAATATCATATAAAATCTGAATATGAAAACGCAAATCAGGATAAAATTGATCCATACGCTTTTTATGCCGAAGTTGCCCCAAGTTCTGCTTCAAGAGTCTGGAGTTTAGACAAATATACTTGGAATGATAAAAAATGGATGAAATCTCGCCATAAAAATAACTCTCACAAAGCTCCCGTATCTATATATGAAGTTCATTTAGGTTCATGGAGAAGAAAAGTTGAAGAGGGTAACCGTTTTTTAACTTACCTCGAGTCAGCTAAAGAGTTAGCACTTTATTTAAAAGATATGAACTTTACGCATGTGGAGCTTATGCCAATTACAGAGTTTCCGTTTGAAGGCTCATGGGGTTATCAGGTGACCGGTTATTTTGCTCCGACTGCAAGATATGGAACACCTGAAGAGTTTATGGGTTTTGTAGATATTATGCATTCCCATGGAATCGGTGTTATTTTAGACTGGGTGCCTTCACATTTCGTAACAGATGGACATGGGCTCATGAATTTTGACGGAAGCTGTTTATATGAGCATAAAGATCCACAAAAAGGGTACCATCCACAGTGGAAAAGTGCTATCTTTAACTATGATAGAAATGAGGTCCGTGCATTTTTAATCAGCTCAGCTATGTTTTGGCTTGAAAAATATCATATTGACGGAATAAGGGTAGATGCAGTAGCTTCTATGCTCTATCTTAATTATGCAAGAGAAGAGGGTGAGTGGACACCAAACGAAGATGGCAGTAATATAAATCGCGGCGCTGTGAAATTTCTAAAACAACTAAATACAAGTACTTATGAAGCATTTGATGACATCATGATGATAGCGGAAGAATCAACAAACTACTCCATGGTAACTGGTCCTGTAAGTAAAGACGGCTTGGGATTTGGCTACAAATGGAACATGGGTTGGATGCACGATGTACTAAAATACATGAAGTTTGATCCACTATTTAGACAGCATCATCATCAGCATTTAACCTTTAGTTTTGTTTATATGTTCAATGAAAACTATGTACTTCCACTGAGCCATGATGAGGTAGTTCATATGAAAGGCTCTTTAGTTAACAAAATGCCTGGAGATAATTACAAAAAATTTGCAAATTTAAGAGCACTTTTTGCACTTATGATAGCACATCCCGGTAAAAAATTACTGTTTATGGGTGGAGAATTTGCACAGTTTGCAGAGTGGAATTATGAACAAAGTCTTGATTGGCATCTACTTGAATACTCAGAGCACAAGGGAGTGCAACATACTTTAAGAACTTTGAATAAAATCTACAAAGATGAGCCTTCACTTCACAAAAATGATGTAGAAAAAGATGGTTTTGAATGGATAGATGAAAATGACTATACTGCAAATGTTATCTCATTTATCCGCAAGGGGGCAAAAAAACAAAAGCCTATTATAGTTATATGCAATTTCTCAGATAAAGAGCATGTGGATTATCCAATTGGATTACCAAGTAAAGGTTCTTATGTAGAGATTTTTAATTCAAACTATGAAGAGTTCGGAGGTTATTCCAAACAAAGTAATGAACCTATAAAATCAATAGTTGCACAATACCATGGAAGAGAAAACATGTTGAAAATAACCTTAGCTCCATTAAGCGTAGTCTATTTTAAAAAACTAAGCAGTGTTGCTAAAAGCTTATGAAATAGTTACTTTATAATAAATATGAGATGGATATGATTGATCTTTATGCTACAATTATTTTAATTTAATTTTGAGGAATAATAATGAAAAAGCTAAATCTTACGGCACTTTTACTTGGTGCAGCTCTGTTTACAGGTCTGGGTATTACATCTGCAAGCGCAGAAAACATGAAATGTGGAACTGGAAAATGTGGAAGTTCTGCGGAGAAGTCTGTTAGAACTATTGAAAAATGTGATTGTGAGAAAAAAGCTGCAAAATGTGATTGTAAGGAAAAAGCTTCAATGAAAGCTGCAAAATGTGGCACAGGTAAATGTGGAGATGCTGAGCCGGCTACTAAGTGTGGCAGTAAAAAGTAGATTATAATACGTAGGCAGCAAGCTGGTTTACTGTCTACATTTTACTTTTAGCTTCACTTTCTCTAAAAATCATTTAATCAAATAAAACTTTCTTTATTGTTTTAGGATTTTTTTCTGGATGTATAAAAAAGTTTATAGAATATAAGCAGGAGAGCTGATGTTAGGTATTGTTGTAACAACACTTTTTATTTCACTTATTATTAATATTTTATTAAAAAAGTTTGCTTTGCCCACGATTATTGGATATATACTAACTGGTACGATTATTTCTTATCTGTTTAACTTACATGCGGTTGTAAATAATCATCAGCTCAAAGAAGTTGCAGAATTTGGTATAGTGTTTTTAATGTTTACGATAGGATTAGAATTTTCTGTGAAACATTTAAAAGAGATGAAGTATGAAGTATTTGTGGTGGGTTCTTTACAAATATTAATAACAATATTTCTCATATTTATTGTCTCTTTTTATCTCTTTGGTTTAGACAAATACAGTGCCTTGATAATATCTATGGCAGTCGCCATGTCATCCACTGCAATAGTCCTGAAAATATTTAATGAAACCGGTGAGATAAATAAGCAATATGGAAGAAATGCTCTTGGTATCTTAATTATGCAAGATATAGCAGTAATTCCTATATTGATTATAATTGGGGTGATTAGTTCTCAGGATAGTAGTCTAGAAAATGTTGCGACCGAGATTATATTTGGTGTAGTTATTTTGCTGGTTTCATTATATGTTATTGGAAAATACTTACTAGAACCATTTTTTACGCAGATTGTAAAAACTGGTTCTGATGAACTGTTTATTGGATCCATCTTATTTTTAGCTATTGGAGCTTCGTTGGGTGCTCATATACTTGGATTTTCATACTCTTTAGGTGCATTTATAGCTGGAATGCTTATAGCTGAAACAAAGTATAAACATCAGGCAGAAGCGGATTTAATCCCTTTTCGAGACTTATTGCTAGGTGTATTCTTTATTACTGTTGGAATGCAGATAAAATTGAACATCATAGTAGAGTATGCACATATAATTTTTGTTTTACTTGTATCTATCATGGCGATTAAATTTATGATAATATTTTTAATCGTAAGGATAAATAAGAAGAACAATAGAAGAACTATTTTAAAAACAGCATTTTCATTGATTCAGATTGGTGAATTCGCCTTGGTAATTTTAGAACTTGCTCGTGCTCATTCACTTGTACAAGCCCCTTATGATCAGATAATGATTATAACCATTGTGCTATCAATGATTTTGACACCTTTTATTTTAAAGAATCTGAGTAAAATAGCTGATTATTTGATTAAAGAAGAAAGTTTCGACTTTGAGGAAAAGCCTCATAGTTCATCAATTGATGAGCATGTTGTAATATTGGGGTATGGTGAATTTGGGCAAAGTGTAGTTGAGAAATTAAAAAGTGATAGTGAGTTTTATATTATTATTGAAAATAATATTAATAGATATCAGTTAGCCATACTCAATAATGAACCGATAATTTACGGCAATGCTGCAAACAGAGAGATATTGAAAAAAGCTTATATCAACAAGGCGAAAAAGATAATAGTTGCTATTGATAATACAAAAAAGCTTCATCTAGTTTGCCAAATATTACAAAAAATAGTGCATCATGATAAAGTTGTTGTAAAAGTACATTCTATAAAAGAGAAAGACTCATTACTTGAAATGGGATTGAAGCATGTTATAGTTGAAAATGAAGAAACCACTAAAGCAATAGTACAGTTTATATGATGTATACCAGACAGCGTATTATTAACGCAAATTCAAGTTTAAAGTGCAAACCTCTAAAGTTTCAACAAGCAGGTAAACAGAGCAGGCTAACTGCAAACATACCAAGATTAATTATCTGATTAAAGATAAGAGAGTTTCCTGATTAGAAGCTTTTATATTACGGAGTGTAACATATGTTACATAAATGTTGCTATTGCTTGTGATACAATCATGTTTATAATTTAACATAAAGGATCTTAAATGAAAAAACTTAATCTTGCAGCACTTCTACTGGGTGCAGCCCTTTTTACAGGACTAGGTGTAACAACCGCTAGCGCAGAAGGTTCTAAATGTGGAGCTGGCAAATGCGGAGATGCAAAACCGGCTAAAACTGCTTCCAAATGTGGAGCTGGCAAATGCGGAGATGCAAAAGCAGCTAAGACTACTTCTAAATGTGGTACAAAAGATGAAATGAAGCCAGGAAAATGTGGCACCGGTAAATGTGGAGATGCTAAGGCTAAGCCAGCTAGCAAGTGCGGCGGAAACAAATAACCACTTTTACAACAGTGCTGATGGTAAATAAATGAAGGCTTAGCCTTTGTTCTATTTACTCAGCTCTTTTATCAGGACTTACATGCATTAATTTATTTGAGTGTAGCTATGTTTTTTATCTTTTCTTTATTGGCTACTGTAGATGATAGTCTCATCACTTTAAGAAAGTTCTTCTGATGTAAAAACTACAGATAAGAAGACGGCTTATACAGTGCAATCAAAAAATTGCTATCGGTCTTCCTCAAAAAGTACTTATTTTTGAAGATGAAAATACCCAAGTCTAGCTTGCACATAATAATCCTGAATACTTAGTTTCTCGTCACTCTTTAAAGGTTGTGCCAGACATACTTGAACAGCTCATCGGTCTTAATGTGGAGAAGTGCGCCGGATAGTATATGAACATTTCGTCAGAGATGAAGCCGATACATATGGTTTCATTTAAGAATATGGCTGATTCGTATTTTTAATACAATTTATCTCATTGCTGTTAACCTGTGTAGCTTTACCAAAGTAGGTAAGGCATAGTTTTTATTGCCTATTTTAATCCGCCGTTGGCAAGTAGGCATATTATATTTTGATTATTTAAGGAAGATTAAAATGAATACATATTTACAACGTCGACACTTTTTAAAACTTATGGCTTCAGGAGCAGCAGCAAGTATCATGACTCCATTTGCACTTGCTCAATCTACTCATACACAGATTAAGGCCGTTGCCTTTGATGCCTTTCCGATTTTTGATCCTAGACCTATTTTTGCCTTGGCGGAGACTTTATTTCCAGGAAGAGGCAAAGAGTTAAGTGCCGTTTGGAAAACAAGACAATTCCAATACCAGTGGTTAAGAGCACTCTCCGGTCAATATGTTGACTTTTGGCAAGCAACGCAAGATGGATTAATTTTTGCTGCAAAACAGTTAAAACTTAATCTAAATGATGAGAAGTTAAATATTTTGATGAATGCTTATCTTAACCTAAAACCATGGCCGGATGTTATAGAGAATTTAAAAGTACTAAAAGATGCCGATATCAAACTAACATTTCTTTCCAATATGACACCCCAAATGCTCAATACTAACATGCACAATTCAGGCCTTGATGAGTATTTTGACCATGTTATCAGTACAGATGAAGCAAAAACCTATAAGCCTGATCCTCGTGCCTATCAACTTGGGGTAGATACCTTAAAACTCAAGCGTGAAGAGATTGCTTTTGCTGCCTTTGCAGGTTGGGATATGGCGGGTGCAAAATGGTTTGGATATCCTACTTTTTGGGTAAATAGAGCTGGATTTGCCAAAGAAAACCTTAGTGTAAGCCCAGATGGTATGGGTAAGGGTATGAAAGAATTAACTGAGTTTGTACAAAAACGTTCTTAGAATTATTAAAAAAAAAGATTAATTCACTACTGCCTTTGTCATGCTTAGTCAATCATTGCTACGTTACAAAGCATTTTTTTGATTCTTTTGTTTTATAATATTTGACTAGTATTGTAGGATACATGCATGAACAATATATATAATATATTATTGCATGTTGGGCAATAAACACTCTTCTTAGAGTTTAAGTCTCATTCTATCTTCTGCAAAAATAACTTTACCTTTAAAGTCTTTTTTAATAATTATTAAACTCTCTTGTTCATGCTTGAATGTTCTATTCATTCTATGCGTGAGAACAATTTTTTTGACATGTGCTTTTTTTGCAACATTTGCAATGACTGAAGGTGTCATGTGTAAACTCTTCGCAAATTTTCCGGCATGTTCCGGGATTGCATGGTGGGCTATGAAAAGATCTGCATTTTTTGCTATTTTTTCTAAGTTTCCATTTTCGTCATTTGTATCTCCGCTAATGACTATACTTTTTGAACCTACATCAATTCTGAGTGCAAGTGCTGGTACTATGCCATGATGTACATCTATTAGTTTTAAAGTGAAATCTTTGTATTTTTTGGTGATGATGGAAGTTGATTTTATCTCATAAGGGATGATTTGAAAAGAGTCACTATGAGCAGACAGTACATCATTCATGTATCGATATGCTCCACTTTTACCAAATAAATCTTCTAAAAATTCATTGATTGAGGGGAAAAACTTATTTCCCCCAGGTGCTATAACTTCTAAAGGTTCACTTCTAGAACTAAAAAAGCCAGCCTTAACAAAGGCTGGTAAATCTACACTATGGTCAATGTGTAAGTGTGTTAAAACAGTCGCTTCGAGAGTCTCAAGTTTAGCATTGCTTTGCTCAAATCTAAGCATAGAACCACTTCCCATATCTACTAAAAGTTTAGCTTCATCGTCAATCCAAAGCAGATAAGATGTACTAGCTCTGCCGTCAAGTTCAGGTCCACCTGATCCAAGGATTTCAAATTCGACTTTACTTGAGAAAAGTAGGCTTGAAAAGATAAGTAGTATTAGTAAATATTTCATAACATTCATATTCCTTATTTTAGTTTCCAGCGTGTGTTGATTCCACATGCCGGGCATTCAGGTATGAGTTTATTTTCTTTAACATGGATTTCATATCCGCATTTTTTACATTTTAAATCTGTTTCAATAACGGCTTTCGTTCCAATCTGAAATTCTAGTTTCATAGTTGTAGCAGTATATGTCGTTACACCGTAAGGTACTAGGTATGTAAGACCAAGCTTCATAATATTTAGATTTACAACATCAAAGATGATGAGTGCTTCTCCTTGGTTTATAAAATTTAAGGTCGTTCCAACAATGAGTGAAATTTTTATAGCTCTTTTTACCACAGTTGGAGATATTATAATCTCACAATATATTTTAAAATGTTTCATGCTAATCATTATATTTATCTCTTATTTTTAAAAAATTATCTAAATTATTTATAAATAATGCTACAAGTATTGGATCAAAATGTTTACCACTCTCTTTCTTAAAAAGTTTTAAAATATCATCAAGAGGCCAAGCTTTTTTATAAACACGTTCACTTCCAAGTGCATCAAATACATCAGCAACTGCAGTAATTCGACCATAAATATGAATATCTTCACCAACCGTGGCTCTTGGATAGCCTGAGCCATCCCATTTTTCATGATGCTCATGAGCCACTGTTGCAGCGGCTTTAAGTATGGGTTTGTTTGAGCTTTTAAGCATTTCAAAACCAAGTTGAGCGTGAGTTTGCATTATTACCCATTCGTTAGCTTCTAACTTTCTAGGAGCATTTAAAATAGAATCAGGAATCCCAACCTTACCGATGTCATGCATAGGACTAGCCATTTGTAAGAGGTCAGCCTCTTGTGGTGAGAGTCCATACAAAAGTGCTAACTCTTTAGAGTAGAGGGCTACCCGCTTTACATGGTTGCCAGTTTCTTTAGAACGAGTCTCACCTATCTCTCCCATTGCATAGATAACTTCTCTTTGTGTTTCTTCGATAGCATTATTTAGCTCAATAACTTTGGTGACATCAGTAAAATATGCAAGTAAAAACTCCTCTTTTTGGATCCCTTGAAGTTCAATCTGATAAAAATTCTTACTACATTCAAACATTGTGGTTCTTGATTTATCTTGTTCGATAAGTTTTTTGTAATCAGGGGCTTGGATATCTAAAACACTATGAACATTTGACAGTAATGTCTCACTGGCATTGTTTTTAAACAAAATTTTTCCCTTGCTGTCAAAAATAAAGACAGGGGAAGTTCTATGTTTTGGAAGAAGAGAAAGATAGTAATTTTTAATGCTAAATCTTTCATTTATTTTAAAAAGATAATACATAAAACAGAATTCTTTAGATGCTGTGTAGAATATAGCTATGCTAACTATAGCAATAACTATAGATGTGTTTATTACAGCATACAACAAGAGCACTGTAGCAACAGCCATGCGAATATTAGACTCAGCAGGTGTAATATTAGAACTGTGTTTTTCGAACATAATCATCCTTGCAATTATTTTATACCATGTTCTAATTAATATAGTATATCATAAGGATAGCATCTTGGTATGTAACAGGCGTTACATACTTCAATATTTATATCTGCTAATATGGCTCTCAAATAAACTAAACAGGAGTGTGCTATGAAATGTAAGCAAATGTATATGGAGTTTTTTCGTTTAAGCGAGTATCTAAAACCACTATCTTTATTACTGGCTAGGTTAGTGGTTGCTTATGGCTTTTATGAGCCGGCTATGATGAAGTGGAATGACATAAATTCCATTGCTCAGTGGTTTGGCTCAATGGGAATACCCTTTCCTACGTTAAATGCTTACATGGCAGCAAGTACAGAAGCCGCGGGTGTAATTTTATTAACACTAGGGCTTCTAACTCGCTTTATATCTTTACCTCTTATAATTGTAATGATAGTTGCCATTGTTACAGTGCATTTACCGCATGGATTTTCAGCGGGAGAAAATGGTTTTGAAATACCGCTTTATTATATGTTGTTTTTACTTATATTTGTAGCGCATGGAGCCGGAAAATTTAGTATTGATAGGTTAATCTTTGGTGAAAAAAATTAAATAAAAGAGTCACTGATTTAAGAGAAATATACTTTGTTAGCAAATTTCTATTAGACGGCGAGAAAGCTTTACAATTCCATTTTTTTCAAAACCTTTTAAAAGCCTACTGATTACTTCACGAGATGTTCCTATAATTTCGCTTAGTTCTTCATGTGAAATGTGAATTGATTTATTTTCTTGTGATTGTATCCAGTGTAAAAGACGGGTATCTAAACTTGAAAAACGAATCTCTTCTATAAGAGAAGCCATACTATCTAGGCGCTTAACATACTGGTCAAATACATATCTTTGAAATTCTTTGTCCTCAACAAACAGTTTTGCTATGATTTCAACAGGTATATCAAAGCCTTCTAAATCTGTTTCAGCTATTGCCGTACCAACTGCAGGAGCACTATTATATGAGCTTGTAAAGTTTACATTGCACTGTTCACCCTGTTCAAAATAGTAGAGTAATACACTTTGTCCATTTTCATGTTGTCTAATAACGCGAACACGCCCTTTTGTCAAAAATAGGATATCTGCACAAACATCGCCTTGCGAGTAAAGTGTTGTTCCAGAAGGAACTTTAAGAAATGTCGATGCTCTCAAAAGTTCAGTTTTACTTTTTTCCTGAAGTTTATCAAAGAAATTGAATGAATGCATTGAATAGTATCCTATATAATTTTAAGGCATTTTAACATAAACATATTAAAAAATTTAAAATAATGGAATTAATATTTTTATGTGTAATCTTTGTTACATAATAAATCTGAGTATTTAGTTATAATCTTCTAAACTTAACTATTAAAGGATCGATTATGACAATACATGGATTGCGTCCAGAATTTCAGCCAGAAGCAATGAACGAAAAAGCAAGATTGGCAAAAGAAGCTAATAATCAAGCAGATAGACCAGTAAGAGGTCATGATGATGTTGTACCTCCACTAAAACCATCCGAGCTTGTTAGTAGTTCTAAGTTACTTGATATAAAAGGATAAAACTAATTGTCTGTAGCAAAGATTGCAAACAATTCATTCTTCTTATGTAATAAATTCATTTAAATAAGTTTATATGATTTTGCTAGCAACGTCTTTTTTGATTTTAGAAGAGATATCACTAATGGCGCGTGTTATGTTGGATGCGTCACTTGCAATTTCGAAGTTTTTATTATTGAATTCGTCTAGAGTTTTGACTAAAATATTAATTTGTTCTACTTCTTTAGATTGATTGGAAATATCAAGACCTATATCTGCGATGGACTGAACTAATGTATTAACATTTATATTTATATCATCTAAGCTTTTTTGTGTTTTTTCTGCTAGTTTTCTAACCTCATCAGCAACAACCGCAAAACCTCTTCCATGCTCACCCGCACGGGCAGCTTCTATAGCAGCATTTAGTGCTAAGAGGTTTGTTTGGTCTGCAATCTCTGAAATAACTTGAACAACTGCTTTGATATCATCTGATTGAGATACCATTTGTACTGATTGTTCTGAAGTACTTTGTAAACTTTGGCTAATACTGTTCATCGCAGATGGTATAGCTAGCAGAGCACCTGCTTGTTCTTTAATGGTTTTTGCTAAATTTGATGTAAAGTTTGATAAATCGTTGGAAGTATATTCTAAAGAATTAGCATCTTGCATACTTTGGGATACCATACTTACTATTACATCTGCTAAGTTATTTAATCCTTTTCCCATATTTCCA
>Ga0316206_1002412_pt1 | contig 12670 bp, 9 predicted proteins | sample 6monthpyrite_MG_FD_204942 | JGI IMG/M metagenome (GOLD analysis project Ga0316206, IMG submission 204942) | Microbial mat bacterial communities from mineral coupon in-situ incubated in ocean water Damariscotta River, Maine, United States -... | ecosystem: Environmental > Aquatic > Marine >...
AATTCTCACCATTATTCCCAGTATAGAATTAGGCCAACAACCACCACAATTTTCCAGTGATTTTTATCACACCATAAACAATACCCATATGCGCCTCTCGCTCTTGCCACCACTAGACTTCATCAATCTTTTAGCACTGGCCAAAACAGGCAACCCCCTTTTTTGGTTTTTTTATCCCAATCTAGCAAAATGTATCGAAGAAAATAAAATCTACCAAGACCAAGACACGCAAAATGAGTTGAAAAAATTATTCAAGTCTGCCTTTCCCCTCAATATAAAAACATTCCCGCAAATACTCCTCAGCAATGGCCCCTTTACTTGGGGATTACTAAAATTTCGCGAAGAATTTATGCATAATTTAAAATTAGATTATTTACCCAAGGCAAGATTCATTACACTAGGACAAAAAAACTTTTTACAATTAACTCCCGCCAAGAGAAAATCGGATAAATGGGCGCATTTCATGCCCTTAGATTTTTCCCAGATGCCCATCTATGCCATCGCCTATAATTCAGCATCCAAGGCCTTTGCCAACAAAGTGCTCTTCTCCTTCTTAGGCAAAGGCCAGTGGAATTGGCAAAAAAGAAGGGAAAATTCCGCCCAGACAACAGCAGAGTTTGCCAATATCCCAACCACCCAATACGATGCCTTTACCATCATCGACCTCTTCAATTCCCTCGGGGACCTAGTCGAAATCAATCAAAAAATAGGCACCAAAATCTACAATTACTATTATTATTTAAGCAAGAAGACGCTGCAAAAAGACCAAGCATCAATGAGGCCACATATTGAAAACGCCCTAGCACAGGCGATTAATTTTCTCACCCAGTTAAATAACCAGACTGCCAACCCCATCATCGTAACTCTCAAGGCCAGATTGGCCGAACTGCAACAAGTTTTACAAACAGACCAATTAATTTTTTTTGAATAGCAGCAGGATTATTGGAATTATAATCAATTTCGCAGTTGAATCCACAGCGCCTCATCGGCTGCTATATTAAATGAGATTTGACCATCTTGCCGGGTAAAGTCAACGCCTTCAACGAGGTAGCGCATCTGCTCAATTTCATAGAATTTAAGTTTTTGCCATGAATATTTCTGACTCAAAGTTTCAGGCCCTAATATCGGTACATTGCGCTTTGATGAAGTAGGGTTAACTAAAACTAAAACTTCATCTACTATTTCTCCCCTTTCTTCGGGAGTTTTTCTCAGTACCCAACTTCCAATATCCTTAATATTTGTCTCCAACCAGGCCATCTTAGAGGGAGTGTAAAGAGCGGCCGAACGCATTCTAGCTCGACTTAAATTTGTTGTGCCATCGAATATTTTTTGTGCGTCAGGGTCTGCCTTATGATTCATTAGATCTGTCATCTCTGCGCTGGTAACCGGCGCACGTTTTGTCCAGCGCGGATCATAGACGGTTTTACGAAGTACGGAGTCTGCAGCGGGAGGGATATTTTTAGGTTGATTTCTTAATGCAGTTTCCGCTTCATGGAGAAGTTTGATTTCTTTTTTAAACTCGTCAATTTGCTCGAGCAAAGCTTGTCTTAAATCGCCTTTTGAACCAATAAGCAAAAGATAGCTTTTTTTAATTTCACTTTTAACAAAGGCCAATTTACCGGATAGCTCCCTCTTTGCTACTTGATACGCAAATGCAAAATCCGTGCGTTTGCCAAATTCATCACCACTATAAATGATAGAATTTCCTAACCCCATTAAAGTTTTAATAAAAAGTAATGATCGTTTTGGCTCTAGTTTTTTGGCCGGGTTTCTCTTTATTAAATCTGCCACTCTAATCGCCATATTAACGTCGGAATAAGTGGTATCTCCTCCCCGCTCCTGTGCTATTTTTTTAGCTAAGACTCTATTTTTTGGGGATAAAAAACCTATCGATACATGATCGTGGGTGTCGGTGAATTTTAAGGAGAGATAGTCTTTTGGAAATTCTATATTATCGAGTTCTTTAATCGCCCTGTACACATCGCTAAAATCTTCAAGGACGATGGCAAACTTGACAGCGGTGGAAATCTGAAAGGCATAATCCATATTACCATGACTTCCTGTTACAATGCCGCCATAGTCCACATTTTCTCCAGCGTATTTTTTGGCGATGGCAGCTCCTCCTACCACCTCATTGGTAACTTTCAGCCCTGGCCGTAAATTTTGGGCAAAGCTCATAATTAACTCAACCATAGCGAGAGACTCATTTGATCCCATGGTATTTTGGTCTTTCTTTGAAGCCAAAAACAAAGTTGCATCATTTCTTTGAATGCTGATGCCTTGAGAGATCCAATGGCCAAGAGCATTTAAGTGTAAATCCCATGTGCTTGGTTCGAAGTTATTTAAGGCGAATTGGTTATCCTTAAAAAGATGCAGCATATACACCAACTTTTTACTTTTTGGATCAATATAGGGACGATAATGATGCCCTCTCGCGTTGGCATCGTCTAATTCAAGATCCCACTCATTTCCCGATTTTTTATCCCTATACCTAATGAACATGGCGCCACCCTTCTCTTTTTGAAAGGGTGGCCCGATTTGCATCGGTAAATCATCTAAATAAATAAAATTTTTCAATGAAAGTTCATCTAAATGTGGATCGAGATGAGAAAAAATAAAATCTTGAGTGATATAACCCTTATCCCTCCATAGGTTTAAAAAATTACTATATTTTTTATTCCCTCCCAGCTCAGAAGCTATTTTCATTTGGGTAGTGACATCGTACCTGCCATCTTTTCCACCATGCTCATAGAGAGAGGTAAAAATAATATTTTTTTGACCTAGATGATTTGTATAGTCGCTAAATAATTCAGGCCGATCAAAGATACCATTTTTAAATTTATTTGATTTTGCCACTAAGTCTGGGTATCCGTACCAGTATAAATCCGCGTTGCGAGGATCATAGGAAAACGTTTGTCCCTGATACGTCTCAAAAGTCTGGGTTTTCCCAAGTGCTTTTAAATTTCTTGATTTAATCAAAGGCTTATATTTATTTAAGTTTTTGAAAACATAATACATGATTTCATACTTTTGCCATTCATTAAACTGAGAAATAATATTTTCCACTCGCTTAATATAGGCATGAGTATGCGCAGATAAATAGGGGTGTTGAAACTCTCCTTTATTCAATGTTTTAATAAATGCTGCTTTACTATCATCTGCAAAAAAAACTTTAACCATTGGTTTGCAATCAATGGCAAAACCTATGTTTACCAGACATCCTGAGACAAGGAATAAATTTAAAAAATATTTAAGCACTGACTTAATCCATTGTTGATGGCCTGTTATAACCAATTAAACATTTTAAATGTCATAAAAAATTATTAGTTTCAAAGAGTAAAATATTTTCTTATATATTTTTTACAATAAGTTTGCGTTCCTAACATGGGGGAAAAAGCATCGCCTTCAAAAGGATTGTTGCAAGTTAAGATTGTATCATCGGAAGTGGTCTTCGTTTTGCGCCATATGTAACGAGTTCTATTATTTTTACATTATACTTGTATCTCTTGCCAATTAGTTCTAGACATAGCAATCGATACTCTAATGGTTACTTTCGTTTAAGGGATAATAATGATGAAGTCTTTAAAATTAAAATATCTAATGATAATTATCAATGGCAGTTTGCTCTTTTCGGCGATGGCGTCTGAAACGGACCAATACCTCACCTGGAACGCAACGATCAAAGATGCGGGGCCAGCTTTTGATCAACTTCTCAACGACAAGCTTAAGAGCGCATTAAAATCCGTCAACAAAAAGCGTAAACCCTATTCCCTTAAAAAATGTAGAAAGCTTTCCTTAAACCTCATGAAAAAATTAGCTAGCAGTCCTAGTCTTAAAAGGGTTACTAAATTTAAATTTCAAAAAGCTCATCCAGGAAGATACCCAGTAGATATTTTTCCAAGAAAAAATGTCTCTACTGAAGCCTATTATTTAAGCTCAATACACGACAAACAAAAGGCCACTAAAATTAAAGAATTGGGAAGAACTGTGCGGGTCAATGGCGTTAATTTTGGCAATGACAAAATGACCCATTTTGTGACGGTTGGTACAGGCTATTATAAAAAATACCTAAAACGCAGGGAGGCCGGGGACTCTCATGAGCGCGCCTTAAAATATGCCATGTGGCGCGGTTTTCAAAAAGAGGCCACCATCTTAGGCCTAAAATGGGGAACTTTCTCCTTTGCCGATTTAGAGGCCAATTATCAAGGTTTTCGTCTCGCCTATAATATCTGTGAATCGCCTAATCCACACGTAGCAGTTGTTAATAAACGGTGGAAAGTTGTGAGACCCATTCAAATGAAAGAATATTTCACCCCTGGCTTTGATGAATCCTATAATAGAAATTATTTTCGTCCTTCTAAATTAAAAAAGGTGGCAAAGGTTATCCGCAAGAATAATTATTGCAATCAAATTCATTCACCCAAAATGCAAATGGAGTTTGCCCGACATAAGGCCAATACAAAAGATCTCACCGCCCAAAACTATTCTAAAAAGCTCTTAGAAATAGCGATTAATTCAGAAGCCGCTTACCCAAATCTTTCCGTTAAAAATAGTTATTTCCCTCTCACTTTAGAGGCACAAACTTTTGCTAAGATTTGTAGTGACTCCCTCGATTACGAGAAAAATCCACGTCCTATCAAACCCACAAAAGGGCAGAAAATGATTGAAGCCTGTCCAACCAAACAGGCCGGCTTCAGTATTCGAGGTCGTATTTTGAGTAAAACCAGACGAGATATCACTGCAGCGATTACTAATTTTGTTCAATATGCTGAGGATTATTGTTACGCTCGTGGAAAATCTGATTTTAAGACCGCGTCTGAATATAAATGGGTAAAGAATTCCCAAGTTTCGTCTACCGTTCCCTTCGACTCTCATCATATAAACAAGTGTTTAGTGGCCAAGATTAATTGCATCTAAGATGAACTGAGTTTCCAAATTTTCTAATTGCTCAAAGTACCGGAATTATTGTTGGCGGTCTTAAGTTACTTACTAACTGTAAGGGGTCCATTACCGATGGAGTTAACTATAGTGAAAGGTTTCCTTATAATAATTGAGTTGGCCCATTCTGTGCTTCGTACTTTAAACTCAGTCATAATTTAGCCTCGCGAAAAAATCTTGATATACGAATATAACGATCTGCGAGAATATTTTTCCACAAGTCATATAAATCACGTCCAATATAACTAATAATTTTAGTTATACTACTAATTAATTCTATAATTAAACTAATAATTTATGTTATAATAAACAAGTCGGCAAATGTATGCCTCCTAAAGGAGCTAAATATGCTAAATACAATTCTTGGAAATAAATCAGCGCAGCTCATAATGCTAAGACTCTATAAAGATAAAGAAGTTTATGCAGGTGGCTTAGCTAAAGATTATGGAATTGGAATTAAATCTATGCAAAATCAATTAGAAAAATTTGAAGATGCTAACCTATTGGTATCTAGGTTAATTGGAAACTTAAGATTATTTACCTTTAACCCTCAGTCTTCTTTCGTTCCACCAGTTAAAAAATTAATAGAGGTTGAATATAATGCCTTATCAGAACTAGATCGAAGTTACGTCTATCCAAAACGTAAAAGGCCAAGAAGAAAAAACAAAACAATAACAAAAACGAAAAATGTTTAATTACAAGGCCTGCACGCTTGAAGAGTTTTGGAAACACGTAGCAACTCATTTAGAAAAGCATGGACCAAAGAAATTTTAAACATCCAAATTGTGTTTATTCCCTTGAGGCCAAAAGCCCACCTATAGATATTGGCCATATGGCGCCAAACGGAGATCAACCTGAAATTAAAAAAATTAATATTGGAAACACATCTATTAAAATTCTTTCGCCAACAGATTGTATAAAAGACAGATTATATAAAGCACATGAATGGAATGATGATGAAGCATTTGGGGCAATATAAAATACCCAATGGCCTTATTTTTATGACGGCTAGCAACGTCTATAATAATCGCACTTTCCTCCCTCTCTAATCGACAATTTGCACACAATAAGAGAGAAGTAGGTGAAGTCAATTTTAACTTGCGAGGAGAGGGTGAGCGCGATGAAAAAGTTAAGTCTATTTAAACCATGGCAACGACTAGTTTTTGGATTAGGCCTGTGCTTGGCCGCGACGCAGGCATTGAGTGCTGTGGGGGAGCAGCATCTCTACTCCCCCGATAAAAAAAGTAGATTAAGCTTTAATATTAATAATGGCAGCCCCTCCTATAGCGTGACAAAGAATGGCAGCACCATCATTGCGCGGTCAACTCTTGGCGTCATGATTAGGGACAGGGCGAACCTCAGCTATAATCTCAAGGTCACAAAAATAGAAAGATCCAATTATGACCAGATTTGGGAGCAACCCTGGGGACAAAATCGCTTCGTCAGAGAACATTATAATCGCTTATTGGTGCAACTTGAACAAACTATCTGGCCATATCTGCAAATGGATATTGAATTCAAAATATTTAATGATGGGGTGGGCTTTCGCTATTTCTGGCCGCAGCAGAAAAATTTACAAGCATTTGAAATTTGGGATGAAAATACCGAATTTGTGATGCGCTCAAATGATCGCGCTTGGTGGATTCCCGCCTTTCAAGACAATCGCTACGAATATCTTTATACCCAATCTTCTCTCGCCGAAATCAAAGATGTACACACACCATTGACGATTAAAACTCAAACGGGGTTTACCGTTGCCATCCATGAAGCGGCCTTAATTGATTTTGCCAGTATGGCGTTAAAGCAGCTGGGGGATGGCCGTCTTAAAGCAGATTTGGTTCCTTGGCACGATGGGATACGGGTAAAAACCCAAACGCCCAAATATTCCCCGTGGCGCACCATTCAAATTGCAGAGAGGGATGCCGATCTTTTACAGTCCAATCTCATTCTCAATTTAAATGCCCCCAATAAACTAGGTGATGTTTCCCAATGGGTTTATCCCGGTAAATATATAGGCATTTGGTGGGGCATGCATCTTGGTAAATTTACTTGGGAGCAAGGGCCAAAGCATGGCGCCACCACCGCGCATACCCGCGAGTATATTGATTTTGCCGCGGCCAATGGTTTCCAGGGAGTTTTGGTTGAAGGTTGGAATTACGGCTGGAATGGCAATTGGTATGAAAATGGTGAGCTTTTTAATTTTACCCAGGCCTACGATGATTACGATCTGCCTTGGCTCAGCAATTATGCAAAAGCAAAGGGCGTCAAACTCATCGGCCACCACGAGACGGGGGCCGCCACAAAAAATTATGAAAGGCAATTGGACGACGCTTTTGCTTATTTAAAGCGCTATAATATCGATAGCGTTAAAACTGGTTATGTGGGCAAACGCTTAGATCATGCGCAATGGCATCACGGTCAGTACGCCGTGCGCCACCATCAAAAAGTCGTCACCACAGCAGCGAAAAACCAAGTCATGATCTTTGTTCATGAGCCCATTAAACCAACCGGACTGAGACGAACCTATCCCAACCTGATGGCGGCGGAAGGAGCGCGAGGACAAGAGTTTAATGCCTGGGCCTCAGACGGTGGCAATCCTCCCAAGCATACCACGATTTTACCTTTTACCAGGTTATTGGCCGGGCCGATGGATTTTACTCCCGGCATCTTTGATTTAACCATGGATCAGTGGAGACCAAACAATAGAGTTAAAACCACCCTCGCCAAGCAGCTTGCCCTCTATGTGACGATTTTTTCTCCCTGGCAGATGGCCGCCGATTTGCCAGAAAACTATCGCCATCATCCGGCCTTTCAGTTTATAAAAGATGTGCCCACCAACTGGGAAAAAAGCTTAGCGATTCATGGGGAAATTGGTGAAATGGTGACCTATGCCCGCAAAGAACGGGGCAAAGACGATTGGTATATTGGCTCTATTACCAATGAAAGACCGCGCCAGTTAACAGTTTCTCTGGATTTTCTCGACCCCAATAGCACCTATCTAGCGACTATTTATGCCGACGGTGAAAATAGTAGTTGGGATAAATTCCCCTACCCTGTTAAAATTGAGCGTCGCCGCGTCCGTAAAAATGATGCGCTTCAACTGCACCTTGCCGCTGGTGGCGGGGCGGCCATTCAACTAAAAAAACTCCCTTAATAAAGAGACTTTATGCCACCCAAAATTGAAAAACATTTTTCTTACCAATTAGTCCACCAAGATAAATTTTGCCAAGCGAGGGCGGGCCAGATCACCACCCCCCATGGGGAAATCCCCACTCCCGTGTTTATGCCAGTGGGAACCCATGGCGCGATTAAAGCGTTGCAACCGAAAGTGCTCGCCGATATGCATATCAAAATCATCCTGGCGAATACCTATCATTTGCATTTGGCACCCGGCTCGGACTTGATTAAAAAGGCCGGCGGTCTGCATAAATATATGGCGTGGAATGGGCCGATTCTCACCGACTCCGGCGGCTTTCAAGTCTTTAGTCTACAGAAAAAAAGCATTGTGGAAGAGGGTGCCGAATTCAAAGACCAAAATGGAAAAACCATCCTTTTAACCCCTGAAACTTCCATCAATATTCAACAAAATTTGGGCGCGGATATCATGATGGCCTTCGATGAATGCATTCCCCATCCGGCGACGCGGGAATATGTGGAAAATTCCATCGCCAGAACCCACCGCTGGCTGGATCGCTGTATTGCCACCTGGACTAATGACCAGCAAGCGCTCTTTGGCATTATTCAAGGTTCGACATATGATGATCTACGAGCAAAATGTGTGGCAGAGGTGTGCGCGCGAGATTTACCCGGCTACGCCATCGGCGGAGTTTCCGTAGGAGAGGGCCCCGAACTAATGGAAAAAGCGGTACGCTTCACCGCCCCTCTGCTGCCAAAAAATAAACCTCGTTATGTCATGGGGGTGGGCAACCCAGAAGATCTTTTAATGATTTGGGAGCACGGTATCGACATGAGCGATTGTATTATCCCCACCAAATATGCCCGTGGCGGGACATTTTTCACCAACCGCGGAAAGATTCGCATCAAGCATAAAAACTACCGCCGGGATTTCTATCCCATCGAGCCCAATTGCAAATGCTATACTTGTAGCAATTTTACCCGCTCCTATATCAAGCACCTCTTTGATTCCAATGAAATTTTAGGCGCCATTCTCGCCACCACCCATAATATTGCCTTCTACAAGGGGTTGGCGGAACAGGCGCGCCAGGCGATCTTGGCAGACCGCTTCCTCGATTTTAAAAAAGAATTTCTCGCCAACTACCTATAGAGATTCGATAGCATGGGATAAGAGCTGAGTTAATTTTTTTAGGTCGGCGTATTGAATATTGTGAAAAAGACTAATGCGAAATTGGTTTTTACCCAATTTTCTATAGGACTCAATACCGTAAACACTTTTTTCTTCGTGGAGTTTTTTCAGCAAATCATTCACTGGAATTTTTTCATCCACATTAATGGTGGCCACAGCGCAGGATCGATATTTTTCTTCGGCAATATACGCCGAGAGATAATTTTTTTCACCGGCCCATGAGTAGATTAACTGCGCTTTCTCGCGAGCTAAATTCTGCACTCCAAGATAACCGATTTCATTCATCGCCTTGATTTGTTCATTTAAGAAAAAAAGCGTGGTAATTGATGGCGTATTATAAGTCTGATGTTTTTCCGCATTTTCCAAGACAGTTTTCCAATTCATCATGCCGGGAATATATCGGGTTTTGTCGCTATTGATTTGCAAGGCGCGTTTTTGTGCCTTGGGGGAAAGTAACGCCACCCAAAGACCACCCTCACTAGCGAATACTTTTTGTGGTGAGAAAAAGAAAACGTCCGTCTCTGCCACATTGCAAGGCACTTGACCCGCTCCAGAAGTCGCATCGACACATAAGAGCGTCTGCTCGTCCACTAAAGGCAGGGCATCCAATTGCACCCCAGTAGAGGTCTCGTTCAAAGTCATACAAAGAGTATCGTACCCCGCTAACGCCGTTGGTGTGATCCCCTCGCCAAAATTCACCGCCTCTTCGTGGGCCTCCAACCATGGAATCATCTGCGAAGACTTCGCCCATTTTGTGGAGAACTCCCCACAAGTAAAATGCGCCACCTTTTTCTCCACCATGCCCAGACCGATCATATCAAAAAGTAAGGTTGCCCCACCATTTCCCAAGGCCACTATAAAATCATCTGGCAGGCCAAAATATTTTTTAAGCCCCAATTGAATTTCTTTGCATAAATTTTTTACCGCCGGCTTGCGATGACTGGTGCCCAATAAATCTTTTTTCGTCCGCGCCAGCGCGGCGACAGACTCTTCGAGAATCAATGAAGGGCCACAGCCAAATCGTGGGTCAGCGGGAATAAACTCACTAGGCGCCTGGTAATTTTCAAACATATCTTTTCCTTATCGAACTCGTTGTCCAAAATTTATAAAAACTGGTGCCCTGATATTCGCATGTCTTTGCAAAATCATCAAGCCAAGATTGCGACATATTTTGTCCAGCTCATTTCTAACTCCTCTTAAAGCCAATCTGGGAGTTTAATATCATCAAGAGGTATATGAGATTTTTCAGACTTTAATGACACTTCATTGCCATGAATATCTTTTCATTTTCCACCTTTTTTAATACGAAAATTTAGTGTTTAACTATTTTTATAAGGACTATTGGGATTCCATTCCTTATGAGTTTCTTTTGTATTAATGCTTAAACATTAAGACTAAAGCAAATGGAATCCCCGCATATCGATCTGTGAGAAAATTAATATCATGTCAAAGTCAAGTCACTCCCAATTACACATTAATGTTGTAACATTGTCGGAAAATTATGTCTCTAGATAATAATTATCTTCTAATTTGAAACAGATAATTTTCTTTCCTAAATAATCTCTTGCAATGATATAGTTTAAAAAATCACTGTCACCGTGTTCTTTTAAAGGATGATTAAATTCAATAAAGTAAAACTTATTTTCCTTGTCATTTATAATTGCTTCTTGAAAAGAAATCACATTATTGATATTATTATTTACAGTACCTTCTAGGATCGGGGTTCCAGAAGATAATATTATTTTTAAATGCGAAAGATTTGAGTAATCACCATAATTAAAATTATTGACAGGAAAAGTATCAAAAGAATTAGAAAGAAATTTTTTATATTCAATTTCTGTAAAATCATCCCAAGAATCTTCTTCTAATTTTGTCCAATTATCAGGAGAATCATTCTTAGCTATATAATATTTTAAATTTGAATTTAACAACATAAATTTATTTTTCATATATATCCTATTAATTACTCTAATATTTTTAAGATTACCAAATCCTCAGCCGTTGGTTTTCCTAATTTCTTCCAACCTTCAAAAACTTCACCATTTGGGCCTTTGTTTTGTACTCTGACTTTAACTCTTTGTGGTGTTATTTCTTTGATTATTTTACCACTTAGGTCAGTTACAAATGCTCTTTTACCCCACCCTTTCTCGCGACATCACTACCTTGCTTTAATCTGAGTTTAAGGGGGATTCGCTTCGCAATCTGAGATAGTCGTAATGGCCTAATAATATCATTGGCCTATATTATTTCATCGGATCGTAGATTGTAATGATTAGCTTTTTTTCTTCCGTCAACTTCTGAGCTTAACTTACTAATATCTGAGATTGAGGATAATTCGTCGATTTCATGAGATATGCTCCTATCTGAGATTCTACTTTGCCACATTTCTTCAATGGAAAACCGCTATGTTGTCAAAGGGTCCTACTTTATTTTTCTTAGGTTTTAATTTTTCGTTGTACAGTAGGCTTCCAAGTCGTGAAAAGAAAAACTCTGTAATTTGGGACCAAGTTTTTAATGTTACTTGAATTGATCTTTCCATATATTTTTCTAACAACTTCCAAAGCTCAGATAAAGATGCCTTTTCAGAATAACTTACCATCCACCATGCCATGGATTCTAAATGAAGTAGTTGTTCTGACGGAGTTGGTTTTTCAAAAACTTCTTTTAAGATATCGTGAACTTTTTCTACTGTCTTCTCTGGAGTTTCAGAAAGTGGTGGAGGTGTTAAATTATTACAAAGATCCACTCCCGCTCTGAACACTTCATTATAAACTCGTTTAGCATCTTCTTCTCGTTTGTTTCGTAAGATTGCCATGAAGTATTCAGGCCCATATTTATTGTCGGGGTGTTTGGTCACTTGGCACATAAAGCTCGCACACGCACTAATGATGTTGGGGACAGGATACTTTTCAAGTTCTTTTTTCATTTTTTCAATACTTTCATTTGATAACATTCCCCAGTGCCCAGTAGGCCTCTCAATTAATTTCCACTTCGTTTCTATATTTGCATTCTCTTTTTCAAAACGGTCTTTCATTTGCTCAAGGGCGCTGCGAACTTCTATAGGTCGTTTAGCATCATTCGTCGCTTCTGTTGGTGTTCGACCTCCATTTCTTTTTCGAGCAGAATGATTTCGTTGTTGAGTAAAAATTTCTGCGATGGCCATCGCCATCGACTCTGCCATGTCATTACTGTTCTTACCATGGATATCAACTTGGCCGATAAATTTTTCAAAAATAGAAAAATTTGATTCGATGTTTCCGTTACTTTTACTATTTCCAGGATAGGTTCTAATAATCGTTACTCCATGTTCTTTGCAAAAAGATTTGTAACTGGTCAGCGTAATTTCTCATTTATTTCATGTTAAGCAAAAAAAAACCTGGGCCTATTGTTTCAAAGAGATTAAAATAT
>Ga0316206_1002413_pt1 | contig 12662 bp, 13 predicted proteins | sample 6monthpyrite_MG_FD_204942 | JGI IMG/M metagenome (GOLD analysis project Ga0316206, IMG submission 204942) | Microbial mat bacterial communities from mineral coupon in-situ incubated in ocean water Damariscotta River, Maine, United States -... | ecosystem: Environmental > Aquatic > Marine >...
GAGATGTTGACAATAATATTCGCGGACAATTTTATTTGGACCTTTATGCGCGTGAGAAAAAACGTGGTGGTGCCTGGATGGATGATTGCCAAGGTCGCGTTATGCATCAATCAGGATCTTTGCAAATTCCCGTAGCGTATTTAACTTGTAACTTAACGCCGCCGATTGGTGATGAGCCAGCATTATTTACACACCAAGAAGTGATTACGTTGTTTCATGAATTTGGTCATGGTTTGCATCATATGTTAACGCAAGTTAATTACTTAAGTGTATCGGGTATTAATGGTGTAGCCTGGGATGCGGTTGAACTACCTAGTCAGTTTTTAGAAAACTGGTGTTGGGAACGAGAAGCATTAGACTTAATTGCCGGACACTACAAAACTAACAAACCCATGCCTTCTGATTTATTCGAACGTATGCATGCGGCTAAAAACTTTCAATCTAGTATGATTATGATGCGGCAACTTGAATTTGCATTATTTGATTTTAAAATGCATGCAGAATACGCAACGTCACCGTTTAAAATGGACACAGGTATCGATGTTCAAGCCGTACTTGATGACGTGCGTTCACGTGTTGCCGTAATAACACCACCCAGCTTTAATCGTTTCCAGCATAGCTTTTCACATATTTTTGCAGGTGGCTATTCAGCCGGTTATTACAGCTATAAATGGGCAGAAGTGCTTTCTGCAGATGCTTTCGCAAAGTTTGAAGAACACGGTATTTTTGATAGAAAAACAGGGTTAGAATTTTTACATTCTGTTTTAGAGCAAGGTGGCAGCCAAGAGCCAATAGAACTATTTAAAGCCTTTAGAGGCCGTGAACCAAAAATAGATGCACTGCTAAGACATTCTGGTATTGCAGCTTAACTGACTATTTAGAAAAAAAAGAGATATTAATAATATGAATAATAAATTTAGGATAATGCTTGTCGTTAGCTTTTTAATGGCGACACAATCTGTTCTGGCAGAAACATTATACGTAACAGATCGCATTCTACTTGGCATTCACCAAACGGCAGATGAGCAAAGCCCTATACTAAAATCAATTCCAAGTGGCAGTGCTGTTACGGTTATTAGTAAACAAGGTGATTTTCTTAATGTGAAAATTAAAGATGGTACGCAAGGTTGGGTGGCATCTAATTTTTTAGTTAAGAATAAACCTGCAACAAAACAGTACGATACATTGTTTGCTCAATATCAAAAAACAGTGGAAACATTGAAAGCGGTTAACGAACGGTTAACAAAGACAGAACGTGAAGTACAGCTTAAGCGCGACCAACTTTCAAATGCAACGACCACGATTAAAGAACTTAAGAAAAATAAAAACGTTAAAATAGAGGCACCAAACACTGAGATAAAGGTTGTGGATTCAGAAGCACTAGAAAAAGCAAACCAGGAAGTTAAACGGTTAAAAACAAAGTTATTGGCGTTAGAGCAGCAAGTAAAAGATAATAAAGAAATTGATCCAAATAGTACTCAGTCCAAACTCATTAAAACGCAACAAGAAAATACCTTAATGCGTAATAGCATAGAAATGGCACTAGCAAGCTTAGAAGGCAAACATGTTCCAACGGCAGAAGAGTTAGCGGGTGTTCGTGCGAGTTTCCCTGCCTGGTATTGGGGGTTAACATTTGCTTTGATTATTATTGGTATTATTGGTGGGTTTTTCTGGAATGATTATCAGAACAGAAAGAGACACGGCGGTTTCCGAATCTAATCACGAAGCGAGAGGCAAGCGATTGCGGCGTTGTAAAAATTTTCGAAATGCTCACTTACTAATGTAAGCTCCGCGTTCTCAAATTTCTGCGCCTTGCACTCACTTCCCTCTCGCTCCGTGATCCGCACATTGTAAGTAAAAACTGGAATGTGCGGGAAACTTTAATTTATTAAGTGCTTTAAATTGAAATTATGAAATATAAAGACCTAAGAGATTTCATCAACCTACTTGAACAACGTGGTGAGTTAAAGCGCATTAGCCACGAAGTTGATCCCTATCTTGAAATGACTGAAATTTGCGATCGTACATTACGCGCAAAAGGGCCTGCCTTATTATTTGAAAATGTAAAAAATTCAGATGTACCTGTATTAGGTAATTTATTTGGTACCCCCGAACGTGTTGCGCTTGGTATGGGTGAAGAGTCGGTTGAAGCTTTGCGTGAAGTGGGTAAGGTTTTGGCAATGTTGAAAGAGCCAGAGCCACCTAAGGGCATGAAAGACGCTTGGGAAAAATTGCCAGTGTTTAAACAAGTGTTAAACATGGCGCCTAAAGTGATTAAAAAAGCAGACTGCCAAACACATGTTATTGAAGGTGATGATGTGGATTTAAATAACATCCCCATTCAAACCTGTTGGCCGGGTGATGTTGGGCCGTTGATTACATGGGCATTGGTAGTAACTAAAGGGCCACTTAAAGAAAGACAAAATTTAGGAATCTATCGGCAGCAAGTTATCGCTAAAAATAAAGTGATTATGCGTTGGTTGTCGCATCGAGGTGGCGCACTTGATTTTAAAGATTGGTGTGAAAAAAATCCCGGTGAAGGTTTTCCTGTAGCGGTCGCACTCGGTGCCGATCCGGCAACCATTTTAGGTGCAGTAACACCGGTGCCCGATAGTTTATCGGAATATGCCTTTGCGGGTTTATTGCGTGGCAGTAAAACAGAAGTGACAAAATGTATCGGTAGTGATTTACAAGTGCCTGCATCAGCAGAGTATGTATTAGAAGGTTTCATTCACCCAGGCGAGATGGCCGATGAAGGGCCCTTTGGTGATCATACGGGTTATTATAACGAGGTAGATAAATTTCCCGTTTTTACGATTGAACGAATAACGCATCGTGAAAAGCCAATTTACCATAGTACCTATACGGGGCGGCCACCCGATGAGCCTGCTATTTTAGGTGTAGCCTTAAATGAAGTGTTTGTGCCCATTTTGCAAAAACAATTTCCAGAAATAATCGATTTTTATTTACCACCTGAAGGTTGCTCGTATCGTGTGGCCGTTGTTAGCATGAAAAAACAATATGCTGGGCATGCCAAGCGCGTAATGATGGGCGTATGGTCGTTCTTAAGACAATTTATGTACACAAAATTTGTTATTGTTGTTGATGATGATATTAACGTACGTGACTGGCAAGATGTTATCTGGGCTATGACAACTCGCATGGATCCTTCGCGCGATACAACGCTTGTTGAAAATACACCGATTGATTATTTAGACTTTGCTTCTCCTGTTTCAGGGTTAGGTAGCAAGATGGGTATGGATGCAACCAACAAATGGCCAGGTGAAACAACACGTGAATGGGGAACCCCCATTGTGATGGACGAGTCCGTTAAAATTCATATTGACGATATATGGGATGAGCTGGGTATATTTGATAACGATTAATTTCTAACGATTATATTTTAATGAAAGCATTACAAGTCATAAAAAGTTTAAATACGTTACTTATTAGCACCGTGTAAAAAATCAGCTAACGATGGATACTTTAAAACAATATCGAGGGTGTTGATGAGTTTGGTATTGTCGATTAAACGCGACTCTTTTAAATACGACAGCATACCTTTAGATAAGGTTGCTTCAGCTTCTTGCCAGCCAATGGTGGGTGGGCGGGGCAAGTTTAAATACTTGGCAATTTGAATAAACGAGTCAGACATAGTGATGTTGTCACCATCACTAACATTGTAAATTTCACCGCTGTCAGAGTTTAAGGCGGCCGTAACACAAATCTGAGCCAAATCATCTTCATGAATACGGTTGGTTGTGGGTGCAATATCGGGTTGTAGTATTGGCGTTTGTTGTTCCAGCCGTTTTCGAGGTAGCCGGTGTTCGCCATAAATACCAGGCACACGGAGAATGACAAACTCAACACCATGCTGAAGCGAAATCTCTGTTAATGCGTGCTCGGCGTCAAGTCGGCGTCTGGCGCGGTCGGTTTGTGGGTTTGGCGTTGTTAGTTCATCAACGTGTTTGCCGTGTTGATTGCCATAGATACCCGTCGTACTGATATAAAGGATACGTTGTGGTAAATACTCACTATCGAGCATCGTCAGCCAATTTCGAAGGCGGGTATCGGTTGTTCCTTCACTGGCGGGTGGTGCAAAATAAAAAACTATTTGCTTGTGAAATTGTCGGTATTTAGGGCAAGGGGATAGCGGGTCTTGGATTAAAGTATCAAGATCGAACGCTTGAGAGCCGATACCTAACGCTGTAATACGTGATAAAGAGGCGCTACTACGCGTATAGCCAGTAATGGCCGATTTATCTAAAGACTGAATAGAGTGTCGTGGATTATAGAGCAATTCAGCCACACGACAGCCGATATCACCGCAGCCAACAATAGACACACTATTTACGGGTATTACTGGTTCTACCATAAGGTATAATGCCGCTCTTGTTAATTTGATGATATTTTAAAAGAAGACTATTTTATGACAAATCACGTCAAAATCGAACCATCTGGCCATGAATTCGACGTTAAGAATGACGAATCAATACTAGATGCTGCAATACGTCAAGGTATGCACCTTCCCTATGGTTGCAGAAATGGCAAATGTGGTAAATGCTTGGGCAAAGTTATACAAGGTGAAGTGAGTTATAGCGAGCAACCTAAAGCCCTATCCAACGCAGATAAAGCCACTGGTATGGCGATTTTTTGTCAGGCGCGTGCAGCAACCGATTTAGTGATCGAATCACGCGAAGCCGAAACAGCTAAAGATATTCCTGTGGTTAAATTGCCTTGTCGTTTAGAAGCGCTTGAGCAACTTAATCATGACGTAATGTATTTAAAATTAAAATTGCCAGAAACAGAACGCATGCAGTTTTTAGCTGGCCAATATATTGATTTTTTACTTAAAGATGGTAAGCACCGTAGCTTCTCCATAGCCAACGCACCACACAATGATGAATGTATTGAATTACATATACGGCATGTAACCGAAGGTAAATTTACGACCGAAGTGTTTGCCAACATGAAAGTAAAAGAAATGTTTCGTATAGAAGGCCCGCACGGTAATTTTTATATTCGAGAAAAAAGTAAAAAGCCAATCATCTTTATGGCCGGTGGAACAGGCTTTGCGCCTATTAAAGGCATGATAGAACACGCTTTAGAAATTAAACTCGAACGACCCATGCATATATATTGGGGCGCGCATGCAGCAGAAGATTTATATATGGATGATGTTGTAAAAAAATTCACCAAACTTAATCCACTCATTAAGTACACCCCTGTTTTATCTGCTACAAAAGAACAAGACCATTGGCAAGGCCGAACAGGCTGGGTACATGAAGCTATTCTTAAAGACTATCCCGATTTAAGCGGTCATGAAGTTTATGCCGCTGGCCCACCCGCTATGGTGCACGCCGCGAAAGATACTTTTGAAGCCGCGGGCCTAACTCAAGAAAATTATTTTTCGGATGCGTTTGAGTTTAATGACGATTAGTTTATAGCGAGGTATTGAACTGGATACCATCAAATCCATTGACAGCATCCAGTTAAAGATTTACATAATTGGTTAATTATGACTCTTTTTTGTTTTTATCAACACCTGTTAAGTATTCAACTATTTTAATTCCTGAAGCTCGAACCATGTCATCTGCGCTACCCATGATTGAGGCATCTGAATTTTCAAGGTTACCGGAAGTGATATTTTTACCGGATTGATCTGATAGTTCAACAATTGCATTGAAGGTATCGGAACCACCGAGTGCACCAAATAAAAATCGCATAGCTCCATTTCTTCGTTTATACGCAGTTACGGTGATTTTTACAATATGCGAAGCTTTCTCTTTACTAGTGGTTATCATGCCCGCTTGAGCCAATCCATCGTGAATAGTGTTAATAAAGGCACCTCTATTTGCTGCATCAAAGTCACCTGCTGTATTATCGATTATCTCAGACAAGTAATATTTCGTTGTACTAGCAGATGATATACTTGTCGGTAATGGCTTCATTGCAAATGTGGCGCCACAAGATATTAGTATAAATCCAAGAGCTACCAAGGTAAGTTTCTTTATTCCGTTAAACATATGTATTCCCCATGAGTTATTTTTAGTTTTTATTGTATAGAGAATAGATTCTGATTTAAAAAGTTTAATAGTTCAAGTAAATTCGTTAAAGCAGAGATGTATGAGAGCTAGAAAAAAGTAGTATGAAAGTCACTATGGTATACGTTAATACCATGATTTTTCGTTTATAATAGTACTTTTAATACACTGATGAGAATGGTTATGTCCTCTACTCCTAATTCAGACCAAACCCACTTCGGTTACGAAACCGTTGATACTAAAGCTAAACAAGGCAAAGTTGCCGAAGTTTTTCACTCTGTTGCCAACAAATACGATGTGATGAACGACCTAATGTCGATGGGCATTCATCGGCTTTGGAAGCGCTATACCATTGAAATTAGTGGTGTAAAACCAGGTCAAAAAGTATTGGATTTAGCAGGTGGTACAGGCGATTTAGCCGCTAAATTTGCTCGTATTGTTGGTCAAACAGGTCATGTGACATTGTCCGATATTAATAACTCGATGCTTAATGTTGGCAGAGAACGACTAACGGACAAAGGTATTCTCGGTAATGTCGATTACGTACAAGCCAATGCAGAGTGCTTACCTTTTCCAGACAACCATTTTGATTTAATTACCATCGCTTTTGGTTTAAGAAATGTAACCGATAAAGACGCCGCTCTGCGTTCAATGAATCGAGTGTTAAAGCCTGGCGGCAAGCTGCTAGTGTTAGAATTCTCAAAACCAACGGTTAAAGCGCTTAACCCTATTTACGATACTTATTCATTTAAAATTCTACCGTTTATAGGCAAGCTTATAACGAATGATGCTGATAGTTATCGTTATCTAGCAGAATCTATCCGTATGCATCCTGATCAAGATACCTTAAAAGATATGATGGCGAATGCCGGTTTTGTGAATTGCGATTACTTTAACTTAAGTGCAGGTATTGTAGCTTTGCATCGAGGATACAAAACGTAAAGCAAAGGCTACGGTTATGACAATTGAAGAGACAGCACAAAAACAAAAACAGCCTAACCCCAGCGAATTCAAATCCGCTCTCATTGGCGTTATCGAAACCGCGTTAAATGAAACCATTCAAATGGATGCACAAGCGTCCACAAAATTGGCCAAATTAACAGGCAAAGTGATTGCCATTGAACTTAAAGACTGGAATTTTACGTTCTATCTTCTCCCCGATGCCCAAGGTATCCAAGTAATGTCGGAGTATATGGGCGACATTGATACGACAATAAGCGGTACGCCCGTTGCCTTATTTAATATGAGTAAAGGTGATGCATCGGCGGCAACAATGCGGGAACAAAATATTTCCATTGAAGGTGATTTAGAGCTGGGGCAACAATTCAGCCAATTTTTTAAAGAGCTTGATATCGACTGGCAAGAAAAGATCGCACAGAGTTTCTCTAAAATAACCACAGAATCTAATGCCGACGTTATCGCACATAAGGTTGGCCGACTAGTTGAATCGTTCCAGAACTGGAAACCGCAAGCACAGCAGACACTAGAAAAAAATATAGCTGAATATTTTCAGCAAGAATCGCAGATCTTACCGTTTGCCGAAGAAATGGAACCTTTTAATAGCGCTGTTGATACGCTTCGAAATGATGTCGATAGATTAGAGGCAAGAATTCAACGAATAGCCAATTTAAAAGATGCAGAAAAAAATGCAAAAGACGTTTAAACGCTAAAATATAGGCAAATGCTTGCAATAATGCTGTAAATATGGAGAATACACCCTCCACCGTTTCAGCGAAAAAATTAATGACCCAAATCCCCGATTATACACCGGAAGAATTAAAAGATATTAGCGATTGCCTACAAGAACGTTATGGTGAAAGTATTCCTTTTGAAGAAGCCGATATCGAATTACGTCTAACTGAAGACGATAGCAAAGTAACAGAATGCCCCGCGGTTTATTGGGAAAAAAAAGCGTGCCACTTCATTATCGCTAAAACAGACGAGTCAGAATATTCCAGCCAATATTTTTATGACGATCAAGAACAATATGGTACTGAAAAACAATTTTATAATGATTTGCGTGATTGCGTATTAACAACACTGCGCGCTCAAGCCGATCATGAACGGCAAAAAAATATGGCTAAAGATTTAATTTCTTAAACCGTTAACGTTATACAAATTCAAACACAAATATTAAAATTAACCGAGGTCTATCATGGCAGCTAAGAAAAAAGCAAAAAAGAAAGTGGCGAAGAAGAAAGTAGCCAAAAAGAAAGTAAACAAGAAAAAAGTAGCGAAAAAGAAAGTAGCAAAGAAAAAACCAGCTAAGAAAAAAGCTAAGAAAAAAACAAAAGCTAAAGCAAAGAAAAAAGCAGCACCTAAAGTTCCACCAATGAATGCATTCTACGCACAGTCTGGTGGCGTAACGTCTGTTATCAATGCTTCTGCAGCTGGTGTTATTGAAGCCGCTCGTAAATCAAATAAAATTGGCAAAGTTTATGCCGGTCGTAACGGTATCATTGGTGCTTTAACAGAAGACTTAATCGATACTTCAAAAGAATCAGTTGCTACTATTAAAGGTTTACGTCACACACCATCTGGTGCATTCGGTTCTTGCCGTTTCAAATTAAAATCTTTAGAAGAAAATCGTCGCGAATACGAACGTTTAATCGAAGTATTTAAAGCGCATAACATTGGTTTCTTCTTTTATAACGGTGGTGGTGATTCTGCTGATACGTGTTATAAAATTTCACAACTTTCAAAAGAAATGGGTTACCCGATTCAAGCAATTCATATTCCTAAAACGGTTGATAACGATTTACCAATTACAGATAACTGCCCAGGTTTTGGTTCAGTGGCTAAATACGTTGCAGTATCAACGCGTGAAGCATCTTTTGATGTTGCATCAATGTGCAAAACATCAACTAAAGTATTTATTGTTGAAGTAATGGGTCGTCATGCAGGTTGGATTGCAGCAGCAGGTGGTTTAGCATCAACTCCAGATACATTTATTCCAACTGTAATCTTGTTCCCAGAAGTTGAGTTTGACCAAGCTAAATTCTTAGCTGAAGTGCAAAAGAATGTTAAAAAACATGGTTACTGTTCAGTCGTTGTATCTGAAGGTGTTCATTGGCCAGACGGTCGTTTCCTTGCAGAAACAGGTCTTAAAGATGCATTTGGTCACGCACAATTGGGTGGCGCAGCAACAGTTATCAGCGGCATGATTCAATCGGAACTTCAATTGAAAAACCATTGGGCCGTTGCCGATTACCTACAACGTGCAGCACGACATATCGCATCTAAAACAGACGTTGATATGGCATACGCAATGGGTAAAGCCGGCGTTCAATACGCAATCAAAGGTTATAACTCAGTAATGCCTACGGTAGACCGTATTTCTAACAAACCATTCAAATGGAAAGTTGGAATGGCCGACCTCAGCAAAGTTGCTAACGTAGAAAAAATGATGCCAGACAACTTTATTTCTAAAGATGGTTTTGGTATTACAAAAGCTTGCCGTACTTACATGGAGCCTTTAATTAAAGGTGAAGATTATCCTCCATACAAAGATGGTATGCCTAAGTATGTTCGCATCAAAGGCGTTGCCGTACCGAAGAAATTAAAAGGTAAATTTGAAATTTAAATTTTAATAATTTAATATTTCAAACAAAAAACCGACCTTAGCTGAAAAGCGGGTCGGTTTTTTTGTGCTTTTTTCTGTATTTGTTTTTTTGTAATATTAATTAGGTAAAAGAGCAATATATAACCAAATCATTGATTTTAATTGTATTTATCAGTAGTGATTGTCATATTTTGCTATGGTTTAATAAAATCAAATAAGATTTAGACAGAATCCGTCTAAATCTGGAAAAAGGCAGATTCTGTCTAATTAACTGTTATGTGTAAAAAAATAAATGGTTAATCTTAAAGAAGCAGAAACTACTAAAGCTAAAGTACTTTATATGCTAGCAATTATTATTGCTGCAATAGGCTTCCCTTTGTATTTTGTGCAAGGCTTCGAGATACAGAATATTGAAATAAATTCAAAAACAATATTTATTTCATTCTTATATGTAGTTTTTGTGGTGGGCTTTATTTTCTTACTATTTAATGTAAAAGGGAAAAATGTAACATCAACGGAAACCGATCAAAAATTCGTAAAAGGTTACGAGAAATTTTCAAAAATCGCCTTAAAAATCATTTTATTATATATAGCCGGTCAATTAATATGGTTAACTTATGTTGCAATTAGTAAGCAATAAATCACATAACAAGGCGCTCAAAAACGCTCATTATCATTCGCTGGGACTTCCAACCGCTGGCGCGTTTGGAAGCCCCTTAGCTAGTCGTTAGCTGTAAAAGTCATTAGCATGAAAATTAAAAAACATTTATTTTCGCTTATAAGCATGTGGCTCAAAAAGAGCATTGGAAGCGTCATCTTGTTACCTGAATGGGTTAATCGTTATTAGAGTCTTAATTTTAAATCACGAGCAAGAAGCGAAGCCTTTTAGTCTGTGAATTGCGGGCATTAGTAAACGGTTATACAAAAAGAACAAAATCTAAACAAATGAGTCATGCGAAATCGTGTACTATTAAAATAATATGAGTAAAACGAAACAGCTAACAAGTAAATCAAGCCATTCGCGTTGCTCATTCGGACGCGCTACCGCGCGCCGCTTATTAAAGCGTTATATGCAAAAGGAATTTTAATTGAACCCTCAAGACGCAAATGAAATAGTTGAAGCTTTAAAAAAATTACAAGAACTATATACACAAAAACCAAGTGAATGGTTACCTGTTATTGCAGCAATTGGGGGCGCTTTTGTTGGCGCAATAGCTTCAATTATACCTATAGGCACTGTGGAATATTTTAAAAACCGTAAGGAGGCTAATCAATTAGAAGCTTCTATGGTTGTTGAAATTATGTCGTTAGTAGAAATAATAGAAACTAGAGGGTATTTAAACGATATCAATAAAATTATTGAAAAATTTGATCAAGATCCAACATTAGAATCACACACATATACTATAGGTGTCGATGATAGTTATTCGCGTATATATCAAGAAAATTGTTCACGTATTGGATTAGTAAAATTTACAACAGCAACTAAAATAGTTAAGTTTCATCAGTTAATAGATGCTGTTGTTCAAGATGTTAAGCCAGGGGGAGCAATGAGTTGTGGAACAAATAGAGCTTCGTTTGTTCAAGCTCTTACTATATTTAATGAGGCGTTAACTATTGCCCATAAATTAAAGAAATAGCGGGTTTAGATAGCATATAACAAGTCATTCAAAACCGCCATGCAAGGCATGGCTCGGACAATTACCCGCTCGTTTTACTCGCGTGTAATTGCCGTTTAATTCGGCGTTATGCAACCAATAAAAATATGGAGTTCTAATGTTTAAATATTATTCTTATCTTAATTTTTTCACTTTACTTTTACTCAGCCTGTTTATTTACGGCTGCAGTACCCCTTTCTTATTTGAAGCTGCGTCAGGAGAAAAAGTGACAATAAGTAAGACACCTCTTAAAGTTATAAGTGCAATAAAAGAAGTTAAAGAAGTTATTATTTGCATCAATACTAAAGATCTAAATACAGAAAAAGAAAAAATATATAATTTTTCTATACCTTTAGATGATGAAAGTGCACTTAAACAATTAAATATAGAAAATAATAAATATTTAACATTTGAACCAAAATTACAGAATGTTCGAGAAGGTTGTAATTATCAAAATAACAATATCGAAATTGTTGAATATAAAATTAATAATAATGATGTCGATAAAGCAAGCTTGATAAAAAAATATGCGAACCCAAATAAACCCAAAGAAGTAGTGTATGTAATATATCGAGATACAAATCCAATTCAACTAGGTTATATAAGTACAAATGTAATTTTCAACGACATCAAAAATATTGACGTACCTATTCATCAAGTATACTCATATGAAGATAAAATTAATTTAAAACCCTATTTATATTTACTTACTCCTCTAGCTATAGCAGCTGATATATATATTGCTGCACCATTTTTTGCCGGATATTGTTTAGGGGATGGTGATCTTGATTGCCAGTGAAACAATGCATAACAAGACGCTCCAGGTTGATTCAAAACACAATGCGAAATTTGTGGTGCTCGCTATCGCTCACTTTACCACAATTTTGCATTGTGTTATGAACAACTGAGCTGAGCGTTAGCGAGAAAAGGCATTAGTAAAAAATTATAAAAGTAAAAAGCCTAATTAAATTTACGCAAAGTGGTATCGGGTAATAGTTGTATCTTCCGGCCTTCACTATCGAGCAGGAAGTTGGCAATTAGAGGGAAGCTTGGTATTCTGAAAGTACTATCAGGAAATCGAAAGCATTTGGTCTGCTTAAAAACTAGCGTTATTAGTGCGCCGTGTTAAGTCAAAACCGTAAAAGGCAAAGGAACTCCAAAATGCGTAACAATAAATCACTAAAAAGGTTCGGGGTTCAACTTGCCGCTAACAAGTAAATTAAGTACGCTCGTTTTACTCGCCGGACATGCTACGCATGCCGCTTATTAAAGCGTTATAAACAATAGGAGAAGAAGTTGGAGTCAGAAGTAGAAAATAAACATGGGACGGGTGCATTTGTACTTTCAGGTTTATCCTTTATACCTCTAGTAGGAGTTATTTTTGGTGGCATTTGTATA
>Ga0316206_1002415_pt1 | contig 12651 bp, 8 predicted proteins | sample 6monthpyrite_MG_FD_204942 | JGI IMG/M metagenome (GOLD analysis project Ga0316206, IMG submission 204942) | Microbial mat bacterial communities from mineral coupon in-situ incubated in ocean water Damariscotta River, Maine, United States -... | ecosystem: Environmental > Aquatic > Marine >...
ATGAATAAGGCGCTTTAAGGTCCACGTCGCGTAGTTATTTAGATTAAATGCTCATGAAAGTGTATTTTTACACTCATGGGCGTTTTTTTATGCGTGATATTTTGCTATCCTAGCCCGCTTGGCTGGAACAGGCATTTGAACCAGCAAGCAATAAATATAGAATAGTAAAACCAAGTTATGGAGAGCTGGCCGAGGTGCCTCGATCCGAAGGATGAGGTATCCATAATGAACCCGAAGGGTTCTATGGTGTGCTGACGAGCAACGGAGTTGCGAAGAACATCGACGCTATGCGGCGATGGCCCCGAAGGGGTGAGCGAAGCGAATAACGCGCGCATCGCGCCGGGTATGTGTACCTGGTAAGTAAGAAGAATAGTAAAACCAAGTTATGGAGAGCTGGCCGAGCGGCTGAAGGCGCGCCCCTGCTAAGGGTGTATAGGCTAACCCCTATCGAGGGTTCGAATCCCTCGCTCTCCGCCATAAAGCACAAAAAAGGGTCTCAAATATATGAGACCCTTTTTTGTTTACAGGCATAGCGAGGGATTCAAACTCTCGATTAAATTAAGCCGGTTCGAGAAAATGCCACGAAGGCATTTTTCACAGCGCAAAGCGCTGCCCGAAGGGCGAGCCCCCAGGAAGGGGCGAGTGAATCCCTCGCTCTCCGCCATAAAGCACAAAAAAGGGTCTCAAATATATGAGACCCTTTTTTGTTTATAGGCATAACGAGGGATTCAAACCCATTACTCATGGAAGAGTCGGTGTCACGAAGGCACTTTTCACAGCGCAAAGCGCTGCCCGAAGGGTCGACTACAAGGAAGTAGTCGGTAGAGCGACGTCAGGAACCAAAGCCGAGAGCCCCAGGAAGGGGTGAGTGAATCCCCATTACTTTATCTGTTTATTACATGAACAACTCTGAGGTATAATTTTTCAATTATTCAAGTACAAAATAAAGGACTAGCGATATGTACACAGAAATGGAAAAGAAAAGACTAAGAAATACTATTAGCAATAATGCACATGAAGTTTTTGTTATCTCATTTGATGAGTTTGATTCTGTTGTGGAAACAGCTTCAAACACAGGAAATTCTTCAGTCAAAGAAATCTGGGACAAAGTTAAAGGGACTACAGGTATTGGTGCCAATTATGCCTCTGCGACAGGTGATGCTTTTTTACTTACCAGGTTAGTAAGTGACTTAGGGGGTGTTGGCCGCGCATATATAAAATATTATGCTGGAAAACCCCATATTATATTAAAAGGTTATCCCGGGCTAAGAAAAATACTTACAGCGACAAAATACGGGGTAGCAAATCCTAAAGTCATATCAATTGGATTAGGAAAAACAGCTGCAATCAGTGCGGCTAAAACAGGTGGGATTATATCAATAGTATTGATAACGGCTTATAGAGTAGCTGATTATGTTTTGACAGATAAGGTTACATTAACACAGTTGATTGGAACATTAGCAACTGATGTAGTTAAAGTGGGTGTCGTAGCTGGGGCATCAATTGGAATGGCAGCACTTGCAGGTGGGATGTCAATTGCAATAGGGCCATTGGCTGCGGTTGTAATAGTTGGTTTTGGGCTAACATATGCACTTGATAAACTTGATGTTAAATATAAAATTACCGATAAAGTTATAAATGGTTTAGAGGAGCTAGAAGCAAAGGCTGCTAATTTAATTGCTTCAAAGAAGCAAGCATTGAATAGAGCTGCAAATAATGTGGCAAATTCATTCTTTGATTATATACTCGATACACTTGAGAGAGTTGCCATCCGTTTTGTAAATAACAGGTTAAATAACTTTACATCACCACAGCGACATTATTATTGAGATGAGTGAGTCCAGCACATCGCTATGGAAGCAGTTATTAGCGGTACTTTTATTTAGTGTATTTGCGTTATTATCTGCATGGTATTTTCTGGATGTGTTGTTTTCTTTAGTAACAGAAGTTTACAGTGAGGAGGCTTCTGTAGTCTTTGATAAAGGCGCTTTCTATTTTTTGGGAATTGCTATAACCGCAGGTGCTTTATCTTTTATATTTGCAGTAGAAACGCTGTATAGAAAGATGCCGTCAGAAGCGCTAACAAAAAAAATCAGGAATATCATTATTCTTGGTTTGGCAATTATGCTTCTATTTCCACATATCTTTAATGCAGGGTTAAATGAGTACCTGGGCTCTAAAAACTATATAGAGTGTCAAGGTTTGTCACATAAGTGGCTTCATTCACAAACCTTTGTTTACACAAAGGGTGATGATTTATGTAGTAGTTTGGTTCGAAAAAAAGAACAGGGCAGGGAGTGATAGTGTAAATTACATACACGATCTTATTCCGGTAAACTATATTTAACGAAACAATATCAACTGTTGATTTTTCACCTCCCCCTCACTTTCAGGGAGACACTCTACGGACAGGCTTGGTAGAGCGACGCCCAGTACCCAAGCTGTGAGCAGGGATACAGGTAAACAACACACACAAACCTGCTACACTAAATTCATTAAATTGATCTTCTGTAATTCTCAGGGAAAGTAAAAAATGAACACCTCAAAAACCAACCTCTTCAGCCCCATCACCATCGGTGACCTTGAACTACCAAACCGCATCGTCATGGCACCTCTTACACGTAACCGTGCCGGTGAAGGCAACGTACCCCAGGCCATGGGCGTAACCTATTATCAACAACGCGCCAGTGCGGGCCTGATCATCACCGAAGCAACTCAGGTTTCACCCGAAGGCATAGGCTACCCGGCCACCCCCGGTATTCACAGCCAGAATCAAATCGATGGCTGGCGCAAAGTCACCGAAGCCGTACACAACAAAGGCGGGCGCATCTTCCTGCAACTCTGGTATTGCGGTCGCATCTCACACCCCAGCTTGCTACCCGGTGAACAAACCCCGGTGTCAGCCTCGGCCATCAAACCCGAAGGCGAAGCAGTCACCTACACCGGCATGCAACCCTATGTTGAACCCCGTGCCCTTACATGCGAAGAAATCTCTGGCCTGATCGAACAATACCGCCAGGCCACCCAAAATGCACAGACTGCCGGGTTCGATGGTGTTGAAGTCCACGCTGCCAACGGCTACCTTATCGACCAGTTTCTGCGAGACGGTACCAACAAGCGTGACGACGAATACGGCGGCTCACTGGAAAACAGAGCACGCCTGTTACAACAAGTGATCGAAGCCGTAAGTGATGCCTGGCAACCCGGAAAAGTCGGCGTGCGCATCTCACCCGAAAATGGTTTCAACGACATCAAAGACTCGCAGCCCCAGGTCACCTTCAACTACATCGCCAAAGCCCTGAGTGGAAAAGGCCTGGCCTACCTGCACGTTGTCGAAGGCGACATGGTCACCGGCGAAAGTCAGATCAACTACCGCAAGATCAAAGACCACTTCGACGGCCCATACATGGCCAATTGTGGATACACACACGAAAAAGCACAAACCGCCCTCGAACAAGGCGATGCCGATTTAGTCTCGTTCGGCACACTCTATATCGCCAATCCCGACTTGCCTGAACGTTTTAAAGCCGGCGCAGAACTCAACACCCCCGACCAAAACACCTTCTACGGCGGTGATGAACATGGCTACACTGATTACCCGGCAATGAAGGGTTAGGGTGAGAGTGAGAGGCGGGTAAGCATATAATTTACCTCATTATCTCGACATCCCACCCCATAATCAGTATAATGCCGCTTCTTTCAGCGCCCGTAGCTCAGCTGGATAGAGTACCTGGCTACGAACCAGGCGGTCACACGTTCGAATCGTGTCGGGCGCACCATATAAGTAGTGCATAATCAAGCAGTTATCGTTTATTCGGTAGCTGCTTTTTTTTGGACTAAACAAACTGTATACATAACTGTGACAGTTTTTTGGTCATTTTTTTATTGCTGGATGTTCGTCATCAATTTCCTGAAATTTCTCAACAGATAGGCTGAATGGTAGGCCACATGGTTATGAGCCAGACGAACTTATGAAAACCAGTAATATATTTTAAACTAAATCTTTTATAATTATATGGTTACTGCATATCACACTTCTTGAAAGTGAATAAATAATTAAATGTGTACAAATATGTGACAACAGCAGGCTGTAATATGTGAGCATATCGAATTATGTAACAGAGAACGTAACTTTAAAGATTGTTATAAAAGAGCATTGAGATGGTTTAAGCTGGGATCAATCAATTGTAGTAGCCCAGGCTTCACCTGACAGGGTACAAATGAGTTTTGATATGATCTGATAGACGGCATGTTCTCAATATTGCCTAAAGCAGACATATGAGAGCTTAGACAAAAAGGCTGCTGACGACCCAAAGCTGCCTTTGGTATAGTCGCTCGATAATATTAAAAGTGTAAGCGTTAAATATTTATCAATTTTAAGTGCTCAAATGGATAGCAAATCACTGTGGGGTTTAAATATTAAAATTGTTATTGGAAACATTGCCATATTTGGAACAAACAAAGTCCTGGCCGAGAGCCGGAAAACATATCCTGGCGCAATACGACGATGAATCGATTGTGGTTTACCAGGCTTATCATCCTGTTATTGGGGAATTTGCGGCAAAATATCAATACTTTGGTGGTGAGTTTAACTACACGCGCTGGAGTTGGATTAAAACAAATTTCCTGTGGGTAATGTATCGCTCAGGTTGGGGTACTAAACAAGGCCAGGAAACCATATTACGCGTGACACTTAAAAAAGATTTTTTCGATGCGTTATTAACTGAGGCGGTCGAATCGAGCAGGAATGGACACTTGTATGCGACCGAAAAAGCGTGGAAAACGGCACTGGCAAGATCCAATGTGCGATTGCAATGGGATCCGGATCACGGCCCGACAGGTGGCAAACTTCAACGACGCGCCATTCAACTCGGTTTGAGAGGGCGTGCACTGGAGGAATATGGCAAAGAGGCCATAATCAAAATAGATAACATTTCAGAGTTTGTAACACAACAACGGCCTTACATTACAAAGGAAGAAAGGCATCAGTTACAGACCCCTGTAGAAAATGTCTACTGTCCAACATCGGAAGCGGCAGAACGTAACATCGGGTTGTCGGAATGCCCGATTGATACAGATTATAGGAATCGCCTTTGATACGCGAAGAATTACAACGACTATTATTCGGCCCAGATGAGGATGAGGAGCCAATTGGATTTGAGATTATGCAAATAGAGGCATCCTGCCCTGATAATGCATCGACGGTATCAGATCGAGCACGTGAAGCCCTGACAGTAATTCTTTCAACCCATCTCATCTGCGATGCCAAAGAAGACGCAAAAGAGTGGGAAACCGATCCGGTTTTTGAGTTTTTAGAAGCGTGGTTTTACAACAGCTTCGAGAAACAGTCTGCGGAAAATGAAGATCAACCAAGTGACAATGTAAGATGGTTTAATGATGCGCGCGACTGGTTTTGGTGGGATGCAAAGGTGTTCGATAACAACCGGTTGGTTGTTTATATCACGGTTGTAGGTTTTCCCATTTCCGGCTTTGACCTGCTTCGTTGGTTGTTAATCAGTTGCGGTGCCTCGCAGGTGGAGCAGGGGCCATGTATTGATATTACAGAGATAAATGAATCTGGCTAAATGATGTAAAGTCATGGGGCACAAACCGACCCAAAGCAGACGTATAGAAAATACAAATAGCTATAAAGAATATATGACTCATATAAGCACTCATTCAAAAAGAAATGATGTGACTCATAGAAAGTTTCATCTATTAGAAATAGGGAGCACTTAAAAAATGACTCTAAGATTAATTGCTGCTATCTTCACCATTATAATATTGCTTGCTGTTTTCTTTATCTCCTTCTCACCTCTCGGTGGTCTTGCTGTAATTTCACTACCAAAAGCACTATTTTTAACAAAAGAAAACCCCAGATATTTTAATCTTTCACTTGGTATCCTGATTAAAGATAAAAAATTTCATGTAAATTATCCTTGGCGTTGCACTCAAAAGAGAGCATTTAGTGCAGCTACAGGATGGCGATTAATATGGAAAACTGACAGTGGATTGGTAGCAAAAAAATTAAAAAAGGATTTAACTGTTTATTTTTATGTACCCAATCATTGTTTCAAAAATACTCGAAAATTTACTCCAACTATCTTTATTGGGAATGGCCAGAGACCACCCATTATTACCTGGGTTTATAATTGGGATCAAGAAACCAAATCAAAATTCAATATAGAAATTAATGCGTACGGAAAAATAGAAGAAACAGAAAAGTTAATTAGTGATAATCTGATGACTATAGATGAAAAAAGAAAATCTATATGGCTAAGTAAAAACAGAAAAAAATATGTCTCAAGAAGTGTACAAGTTATACCTAAATACGCATGGTCGAGTAATGAGACTTTAAAAAGCATTTTTAAACCTATTGAGACATCAATAACAGCAAAAGAGCTTTTAACACGGAACAACCCAAAAGCTAGAGTTTTTGGGTTTGAAAGCTCTAGAAGTTCTTCTACTATTAAAGATTCTTATGAGTTTAAGAATTATCGGCAAATTTTAAAGGATGGCAATATTACTATAAACTTAACAAAGCCCATAAAAAACAGGTTTGATTATCACTATGAAGAAAATATTGATAAAAATTCTATTATAAATTTTTGTTATCTAGATGAGTGCTTCGATATTAAAGATGGTTTTAATGAAATATTTTATGCTCCAAAACAAGAATTATTGATTGTATCTAAATCAGGTCTCCAGCTGTAACTCTTGAATGTCCGCTAATGGCCGTAATCTGCCAATAGAATGTAGATATTTCGTAGAGCTGAAGATAATCTTAACGAGTTTCAGCGGGTCTTAGCGTAACGTAGAGTGAGAGCGGGCCATTTAAGTTATTGAATATAAATGGTTTAAATATCTACATTGCCACTACGAACTACATGCTACCTAGACAAAAAACCACTATAAAACAAAGTGTTACGGGGTTGACGTCATGCGATAACGTAGGAGAAATTCTGGTTGTTATTTAGTGATATGTGTTTTGATAGGGAGAGTTATGATATAACTGAGCATATAAAAAAATTTGGTATTTATCGATATTAAAAATAACAAAAAAAGGATTTGTTCATGAAGAAATTGCTTATAAACCTATTATTTATATTAAATTATATTTTCTTTACTACTTTCACCTCTCAAGCATTTGCCTCACAGAAGGATCCTGAAGATTTTCTAGGGAAGTCAGTAATTGATCTAGAGGCGGTATGGGGTAAGCCAATATTCAAGGAAAAATATAAAAACAATATACTTCGTTATAAATATTTCAAAATTCATGTTTTCTCAGCTAAAGGTAAATTAATATTGAGTAAAAACCGGCTATTGAATGAAGGCGATGTCCCTAAAGGAGGGAGAGTTTCTAGATGTATAACAGATTTTGATGTGTTGAATACAGGGTTGGTTATTGCGCAGTATCAGAAAGGTAATATTTGTTATAAGCCACCAAAATATCCTTCAAGAGAAAAGAGACGATTGCAAACCATTGATCCAGTATACAGATATGATGGTCCTGAAGGTATTAGTGTACAGGGACTGATTGCACAATATAGGTTTCAAGATGAAGATTTTGATAGTTTGGAAAAAATTTTCCGCAAGCTTACAAATAATAAGAAACTAAATAATGATGGCCGTTCACAACTATCTAATCTTATGACTAGTTTGTATGGAATGTTTATTGGTCACAAGAATTGGTCATTGAGTTTAAGACGTTTGAAAAAATGGCAAGAAAAATACCCTAAATCACAAATACCTTTCATTGCTGAGTCCGTTTATTGGCGTGCATATGCTTGGAATGCAAGAGGTAGTGGTTACGCCAGGACTGTAACGAAATCTGGGCGAATACTTTTCAAAGAGCGATTACAAAAAGCAAAATCTGTTCTTGATGAGTCAGACCGCAGAAAGGCTAATCATCAACTATGGTATGAGTCATATATCTATACTGCACAGGCGTTAGGTTGGAAACTTAAAGATTTGTTAGACTTATATCAAATAGCTAAAAAAACACATCCTGACTATTATTACTATAATTTTCAGGTGATCCGTTTCTTAACACCGCAATGGGGTGGTAGCTATGAATTAATAAATGCGTTCATTACCTTTGAAGCTGCTAACATGGATAAAAAGGATGCTGCGATACAATATACTCGAATGTATTGGTCATTGAATGGGCAAATGCCTATTGAATTTAATATATTTAGAGATTCATATGCAGATTGGAAAAAGATGAAAGCAGGCTTTATAGATTTAATGAAAAAATATCCGATGAGTTATTGGAATTTGAATAATTTTGAATATTTTTCTTGTAGAGCAGGCGATAAAGAACAATATCAAAAATTAAGACCAAAACTTAAGGGTAGGATTCATCCATCTGCTTGGCCAGCAAATTACTCAATAGATGTTTGTGATCATAAAATGTTAGTACGTATGTAAATTCAAGTAATTATTGTTTTTTTGAAGGATGATAGTAGTTGAATTCTCATGAGTGACTGCACTCAGTGTTGTGATTTCGTAGTACTTGTTTTCCGAAACCTTCTCAACTGCCTGAATTAACTCCGTTAATTCGACTGCCGAATAGTGCGTTGTGATGTCACTACTCCGATGTCCTAACAAAACCTTCCTGGTTTCAAGTGCTACACCAGCTGCGCGTAATCGCCTTCAAATGTGTGTTTCAGATCATGAACCCTCACTCTTGAGAACGCAGATAATTCAGGTCAGTATATATCCAGTATCGCCGTATTGCTTTATAGCAAATAACCTGGAGTAACGAACGATCCATTAACTGATTACTTTTCAGTTTAGGGATGCCACGTTTAGCTCTGTCCTACTCATGTTCTTCGAGTGTATAGGTAGCATCAATTACATCATTCAGATCACTTTGTTTACAGGTGACTCGAGCGATAATGTTTCTATTCTCTCTAACTACACATTCATCCAGTGATTCATACCTTTGATTTTCTAAATGTAAGTTTGGTTAAAGTAGCCAAGGGCGATCAAAGAAATATAAAAAGTGTGCTGCCCCCTTTTCTCCCTTTTCTTAGTATCTATAGGATTCTTATCAAATATCAATTCCTGTGTATAGGTAATACCTCACAACTTTACTTAAACTAATTCACTTCATATTTTATTGTTACTTAAATATATTATTTATGTAGTGTCATATTCAGTTTGTAGTTTTTACTGGATGTGTATGTGGATAAGGTTAACTGTTTAGTTAGTTAAGTAATTTTATATATGGAGATTGTCATGAAATGTGGAAAACCAATGCATGGTATGTCGAAAGCTAAAGGATGTAGTCATTTACGTCTTGGTAATTTTTGTAAATTATTTCCGAAATTAAAATCCTGGGGGGATGATTTCGGTATCAAGCATCAATGCGAGGCAGAACATGTTGCCAGAGTGCTGGGCGGCGCTGGTGGCATTATGCATGATGCTCATTCAAACTCGCCAGATAGTACAACACCAGCAGGCTATACTTTTTTCTCTCAATTTATTGATCATGACATTACGTTGGATACAACAACAGATTTGCATGGAGATGAATTAAGTAACAAGGCCATTGATAAACTGCCAAATATGCGCTCAGCATCACTTGATCTGGACTGTATTTATGGTTTTGGTCCAGATGTCATGCCATTTCTTTATGATCAATCTCAGCCGGGGCGTATGCTTACAGGGAACAAAAAGAATGAAAATGACCTGCCACGAAACAAGGAGGGTAGAGCACTAATTGGTGACCCCAGAAATGATGAAAACATCTTTGTTTCACAGATGCAGCTATTGTTTTTACGTTTTCATAATCGACGTATCGTTGGAAGATCTTTTGAGGATGCCCAAAAAGACTGTAGATACCATTATCAATGGATCGTGTTGTATGATTTTCTAAAACGTATTTGTGACCCAGAAGTCTATCAATTCGCCCTCGATGAGCTAGGGAAAGGTAAATATCCAAAATGTGATATAAAGGATAAATGTGGCCGCATATGTATGCCAGTCGAATTTTCCGGTGCAGCATATCGATTTGGCCATTCGTTAGTCAGATCCCAGTATCCGACTAATGCAGACTATCCTGTTATTGATCTGTTTGACGAGCGCTTTGGAACTGAAGGCTTTGGGCATGTGCCGGAGAAGTTGACAGTCGACTGGAGGCATTTGCTTGAGGTTAAGGATTGTCATCCTTATGTTAAATCGAAGGGATTTGATCACCTGATAGCGGATGAATTGATACGTATGCCCGATCCTGTCGTGGGTCGTTTTGCAAGTGATGATGATCGTTCGCTTGCATTCCGTAATTTATTACGTGGTTATGTATTAGGTTTGCCAAGTGGTCAAAAAGTAGCTGCTGAGTTGAAGGCAAAAGGTTACAACATAAAACCGGCGCTAAACCTAAAATTTGATGAGCTACACGGGTGGCATTGCCTGGATAAAAAATTACAGGATAAGCTTGAAAAGCACACGCCGTTGTTTTTCTATCTTATGAGAGAAGCAGGTGTAGTTGGTAAAGGCGACAAGCTTGGGCCAGTTGGTTCAGCCATACTGCTAGAGGTGTTTGGGACAATGCTCGTGCATTGTGATAGTTTTTTGAATGAAAAAGGATGGAAGCCTGATCCATGCATCAGTAAGAAGGACCTCACACTTGCAGACATAGTTCGTTATGTAGAGGATCGCTAAATATGGGGTATATGATTGGGCTAGAAAGCAATTTTACGTATATGTATGACATTGCTCTCTGGTTCAATATTTGGACTTCCCAGCTTTAACTCGATGATTGCAGCAAGTGTTTGTTATGGAAGCTCAATTTCATAAACGCGTATATTAAGCAAAAGAGTTGGTGTATCACCTGCTGTGTGGCTTGATGCTCAAACAATCACAGAATAGCAAGCAATGCTGACAGACTTATGGTTTGATGTTGCCGGACTTTTGCCGGGATCAGTTATGTATTGTTATGCTTAGTGATTGATAATGTACAACGAGCGCCCTGATTAAGATTAATGTTATCAATAACTTATTTAGTCCTAAATCATCTACGAACCAGGCGGTAACACGTTCGAACAGGGCAACGCCAGTTGCCCGCAACATCGGAGAAAAGCGACGATGACCCCGAAGGGGCCGACTCCAGGAAGGAGTCGGTAGGGCGACGTCAGGAACCAAAGCCGAGAGGCCAAAGGCCGAGTAATCGTGTCGGGCACACCATATAAGTAGTAGAACTATCAAGCGGTTAGCACGAAAGTGTTAGCCGCTTTTTCGTCACAGTAAAGTCAGTGCCGGGATTTTGCGGCACTTTTTTACCCAGGTTTTCTCAATTACCCGAACCAACAACGATAATTCACCCTGCCGAGTAGCGTACTGTGATGTCAGTTGGTGGGTGTCTCAATCTATGTCGTCTGTTTATTGTATGATGTCCTGTAATCTAATCCTGGTGAAATCGATTTGAAACAAATAAAAGACGATAACAAGTGTGCCCTTGAACAGGTTTTCGATTACCACCAGGCGACTAAACACCATTTTAATGCCTACGCCAGGGGGCCGGGCAATCTGGACTGGGCTAATCAGCCGAATCCTTTCCGACGCTATCAGGGTGCACCGCTGATCGCTTTGGCAAGAGACCTGCCTGTTAGTGAGCTGCGCTATGACGATGTCTTTGTTAGCGACCGGATTTCTCCTGTGCTGGTGAATTCTCAGAGTATTTCCCGGCTCTTTTACGATAGTTTGGCGATTTCCGCCTGGAAAAGTACGGAGCAGTCTCGTTGGGCACTACGGGTTAATCCATCCAGTGGCAACCTGCATCCGACCGAGGCTTATCTGCTTTGCGGTCCTGTTGCCGGGCTCAGCGAGCAGGCGATAGTGTGTCATTACGCGCCACAAGAACATGGTCTGGAAGTTCGTGCCGAGGTTGACGCAGGCCTATGGGCGGGGTTAACTGCAGGTTTTCCTGACGGGACCTTGTTCATCGGGCTGACCTCTATTCATTGGCGTGAAGAATGGAAGTACGGGCAGCGTGCCTATCGTTATTGTCAGCACGATGTGGGGCATGCCGTAGCGGCTGTCAGCATAGCCGCTACCGGCTTAGGCTGGCAGGCAACGCTTCTGGATGATCTGGGGGCTGATGAGCTGGCGTTATTAATGGGCACGGCTAGTCATAACGGTGCTGAGCAGGAAGTGCCGGATCTGTTGCTGGCGATTAGCCCGACCCCATTCACCGTTGGAGATGTCGCGCTGTCGGCTGAACATGTTCAGTTGTTTGAATCACTCCAATGGCAGGGGCTTGCTAACCGATTGAGCGATTCTCATATTGATTGGGGTGTGGCAGAGGTGGCAAACGCCAGCCAAAAACCCCGGGGCAAAATTCTGTATGAGTCGCCTGATATCAATCAGGTTGAATCGTCATTGGTTGACAACGCCGATGTCCGTCCCTGTTTGTTACGTAACATTATTCAACAGCGCCGTAGTGCGGTTGCCATGGATGGGAGTACACGGATATCACGTAATACGTTTTTTCATATGCTTGAAAGAACGGTGGCGTTAGCAAGCCCTCCTTTAAATGTACTGCCATGGATGCCGATGATTCATTTAGCGTTGTTTGTGCATCGAGTCGATGACCTGCCTGCAGGGCTCTATATTCTGGTGCGTGATCCTGCGCAGCTGAACAGTCTG
>Ga0316206_1002416_pt1 | contig 12649 bp, 12 predicted proteins | sample 6monthpyrite_MG_FD_204942 | JGI IMG/M metagenome (GOLD analysis project Ga0316206, IMG submission 204942) | Microbial mat bacterial communities from mineral coupon in-situ incubated in ocean water Damariscotta River, Maine, United States -... | ecosystem: Environmental > Aquatic > Marine >...
TTGCAATGCAATTAACCAATAAATTAATGGAAATTCAGCAACAGCTTTTCCTCCTGAATCCATTTGATTGTAATAAATGCCATGATCAAAAAAATTAAGACCATTGTAATAATAATTCATGATTTGTGCGAGTGTATCACTTTTACGCCAATAATGAGGACCAATAATCATGTCTTCAATATGACGGTTAATGTGTAAGTGCACATAAATTAACCACAATATTCCTGAAAAAACAATAAATTGAACCCAAGTTATTTTAAGTAATAAATGAATATGTTGAAATAGGTTTTGCATGCTCAAGTTAAGCGCATAAATTTACACAAATGTTTTAACTGTGTTAATGACATTGTTTTAAATTTTAGGACCAATTAAAAATATACAGCTGGTTCTAAAAGGGTAATTGAAAAATTATCGGCGTCTATTTTTGCATTTAATCCAATAGGAAGTGTGAATTTTGGAACAATGTGTCCAATTGTTGCGCCTTTATAAACGGGAAAACTAGCATTTTTAAAATGTTGGTCTAAAATTTCGCTTAACGAAAAAGATTTATTGGGTTCTTCAGGTGTACATTTTGTAAATGCACCCAAAACAACACCATTAATTTGTTTAAAAACATTGGCTTGTTTTAATTGCCAAAGCATACGGTCAATTCTATATGGTTCTTCACCTGTTTCTTCCAGAAATAAAATTTTATTTTGCCAATTTGGTTCATGATTGGTACCAATCATAGCTGATAAAACAGTTAAATTTCCTCCAACTAATTCTCCTAATGCCGTTCCTTTTGTTAGCGTTTTTAAATCTGATAAATGAGAAGAAGGGTTTTTCATAGTGTGATTAAGTCCATTCACCAGGGTGTTAAATACTTGAGTGGTTGAAAATTTTTTCCAGGACGAATAGCCAACCGGTCCATGAAAAGTAACTAAACCAGTTTGGTTTGTAATGGCAATTAACAAAGACGTAATATCAGAATATCCCATTATGATTTTAGGGTTGTTTTTAATAAGTTCAAAATCTAATTGGTCTAAAATCCGAGCACAACCCCACCCACCACGCATGGCTAAAATGGCTTTTACAGATTTATCTTTAAAAAATGAATGTAACTCATTTGCTCTAAATTCATCCGAACCTGCTAAAAATCCGTCTTGTTCATAGAGAGTTTTACCTTTTACGGTTTTAAAACCTAATTCAGCTAGTCTTTTTTCGATTTTAGAAATGTGTGACGCATTAAATATGGCACCAGCAGGAGCTGTTAATGCAATTGTATCTCCTTTTCTTAACGCTTGAGGAATAATTTTATTGGCAGATTTAATATCATTTGTAAAAGACGATAAAGTAGCTGTTCCCACTGTTATTAACCCCGCATTTTTTATGAATTTCCGTCTTTTCATATCAGTCGTCAGCTCTAACACACTCTACAGAATCAACAGCTTTTCTTAAAAAACGGAGTAAATGAATCATTTGTGTATGCGCTTTTCGTTTTCCGTATTTTACGGTTGAAAATATTGACCCAAAAATAAAAATGCTCAATGGAATAATAAATAAAAGAGAAGCGTCATCATGCACTTGCCACTTAGTTAAAGCCCAAATTCCACCAAATAACCCAATCATAATAATACCAATATAAAAAAACATAAACATTGTCCAAACCTTATCATTTGGTCCAATCACCCCTCTAATATATAATTTGTTATCAAAGTCGTCCCAATCAAAACTTAAATTCATAACTGGAGACCAATAATGTTGATGTTCTGCGGGGCACTGAATACCAATGTGATGCGTATGTGAAGAAGATCTAACAGTATCATCTTTTTTTGCTTCAGCCAAAATTAGTGCCATCATATCCTGTTTCGATTCTGGCGATTCAAGTTTAAAACGGGGTTTAATTTTACCTATAGCTGTGTCGTCAAGTTTATTAAAAGGCATTTATAATGGATTGTGTTTTGCTAAATATATAAATAAATGTACGATTTTTAATAACTATTGCCTAATTGTGAATTACTTTTTTTGAGAGTTACTTTCTAAAATAGTATCTTTGTAAGCTATGTTAAGTATAAACCCAAAAGATATAGCTATTCCGCAATTACATGGTTATCTGTTAGGAGCCGTTGGTCCTAGACCTATTGCTTTTGCAAGTACAATTGATGAAAGCGGACATGCAAATTTGGCGCCTTTTAGTTTTTTTAATGTATTTTCGGCTAACCCTCCAATAATGGTGTTTTCTCCAGCGCGTAGTGGTCGGACAAATGAAACGAAAGATACGTTTAAAAATGTAAAAAAAATAAAAGAGGTGGTGATTAACATAGTCGATTACAATATGGTTCATAAAATGTCATTGGCAAGTTCACCTTATGCTCCAGATGTTGATGAGTTTACTAAAGCTGGATTTACTAAATTAAAGTCAGATACTATTAGACCATATAGAGTGGCAGAATCACCTGTGCAATTTGAATGTGTTGTGAATGATGTGATAGAATTGGGACAAGAAGGAGGGGCAGGCAATTTGGTGATTTGTGAAGTAAAAAGAATTCACATTAATGAAAATGTGATTGGTGAAGACGGGAAAATTGATCAACATAAAATTGATTTAGTGTCGAGAATGGGCGGGAATTGGTATTGTAGAGCAGATGAAAATTCAATGTTCGAAATAAAAAAACCAATTACGACTTGTGGCATAGGTATTGACAATATCCCTACTGATATTTTAAATTCAACAGTTTTAACCGGTAACGACTTAGGTCAATTAGGAGGAATAGAAGAATTACCTAACGAAACTGACGTGAACGAATATAAATTAATAGAATTAAGTGATACTTTTGTTGAATTGGAAGACAACCAAGCTAAACTTGAGGTTGAATTACATAAAAAAGCAAAACATTTACTTGAACAAAATAAATTAGAAGAGGCGTGGATGACGCTTTTGGCATTTAATAATTAAAAAAACAAACCAAATATTATGTACACTTTAAAAGGAGAAGTTAAAGTAATTAACGAAACGCAAAACATTACAGATTCATTTAAAAAAAGAGAATTTGTAATTACTGATGCATCAGGGCAATACCCACAAACAATTTTATTTCAGTCTGTTCAAGACAGATGTGAAATGTTAGATAATTTTAACGTTGGAGATATGGTTGAAGTATTTTTTAACTTAAGAGGACGTGAATGGACTAACCCAGAAGGTGTAGTAAAAGTATTTAATTCTTTAGACGCTTGGAAAATTCAAGCTATGAATGCAAGTGGGGCAGCGCCAACTACAACTGGAAATGCCGAGACTTTTGTTGCAGAAGGGGATGATGATCTTCCGTTCTAATTAAACAAAAAATTTTATCAATTTTTAGAACCTGCAAATTAAATTTTGCGGGTTTTTTTTACATTACATTTACAGGCACGAAATTTGATAGGATTGCACTAAATAAATTAAAGAATGTTTCGCTCTAAATTAAGGATTTTACTTATACTTTTTACATTGATTTCTGCTTGTGGATATTCACAACAAATTGTTATTGTGGATGCTAAAACAAAAAAAGGCATTTCTGGAGTTGAGGTTGAAGCTGATGGTTTTAATCAAATCACTAATCGAAAAGGTAAAATTAACATCAGTGAGATTAAAAGAACCGATAAAGTTTATTTCAATCATATTGTTTATAAATCTAAAATTCTTTTAAAATCTAACATTAAAGATACCATTTTTTTGGTTGAAAAAACTAACGTTTTACCCGGCGCAATTGTTGGTGCCCCACTAAGAGATGATTTACATGTAGAAGAAGAGCCACATCAAGCAATCGAAATTACTAAAGAGGATGTTGACAATGAACCACCTGCTACGTCTGCGGATATGCTTCAAAATTCAGGTCAAGTTTTAGTTCAAAAATCACAAGGGGGAGGGGGAAGTCCAATTATGAGAGGATTTGAAGCTAACAAACTATTATTAGTTATTGATGGTGTGCGATTAAATAATGCTATTTATAGGGCTGGTCATCTTCAAAATGCCATTACAATTGACCCGTCTGTTTTAGAAAAAACAGATATTATTTTTGGTCCAAGTTCTGTACTATATGGAAGTGATGCTTTGGGAGGTGTGATTCATTTTGTAACAGCTAATCCAAAATTAGCAGACTCTACAGGGTTAAAAACGGCAACAAATTATTCGGCATTTTATAATTCAAATAATAATGCCTTAACCACTAATTTAAACTATAGTATTGCTAATCAAAAATGGGGTGCCTTAACTTCAGTGTCTTATTCTAACTTTGGTAATTCAAAAATGGGAAAAAATAGGCTACATGGCTACGACAATTGGGGATTAAAATCCTATTATGTTAAACAGTTTGAAGGAAAAGATTCAATGGTTGCAAACCCAAATACATCCGAACAATTGTTAACAGGCTATAATCAAACAGACATTTTATCAAAAATAATTTATAAACCATCCGAAAAACTAAACTTTGCATTAAATATTCAATATTCTACATCATCTAATATTAATAGATATGATAAACTAAATGAATTTAAAAATGGGAATTTAAAATATGCTGAGTGGTACTATGGTCCTCAAAATCGATTTTTAGCTTCATTAAAAACCCATTTTACACCACAAAAAAAATGGTTAAACACTGGAACTTTGATTTTATCCTATCAAAAAATAGATGAAGACAGAATTAGCCGTAAATATCAATCTTTAAATAAAGAATTTCAACTTGAAGATGTGAATGTTTTTGCCATTAATTTAGATTTAAATAAAATTATTGATTCGTCTAAAATGTTATTTTATGGTTTAGAGATTCAGCATAATATTGTAGGGTCTCAAGCTTATATTGTCGATATTTCATCTGAATTGAAATCACCTTTTCAAACTAGATACCCAAATGGAGGGAGTAACTATTTGTCGTCAGGGTTATATGTTGAATATAAACAACAAATTAATCCCAAAATATTATTTACAACCGGTATTCGCTTTTCATATTTATACGCCAATTCTCAATTTACAGATACCACTTTTATAAAACTTCCGTTTACTGAGGTTAATTTATCAACCGGTGCGCCATCAGGCAATTTAGGGTTAATTTATCAACCAGACGGCAGAACAATTATCAAAACTTCATTATCATCAGCCTACCGAGCACCAAATGTTGATGATTATGGAAAAGTATTTGAAAAAAAGGGAAATACCGTTATCCCAACCAATGCATTAAAGCCTGAATACGCAATAAACAGTGAGATTTCGGCAGAGCGTATTTTTGGAAAAAAATCATTAACCCTAGGTACCTCACTTTATTTTACGTATTTATTTAATGCCATTATTCGGTCAGACTTTACTTTAAATGGGCAAGATTCAATTTTATATGATGGGGAAATAACAAATATTCAAACCAATGTTAATACTAATCAAGCTCAAATTTATGGTGTTAGTACTTATTTAAATTGGCGAATTATTAAAAATTTAACTTTTAATACTACATACAATTTTACAAAAGGTATTGACTTATCTAACAACTTACCTTTAGCGCATATTGCTCCTCAGTTTGGAAAAATTGAATTAATATATAAAAATGATAAATTTAATACAGCTATTTATTCATATTACAATTTACGTAAAAATGTGAAAAATTATGGTGGTAGTTCTGACAATTTAGATGAGGCGATTGAAGATTTTGGAACACCAGCATGGTCAACTTTAAATTATAGAGTATCGTATTTGGGCGTTAAAAATGTTGCACTTCAATTTTCAGTAACCAATATTTTAGACATTCACTATAAACAGTTTGCTTCTGCTATTTCGGCACCTGGAAGAAGTTTTATGATTGGTGCAAGAATGAGTTTGTAATGGAATTTAGGTATAGCCTATTTTAACTTATCGAAAATAGACTTTTTTTCTTCTCCAGTTTTTCGACTATATTTTGTTAAAGTAGATCGCCAAGCAATAATTACGGGAATTCCAACGGAACAAATTGCAAGCATAAACCACCCTTTTAAAGTCAAATTTGAAAAATAATTTTCATTGAACAGACTTTCTAAGGTTATATCTTTAACTGCATTCCCAAATTGATATTGGAAAATGTCAGCAGGATAAAAATAAATAAATGCATTCATTAAAATTGCGACAACAATAAATATTAGAAATGGCTTTTTCATTTTTTTAAGATAAAACCCCCGTTTAATATTGATACAAAATTAACGGGGGTTTAGTTTTTTTATTAGCAATACTCGTCAAAAGCATCAGCTAAATTTTCTGCAATCATATCGGCAGTTCTTCCTTCAATGTGGTGTCTTTCTAAAAAGTGAACCAAAGTACCATTTTTAAATAATCCTACTGACGGTGATGATGGAGGATATGGTAGCGTATATTTTCTTGCTTGCGCAACAGCTTCTCCATCAACTCCTGCAAAAACTGTAACTAATTTTGATGGTATTTTAGAGTGTGAACTAGCTTTTACAACACCCGGTCTTAAACTTCCAGCAGCGCAACCACAAACTGAGTTGATTACTACTAAAACCGTTTCTTCTTTTCCGTTATTTAATACACCATCAACTTGTTCTGCTGATGTTAAACTTTCAAACCCTGCATTATTTAATTCAGCAGCCATTGGTGCTGTTAATTCTGGTGGATACATATTTATATATTTTATTTAGTTAATAATAATTAAGGTACAAATTTAGTTTAAAAATTTTGAGTAGCGTGTGATATTAATCTCCTTATCCAATTCTTCATTATTAATAACACTTTTCAAAAGTTTTTCTGAATAATATGGCGCAATCATTACTCCTTTTGTTCCAAGACCGTTAAAAATGTGCAAATTACTATAATTAGGGTGCGTTCCAATTAATGGACGCCTATCTTTCACTGTTGGTCTAATTCCGGCTTGCTGACTAATAATTTTATAGTTGAAGTTAGTAAAGGCGTCTAGTTTTTCAATTAACTCATTTTTCCCTTTTTCAGTACAAACCGGTTCTTGTAATCCCCAATTATATGTTGCACCTACTTTGTATTTGTTACCTTCAAGGTGCATGATGAACATATTTTTATTGAGAACATGCTTAAATTTAAAGTCGTTTGTTTCAATAATTAAAGTATCGCCATGGGTTGGTTTAAGCGGTAAATAATTAAATAATGGATTATGAATGATTTCAAAACCTTCACAAAAAATGAGATTATGGTAAGGTTCATTATTGTTAGAATCAAGTTCAGAATAATTAAACTTTTCATCAATAAAAATAATATTATTATGTTTAAAAAACCTTTTAGATGCGTTTAAAAAATGTATTGTGTTTAAATTTCCAAATGTTTTTACAATGCCATAACCAAATTCGGCTGTGACATGGTTGATATTGAGTGATGAAGAAACGGGTTCTAAATATTTTTCAAATCGTTCATCTGATTGTTTGGTCATCCAGTTATTTTCATCTTCAAATGAGCTGAAAATTTTGTAAATATGCTTTGCATCTATAATTTTTTGACCTAATTCTATCTCAATTTTTTTGTAAAATGACTCAGCATAAGGCATTAATGTGTCGGCTTGCCAACTTTTTGTTAACCGTTTAAAAACAATTGGGTTTACAATACCCGCTGCTGTTTTGGTAGAATAATTTTTAGTAGAATCATAAACCATAAATGACTTTTTGTTAAAATACAATTGCCAAGCCATAGTTGCTCCGGCTAATCCCCAACCTACTATTCCAAAGTCTGTTTTTGTCATTTTTGTTGATTTTTACTGTAAAAGTAATATTCTTAAATGAGAAGAACCATGATTTAATCCTGTTTAACCTTAAAAATTCATAAATTTAGCATTAGGGATAGAAATGACAGCTTTAGTTTTGTAAAAATCTTATTTATGTTAGGGTAAAGCAGTGACCAAAGAAACTGATTTACATTTTACAAAAATGGTATTTATAAATCTAAACTATAATGGATAGCCCGACACCATGATTGAAATGAATTGGTGGAATGCCCAAAAAAATAAAACAAAAGTGATTGGATTGTATTTTATATTTAAAAATAAATTAAATTTGCTATCGCTTAAACAAAATTATTAAAACCATGGCAAATAAATATAAAGCAGAAATTGAAGAATTTATGGCAGGAGTAAAAGCTAAAAATGGTCATGAGACTGAGTTTTTACAAGCTGTTGAAGAAGTAGCTGAAGCTATTATTCCATTTATGGATGAAAACCCTAAATACAAAGGGATTAATTTATTGGAAAGAATGGTTGAGCCAGAAAGAACAATTATTTTTAGAGTTCCTTGGTTGGACGACAAGGGAAATGTTCAAGTAAATAGAGGGTTTAGAGTTGAATTTAATTCAGCCATTGGACCGTATAAAGGTGGATTAAGATTTCACCCCTCTGTAAATTTATCGATTTTAAAGTTTTTGGGATTTGAACAAGTGTTTAAAAATTCATTAACGACATTACCAATGGGTGGTGGTAAAGGAGGTTCTGATTTTGATCCAAAAGGAAAATCGGACAATGAAGTGATGAAATTTTGCCAATCTTTTATGACTGAGTTACAAAGACATATTGGTGCAAACACGGATGTTCCTGCAGGAGATATTGGTGTTGGAGGTAGAGAGATTGGGTTCTTATTTGGTCAATACAAAAAAATTAGAAACGAATTTGTTGGAATTTTAACAGGAAAAGGTGCTAATTGGGGCGGGTCTTTAATTAGACCTGAAGCAACTGGATATGGTACTGTTTATTTTGCTGAAGAAATGTTTAAAGCAAATGGAGATTCTATTCATGGAAAAACGGTTGCTGTATCTGGCTCAGGAAATGTAGCGCAATATGCAATTGAAAAAATATTACATTTAGGTGGTAAAGTTGTTACTGCTTCTGATTCATCTGGATACATTTATGTACCTAAAGGAATTCATACTGAAAAATTAGACTTTTTAAAAGATCTTAAAAATAACAGAAGAGGTAGAATTAAAGAAATGGCTGATAAATTTGAAGGGATAGAGTTTTTTCCTGGTGAAAGAGCTTGGAATGTTCCTTGTGATGTTGACGTTGCTTTACCTTGTGCTACTCAAAATGAATTGAACGGTGAAGATGCTGCTAAATTAATGGATAAAGGATTAAAATTAGTTGCTGAGGGAGCTAATATGCCATCTACACCAGAAGCAATTGAAATATTTCACAATGCAAAAATTACATTTGCTCCAGGTAAGGCGTCAAATGCTGGTGGGGTTGCAACTTCTGGTTTAGAAATGTCTCAAAATTCATTACGTTTATCTTGGACAGCTGAAGAAGTTGATGGAAAATTACACAATATAATGAAATCAATTCATGCTGCTTGTGTGGAATATGGAACAAATAAAGATGGATATACTGACTATGTAAAAGGTGCAAATATTGCAGGTTTTGTTAAGGTAGCAGATTCTATGATTGACCAAGGGTTAGTTTAAAAGAACCTACTCAGCCAAAACTGGGCGTTATTAAATAATTTGAAAAACTCATTTACTAAAGTTAACTTAGTTTTTAACAATTGATTAAATGCCTTCATTTTTGACAGATTAGATTCTTTTCTTACAAAACCTAAAATAAAAATATAAAAAGCCATTCTGTAATCAGAATGGCTTTTTTATTCTCTTCTATTTCTTTATTGAAGCCTTCAATCCAACAACAGAAAGAAGGATAAAAAACACCGATAGCGCATAAATAATGATTGGTATTACTTGAACATCAGGACTAATTCTACAAGTACAACCCGAACCGTAATCACTAGGATTCGCTTTTAACTCTTGAACACCATATCCGACATACACCAAAAAAAGACTAGTCAATATTCCAATAATCGAGACAATTTTTAATAATTTCATATCTATTTATATTTTATTCCACAAAAATAAAAATTCGTCTCACCGATATTGTCATCCAAAAGGATGATTTAATAAAAAATCCCACTCTAATTAAAGAGTGGGACTACCTATGAAAAAACTAACTACTTACTTTTATACGCTTACTTATGTTCTGTAAATAGCAGCACGTTAAATGTGTTTAACCTCCAAATCTAATTCCAAAAGTTAATGGATATGCCAATTCTGCAGTATTGGTATGGAATAATGGTAATAAATTATAGTTTACAAACAAACCTACCGATTTATATCCAATTCTTGCTGTAGCATTAAGTTTAAAAGGATTAATATTGTATTTTCCTTTAAATTTATCTTTTCTTTCACCGCCTAAAATATCATATTTTTGGAATGTTTTTGTTGCAAAATTTACACCCCCAATCACACCTACATTTATAAAAATATTTTTAGCATGATTTTTTGAAGTGTTAAATTCTAATAAAATAGGAACATTAAAAGTCCATGTTCTTAGCTGATTTTTTGTGAATGAGCGTGTGCTATCAATATTTGCCCAGGTAGAATCGGAATTTGACGTCAATTGATAGTTGTTCTTAAATCCATAACGAGAATGTTCCAGACCAAAGCCTGTTACCAACCCAACATGTGTTGTTCCAAATGGAATTTCTAATTGTCCCATATTTAGAGCGAAATTAAATGATTGAGAAGGGTCTATTTCCAAAAATTTAGAATTAAAAGTATGACCACCTTTAGCATTTAACATTGTATTCATTCCAAATTCTAACCCTGACCAATGCCCAAAACTTTCCTTTTTGTTTTTTTTCTCTTTATCATCTTTATTTTCATCACCAACCAAAAGCGTATCTGAATCTCCATCTGAATGATTAATAATAATAAATTCTGTTGTTCCAATTTTAAACTTAGTCGTATCTTCCGACACTTCTTCTGTTTCTTGCGCAGTCAACCCAAAAGCTGTAAATGCTAATAGTGTAAAAATTATTGTTTTCATCTTTTTTATTTTTAATTAAAAGTATGTTGGCCAAGTCTTATTTTGTTTTCGTTGATTGTAGGACGCTCCAAACATTTAAAAAGTTACAGTTCACTAAATAAAAACTTCTGAATCCCATATCTCATAAAGTATTACATGTATTTTTATCTCAATAGTAACGGTCCAATAATCAGGTTCTTACGCCTAAAACACAAACATCATCAACTTGTTCGTGTTTTCCTTTCCAGTTTTCAAATGTCAATCTCAATTCATCTTCTTGTTGTGTTAGTGTTTTATCTTGAATCGACTTTAACAACACTCTAAATCTTTTTCGGTTAAATTTTTTGATATTTTCACCACCAAACTGGTCGGTATAGCCATCCGAAAACATATAAAATGAGTCATTCTTTTTTAGGTCAAAATAAATACTTGTAAATGTTTTTTTTGTGTCTGCTAAATATCCAATTGCATTTTTACCCTTGTCAAATTCAATTAATTCTCCTTTCCTAATCAAATAGAGTGGGCGCCCTGCACCGCAATAATGTCCTTTTTTAGTGTTTAAATTAAACTGACATAATCCCATATCAATCCCATCATTGGTTTGACCAACCGACCGATTATTATTAAATAATGCCGACATTTCTTTATCTAACAAAGTAATTATTTTAGCCGGATTATATACTCCTTTTTGTTTTATAATTTGTTGCAAAAATGAATTGGCAGCCATATTAACTAACGCACCCGGAACCCCATGACCAGTACAATCACCTACAGCAAAGTAAACCGTGTTTTTGTGACGGTAATGCCAGTAAAAATCGCCACTTATTAAATCTTTAGGCTCATAATAAACAAAAGCGTCTGTAAACGAATCTAAAAACAATTGCATATTGGGTAAAATGGCCTGTTGAATCACACTCGCATATCTTATGCTGTCGTGTAAGTCGTTTACCTTGTTTTCCAAAGTCAATACTTTTTCTTTTAATTGTAGCTCCTGATTTAATTTTAAATGAGGTGTAGCCGAAATCGTTGTGCGTGATTCCATGTTAAAAAATAATAAATGTTAAAAATGATTTTCTGTTATTTTAAAAGAACAGTAACTTTTTTGTTGATATTTTAATGCTTAATGCACATAAAACACCAAATGGGAATAAAGATTTTATTCCTAAAATTAAAATTATGATATGTAAATGATTGATACATTTTGGCACAAATCTAAAAGAATAATTTTAATTAACGATTTAAAAGTTAAAATAAATGAATATCTTTACAAGCATCACTTTGCTATAGTCGCATGAAAAAACATTTGTTACACCTTATATTTTTAGTGTCTTTTGGCGTTTTCACGACTCATTTGTCGGCACAAATTGACCATTGGGAAACGGTTGTTTTTGAAGACGACACCTGGGATTATATAGTGCCGTCATCAACCATAAATCCTAGCTGGACAAATATAGGCTTTAATGCCACTGGTTGGTCAACCGGAATGGGTGGGTTTGGTTATGGAGACGGAGATGATAACATTATTTTACCTAACGGAACAATTAGCCTTTACCAACGAATTGAATTTACAATTACCGATACTTCTGCCATAGATTTTGCTGCATTAACGATTGATTATGATGATTCTTTTGTAACCTATTTAAACGGGGTTGAAATTACACGTGATTTAGTGAGTGGAAACCCTCCTGCATGGAATCAACTTTCGGACGGTTTACATGAGGCCTTAATGTATCAAGGTAATTATCCTGCTCAATATTCGGTTAATAAATCTTTTTTAAGTGCCAATTTGAATTTGGGGTTAAATGTTTTAGCCGTTGAGGTACATAATCAATCAAATACGTCAAGCGATATGTCGTCAA
>Ga0316206_1002417_pt1 | contig 12627 bp, 12 predicted proteins | sample 6monthpyrite_MG_FD_204942 | JGI IMG/M metagenome (GOLD analysis project Ga0316206, IMG submission 204942) | Microbial mat bacterial communities from mineral coupon in-situ incubated in ocean water Damariscotta River, Maine, United States -... | ecosystem: Environmental > Aquatic > Marine >...
AGTGCTATTCGCCTCAAATTAGGCAAAAACCTGTCTCAATTTAACTTTCTCTCGCTACAATCGCTATTCTCGGACAAGCTCCTACTTCCTAGCTAACAATATGCACCTCTACACCATTCGTTCTTAGTTTTGAATAGACTTCAGAAGTGTTTTTAATTTAGAGTTATCAGCATTTATTTTGATTCCATGTTTCAAGTAGCGGATTGCCTCAGATTTGATGTTTTGTTTTAGAAATAATTTTGCTAAGTTTAAGTAGATTTTTGGATGGGATGGGTCAATGGACAAGAGTTTTTTGTAGGCAATAATAGCTTGATCATATTCAGCGAGTTTCGTGTGGATTTTGGCAGAGTATTGCCACGCTTTTATCATATTTGGTCTAAGTTTGAGAGCTTTTTTTAGCTTCTGTTGAGCTAGTTCAAACTTGTTTTGACTTAAATACAATATGCCATAGTTAAAATACAATTCAGCTACCTGTGGATTTATTTTCAATGCTTTGTTAAATGTTTTTTCTGCCCGTGAAAATTGTTTTTGTGAAATATGCACAATTCCCATTAATTGTAAAGCTTTAAAATCATTGGGTTTTTTATCAAATACTGTGTTTAATGACTGTTGGGCTTTTTTATAGCGTTTGAGCTTAATCTGAGCATTTGCAAGATCCAAATAGGCGTCAATAGGAATGTTTTTTGATCGAGCCATGATTTTTTCTAAATGATTAAGTGCATCAACAGTGGTTACGGTTCTTAAAAGTATGATGGTTTTGTATAGTTCTCCTTGGATTCCTGTTGGAGAACTTTCAGGCATCAAAAAATCAATGGCCTCGATGATTGGTTCCTTAGGGTGAACAGCTGCAAGACGTTGTTGGTTTGTCGTGGTATTGACTTGAATTTTATGATCGGTCATTGCAACATGAATAACATCTTGAGTTCGCCTTTGTGGCATGTGGCATGCGATACAATCATCAGCATTATTGCCCTTTGTGACCTTGTGCTTTTGGTGGCAAGACAAACAGACTTTTTCATAATGAACAACGGCATTTTCTTTGCTCACTTTTTTATGTGGATTGTGGCAAGAAATGCAGGTGAGTTTTCCCAGTGACTTAGTAAAACATTTACTTTGAGTTAGCCGATAAGCATGGTGATTTATTTCAAATCGATCCTCTTTGGCTAGTTCAGGATCCTTCACATCAACGTTCACAATAAAATCGGTTATTAATTCGCCCGGTCTAAATGAGAAATCATTGCGAGAAAACCTGCGCATCCCAATGACGGAAACAGCAGGTAACATGTGGCATTGAAAACAGACCGAATCTCTATTTTTTACAGTTAATTTTGCTGGGTTAATGATTGCTGCCTTGATTTTTTCAAGCTGACTTCCATCGAGAACGGATTTTATGTGTTTAACCCCCGGCCCATGACAGCGCTGGCAGCCCGTCCCTTCAGGCAAATCTTTTGGAAATTGATGCGGTTGCCAGTGTGAGTCACTGCCTGCAGGATTTTCAGGAAATGCGTTATGGCAGAACATACATTCTCGGCGAATTAATCTCTGCACACCAATGTGGTCTTTTTTTTCATATCCAGGTCCCATTAACCACTTCTGTTGTTGCGAATACCATCCCAATGGTAATTGAAAAATTTCACCAACCTTTGTTTGATACAAATAGCTTCTTGTTTTATTACCAGAGCCTAATATCCAATCAATCTTTCGAGTAAATTCATTGATTTTAGCGCCTTCAGTATCCAGTTGGTAGCGATAAAAAAACAACTCATCTTGAACACGCCTAATTTTGTAATAACGTTGAGAAGGGGCATGATAAAAATCTGGAGCATTGAAATCTTCGATAAAATGCTCTTTTGATGGTTTAACAAATGACTTTGACATGCCTACATGCTGATAGGTTTTCCACTTTTTGGGGTGACAAGACTGGCAAGCTTTGTCTTCTATGTAACCCTCTGCTGTTCCTGTTTTTACTTTAAAACCTAAAATATCAGTGTTTGTACTTGTTTCTATCGGTGAACTTTGTAATTGACTTGAAAAAGCTAACAATAAACACAGGTGAATTTTTAATAAAGCTTTAAAAATATTCATGAAAGAACTCAAATTTTGGTAAAAAAGAGGTTAATACCCAAATCCCGATATAGAATCGCAATTTTGAGTGCAAGTCATTGATGTGCATAAGGAATTCACAAAAACTAAATACACCTAGGTCGAATATTTTTAACAAATGGATTCTAATCTTGTATAAAATAATCGACCCTATTGGTGATGAAGCTTTTTGAGGATTTCTTAGGCGCATTAAGGGCTTGTACTCTCAATGTGATTTTCTATATCGGGATTTGGGTAATACCCAAATTCTGATATTGAAATACGCTTGCGTGAATATTCCTTCTTGGGTAAACATTACTAACAAACAGCACTGGATTTACGTTCCAGAGATTATTGAATCAAGCTATAGGAAAAAAACAATGTCACATTCAACCCTAGTCGTCACCGCCTTATACCATTTTGTCCGCCTCGAAAACTACAAAGACTTACGCCAGCCTTTACTCAATGTTATGCTTAAAAACAATGTTCGAGGAACCTTGCTTCTAGCAGAAGAAGGCATAAATGGCACCATTGCTGGTGAACGAATGGCAATAGACACGGTATTAAATTGGTTGCGACAAGATCCACGACTCCGTGATTTCGACTCAAAAGAATCTTTCACGCAAAGCATGCCTTTTCATCGAAGCAAGGTCAAACTCAAAAAAGAAATTGTTACCATGGGGGTTGAAGGAATCGATCCTACCCATAAAGTAGGTCGATATGTGAAGCCTGAAGACTGGAATGCTTTAATATCTGATCCAGATACACTGTTAATCGATACGCGCAATGATTACGAATACCAGATAGGCACTTTCAAAAATGCAGTCAATCCCAATACCGCAACATTCAGAGAGTTTCCGGAATTTGTCAAAGAGAATTTAGATCCCAAAAAACCCCAAAAAGTAGCGATGTTTTGTACGGGAGGCATCCGTTGCGAAAAATCCACCGCATTTCTTATTGAACAAGGTTTTAAAGACGTTTTTCACTTGCAAGGCGGCATTATAAAATACTTAGAGGAAGTGCCAAAAGATGATACCCTGTGGCAAGGAGAGTGTTTTGTTTTTGATAACCGTGTTGCGATTAATCATGATTTAGAAAAAGGCTCATACAATCAATGTTATGCGTGCAGATACCCGATTACTGAAGAGGAAATGCAAAGCAAACATTACCAAGAAGGCGTGAGTTGTCCTCACTGTTTTGAAAAAGTTACAGAGGAACAACGCCAGCGTTTTGCCGAGCGAGAAAAGCAAATACTATTGGCCAAACAGCGTGGAGAACAGCATATTGGCGCAGAAGTATCTGAAATTATTAAAAAAAGACATAATCAGAAGTTGCATGAAAAGCAAGAGGCGAGGAGCTTGTCCCATAATAGAAATCGTAGCGAAGGAAAGCTGGTTTGAGGACTTATTTTCACTGATTTCAGGCGGAATAGTCAATATCAAAGAAATAGCGGCTTGTACTATTAGCCAGAACATGAAGAATGAAAAATAAGTATTTTAGGTTGGAAAATTTGTTGATACACTGTAATATTATAGTGGTTTTTATATTTGTTTTGTGAGAACGCCAATCTATTACCCAAGTCTTGATATAGCATCGTGATTTCTATACAGGAATTTGGATAATACTCAAATTTTTATTTTACTTAACGGAGATATTTTATGCCGAAAGCTACGCCCACTAATACAGCAGCTTCAAACATTCAAAAACCTGCAAATATACTATTGTTGCTAGTCGATCAATTACGCTATCCACGCTATTGCTACGGAGACAAAGGGTTTGATAATGATATCAAAGATATATTGTCATTTGTTCAGGAGCTCGATGAGAATAACAGTTATTTACACAACTTTCCTGGTTTTGTAAAATTACGTGAGTATTCAACAGTTCTAACCAATCACAGTATTGCCGAATCTGCTTGTATTCCGAGTCGTAGTAGTATTATGACGGGACAATACGGCCCAAGAACGGGTGTGACACAAACCGATGGCCTTTTTAAAAGTGGAGATGCGCAAAATTTTCCTTGGTTGAAGTCCGATGGTTTTGCCACACTGGGAGATTGGTTTCGTCAAGCCGGTTACAGTACCCATTACTTTGGAAAATGGCACACCAGTAATCCACCTGAACATACTTTGCAAGGCTTTGGATTTGATGACTGGGAGTTGTCTTGGCCAGAACCTCATGGATCTTTGGTGAATAATTTAGGCACTTTTAGAGATTATCAATTTGCTGATTTAGCCTGTACCTTTTTAAAAGAAAGAGGTTTGGGTCTTCCTTATAATCGTGCTACTGGTGAGCAAAGTGAGAACGACCCCAACAGTTCTGCAGCCATTGAAACCAAACCCTTTTTAGCAGTTTGTTCTTTTACGAATCCGCATGATATTGCAGCGTACCCGACTTTGCCTCGCTCATTAATTTCCGATGAATCCAGTCAATCAAAAGTTGGTCCTGGAGGCTCTGTTCCTGTCCCAAAAAAAGGATCAAAAAGCGTATCACCCACAGGAGGTTTTTATAATGTACCGTTGAATCCGACAGGCTTAAAGCAAGACAATGCCACAGCTTGTCCATCTCAAACAGAAGATATTGCTAACAATAACAAACCAGATTGCCAATTTGACTATTCTGTTAAGTTGGGTTTGGGCTTAGCTGCAAAAACAGGATTGGGTGTGGCCAAAGCATTGAATACTGAAAAAGATTTGAAAATGAGCAAAGAAGAAATGTTGCAAGCAGCCTTAAAAGCAACACTTGAGGTCGCTATTCCATTTCAAAATCAAGAGGATGTGCAAGGGGCGACCACTGGATTCTTACAGTATTACGCCTATATGATATCGATGGTGGATCGTCATATTTTAAGGGTTATAGAAACATTAGAGGAGTCAGGTCTTCGCGATAACACGATTCTTGTCTTTGCATCAGATCATGGAGAATACAGTGGATCGCATGCTCAGATGATGGAAAAATGGCATTCTGCATACCAAGAAATACTGCATGTACCTGTTTTAGTTAGTTCACCAAGAATAAACAAGGATGCCAAGAATCCCCGTGTTATTAATCAGCCTACAAGCCATGTTGATTTATTACCCACATTAATGGGCTTAGCAAATATTTCTAAAAAGCAACAACAGTCCATCCGAAAAGAACTATCAAAAACACATTATACTGCCGAGTTGCCTGGTGTTGATTTGTCTCCATTAATAGGTCAATTTGGTCGCACAGATGAACTCGTTAATCAGTTAGAAAATAGATCTCTACTATTTGCAACGGATGATATGATATCTGAACCCCTGCCTAAAGATAGCGATCCACATAATGTACAATCATGGGAGCAATATACTGTTTATTTAGCCGCAGTTAATGAATTGAAAAAACAACAGAAATTTTCTAAATTACAATCGGGTCCTGTTATTCAACCTGCTCATGTTCGAGCCGTTAGATCGGGCCATTGGAAATTAGTCAGGTATTGCGATCCGTGGAGCAAAAAGCCGGTTGCTGACCAGTGGGAAATGTATGATTTGTCTGTTGATGGAAATGAATTACACAATTTATTGATCTACAACGCTGAGCATTTTCCAACTCTAGTCGGTAAAGATAAAAGGCCAGAAAATCTGAAAATGAATGATTTTGAATTAGAAAAAAAGGCACGGTACTTGTATGAGGAACTCATCAAATTAGAAAATGAATTCTTGTCGCCCTATCCAAGTGCGCATCCAACATCAGGAAGTTCTTAGGAGTTTGTTAGAGAATAGGAATCGTAGCGGAAAAATTTGAGTTAAGATCTATTAACCCTGTTTTCTATATCGGGATTTGGGTCTTGTTAAGTCTTGTACTTTTTAAGGTTATCATTTAGCTGTTCTAAATCTACGGTTGTTTTGTTGTGAAGCAAAGAGTATTTGACTCCAAACAAGGTGGTTAAAGCGTGCCTTCTTGCAAGCGGTATATACTTCATTGGTGGAAAAAAAGTATCTCGGAAAAGCGCGGCCATTAGGCTATTAGACTGAAAGAAAGGGGTTAATAACCGGCTGGTTTTTTGATAAAACCGAAGGTGTTTGCGCCTTTTATTCGAATAGTCATGCAATGCGCTTTCGGTATTTGGATGCTGCTTCGATGAGATGCTGAGTTGCAGTGCGTCCACTAAAGCCATATTGGCTCCTTGACCCAGTTGAGGGCTCATGGCATGGGCTGCATCACCGATAATGACAATTTTTCGATCATTCCATTTGTTCATAATGGTATCAGCGTATCGCACGAATTTAACATCTTCGTGCTTAACTATTGTGCTGATAAAGCTCTCAAGTTCTGGCCACAAAGCCAAAACTTCGTCCTTCCATAGAGTGATAGTGTTGTTCTTCCAATTGTGGTAATTCTGCGAATGCATGCTCCAAAAAAAGCTTATACATTGCACTTGTGAGATAGGATGAATTCCAGAAGGTAGCAGACCAACCATGGTATGTGCCTTGACATAGCGTTGATTTAGCACTGTTGCTGAAAAATCTGAGGGGTTTTCGAATATTTTCCATAAAGCACCCCAGGGATATACTTTATGCTTATAGTGAATATTGAGGTGTTTTACCAGAGTTGACCAATTGCCATTGGCCACCACGATCATATCGTAATCCTTGCTTTCACCGGTGTTAGTTGTTAAATGTGCACTTGTACTGTTTTGACCAATGGTTTTGATAGCAGTGGCACAAAAGATGTTGCTAATACAGCTTTGCGCTAGATGATAAAGAGAGTTAAACAACTGGCCACGATGAATACCTAGGCCAAATAAATTGGACTTGAGTTGCGAATAATTAAAATCCATGATGACTTTATTGTTTTTATTCACGCCAAAAAGGCAATCTATGAGTGAATCCTTGTCGATTATTTCATCCAATATTCCCAACTGATTTAGAACATGCAAGCCTTGTGGTTGCAGTAAAATTCCTGCTCCTACAGGTTCGGGATATTCAACTTCTTCGTAGAGGTCGCATATATTGCCCTGTTTGCTTAAAAAGATGGCAGCAGCAAGTCCTGCAGTTCCTGCTCCAATTATTGCTATTTGTTTTTGCAAAATAAATTCCTGGATTTGGGTAATAGGCTTCATATGTGTATTTGCATCAAGATTGGGAGTGGGTTGGAATAGAGAAGCTCTAGTACTACAAACAATAAGTATTGTCTAATATTCACCGTAGTTGTGTTGGCTTATTTTTAAAAAGTAAAAAACTCGTTGAGAATATTTTTATTAATTAAAAGCTTGTTATTACTAAGCTTTCGAGTTTCTATAAATAATTTTCTTCTCAAACAACTTTACTTTTTAAAAATAAGCCAACACAACTACTTTTGCGAGATATGCTGAATATTAGACAGAACTTATTAATTGCAGTACTAGGAGCTTGTCCGAGAATAGAAAATCTACTGCAGAAAAGCTAGATTTGGTGCTTTTTTTCCCTGGTTTTCGTTAAATAGAGAGACTATTCGCCTCAAATCAGTGAAAAAATAGCCCTCAAACCAGCTTTCCTTCGCTACGATTTTTATTCGTGGACAAGCTCCTAGCGAACAATGACATTATTTTAACTTTCTCTCGCTACTATCGCTATTCTCGGTCACGCTCCTAAGGTATGATGAAAACTCTGAACACAACAATTATACAATAAAAATGCTAGATAGAGTACTGAATGCTCCAGTAATTAATGACTTACAAAAATGCCATTTGTTTAATTCTATGGACCCACAACAGTTTAATTCTGTTCTTGGGTTTTCTCGAATTAAAAATCTAAAAGCCGATCAACTGCTTTTTCAGCAGGGCGATGAATTGACGCATATTTATTTTGTTTATGATGGTGTTATTAAACTATTTCGATCGACGCGTAGTGGTAATGAAAAGATTATTGAAGTTGTGCAATCGGGCAAACCTTTTGCCGAAGGTGTGTTATTTGTCGGGGCTCCAAAATATCCCGTTTCTTCAATTGCGATGAAACAAACTTTGCTTGTTAGTATCAATGCTAGCAAGTATTTAGCCATCTTAAAGCAGTCTAACCCCTTGTGTTTAAGTATGTTAGGCCATCTTTCTCACCGTTTGCATTGGATGTTAAAAGAATTAGACAATCAAACCCTACATAACGCTTCATTTCGAATGGTGGATTATTTTCTATCCCAGGTATCCGAAGAGGAGCATTCGGTTTATGATTTGTGTTTGACTATACCCAAACGCGATATTGCCTCGCGATTATCCATCAAACCCGAAACTTTTTCTCGTGCTCTCAAGTCTTTATTAAATAAAGGTTTAATCGATATTAAAGAAAATCATATAATTTTAAAAGATGTTGAACAACTCAGAGAACTGGTTGAATTGGAAGAGATTTAATTTTTTAAATAATTCCAACTCACAAATCAGTGGGAAAATTACTTTGTGGGTTGTATGATTTTTCTTATAGTATTATAGGTTGGTGTCCCTTGAATTTTTTAGGATTAAGTAATTAAAGTGATACCTATCCTTGTAAAAATGGGAGAAAATATGTTTAATAAAGTTGAAATTTTTGATATGGGAGGCACATAATGTTTTTTTGGATCATTATAATAACTTTTGCTTTGCCATTAGTTCAGTACTTATTAAAGCTAATGTCAGATAAGAAAAACTTAAACAATTAGAAGAAAAATCCAAATGATTATTTTCTGTTGTATTGTTTTGCTTTTTAATTTTTTTATAAAGGCAATAGATTCCCGCCTTCGCGAGAATGACAACGGTGGGTGAGTTACAAACTGTCAATTTAATTGAGCTGGAATGTAAACAGGGTATATTCCTGATTAATCTAATTTCTAAAAAGGTAACACTATGAAATATTTACATGCCATGATTCGTGTGGTGGATATCAAAAAGTCATTACAATTCTATCAGGAAATGCTTGGCTTAAAGTTGTTAAGACACAAAGACTATGAGGCTGGTCGATTCTCTTTGTATTATCTGGCAAGCCAAGAGGGCGAACCAGAAATTGAGCTCACGTACAATTGGGATAAGGCTGAATATACCAACGGGAATTCATTTGGTCATCTTGCCTTTGCTGTAGAAAATATCTATGAGTTGTGCCAAAAATTAGAGGATTCAGGTGTGACTATCTTGCGGCCTCCTAGAGATGGACACATGGCTTTTGTAAAAGATCCAAGTGGTATATCTATTGAACTTCTGCAAGCCGGCGAAAGCCTTCCAGGACACGAAAAATGGTCTAAAATGACAAGTACAGGCAGTTGGTAACACTACGAAATAAAAATGACACCTGGGATTAATACAGTTAAGAAGAATAATATTGCACACAAGATACATGAATATTCACATGATGCATCAAGTGAATCCTATGGGTTGGAGGCGGCGCAAAAAATGGCTGTGTCGGTGCAAAAGGTTTTTAAAACTTTGGTGGTGATTGTTGATAATAAAGAATTGGCCGTTGGCGTATTGCCTGTTTCATCAAAGTTGAGTATGAAATCTATCGCAAAAGCCTTGTCTGCAAAAAAAGCTAGCATGGCTGATAAATCTGATGTACAACGATCGACGGGCTATGTGTTAGGAGGCGTGAGCCCACTTGGGCAGAAGAAAAGGCTTAAAACAGTTTTAGACTCATCTGCTGTAAATCATACGACAATCTATGTTAGTGCTGGTCGAAGAGGGCTGGAAATTGAACTTAGCCCAATTGATTTAACAAAACTATGCAACGCTACTCTGGCTGATATATGTCAGTAAACTTGCTAATATACTCTTTTTTAATCCGTTCATTCTGCAATCTCAACAGGAATACCGTATGAATTATAAAGCATTCAATGATTATTGTGAATCACTCACCGCCACAACCTGTGTTGTTCAATGGGGAAATTCCTATGTATGGAAAGTTGGTGGGAAAGTTTTTGCAATTGGTGGTTGGCAAAAAACAGGCGATCCAGCATTCACCTTTAAAACATCCGAATCTGATTTTTTATTTCTCAGTGATGAGCCTGGTTATCGACCTGCACCTTACTTCGCCTCTCGGGGAATGAAGTGGATACAATTGTGCGATATGGTGTTAACTGATGATGATAAACTCAGACATTTTCTCAAACAATCTTACCGCATCGTTTCTTTGGGACTTAGCAAAAAAAAGCAAAAAGAACTGGGACTTAATCAAGGCCAATAAACATAGCACCCAAATCCCGATATAGAATCGCAATTTAGGTAATACCTGCGTTTTGGTCTCAGAGAGGAGTTAGCCTGTTTGAAAATAACAATATTAATATTGACAATTACATTAGTACTTATATAATCAATGATGTGTTTTTAAGGAGTTTGTTTTGATGAATAAAGATTTTTTTGATGAATTGGGTGAAGTGGCATTGGGGTCGCGCCTTAAGCGGCTCAGTGATAGGGTGATGCAAGATGCTTCGCGGACTTATAAATATTCGGGTTACGAAATGCAGCCCAAATGGTTTACTTTAATGTCATTACTTTCTGAGAAAAAAGAGGTCTCAATAAATGATGCAGCAATGTATTTGGGGCAAACCCAGCCTTTTATTAGTCAAAACAGCAAAGAAATGTTTAATGTTGGCTTGGTTGAATTCAGTGCCGATCCTAGTGATGCACGGCGAAAAATCATGAAATTATCTAAACTAGGAAGGAATAAAAATAAACAAATGCATAAACTTCGGGAGTCTGTCAGGTTGGCTGCTGTATCAATCTGTGCAGAAACTGAACATAATTTTTATCAGGCATTGAAACAATTTGAAAAAGCCTTAGAACGCAAATCGTTATTTGAACGAACTTTAGAGAACTATAATGATTAAACCAACTAAACAAAACCTAGAGGTTAAAATAATATGCTACACACCTGAGCTAGCTAAGCACTTTTATACCATTAATGCGCAATGGGTTTCGGCTATGTTTTATATGGAAGAATACGATGAAATGATTTTATTAGACCCACAAAAACATATCATTGATGAAGGTGGTCAGATTTGGTTTGCTCAGCACGATGAACTTGGGATAATTGGAACTTGTGCGGTGAAGAATTTTGGTGATAATTGGTATGAATTAACCAAAATGGGTGTACTTGAATCTGCACGTGGCCTTAAGGCAGGAGAAGTATTGTTACAAGCGGTCATTGCTGATTGTAATAAAATGGATATGGACAACTTGTTTTTATTAACTAATTCAATTTGTAAACCCGCGATACACTTGTATGAAAAAAATGGATTTGTGCATGATGATGGTATTAAAGAGAAATTTAATGGTTTATATGAACGCAGTGATGTTTTTATGCGTTATATCAAGCCTACTGCATAAAATAAAGTTATCATCAGTGATTTCTTAGGCGCATTAAGGGCTTGAACTCTCATTGTGATTTTCTATATCGGGATTTGGGTAATAAACTTCCTTGCAAATTAAATTCGCAAAATTCCAAATTCCAACCATTGTTACTTACACCATTGCCTTCAAATGCAGATCCTCCTGCAATAAAAGTTTGGTTGTTTTCACTCCAGACCAATGATTCTGCCTTGTCATGACTTCCATTGACATCTTGATGATTAAATGCACAAGAAGCTTTACCATCCGAAGAAAAACCAATGTCATAAGTTAGCTCTGCTGTTGTTGTATTTACATCAAAGACAGCCAATCCAAAATCATTGTTCTGTTGAGCTGAAACAAATGAAGTACTTAATACAAGAGACCTTTGCATAATTAGTGTGACGAATAAAAAATGATTACTACACCAGCTTTTTGCCAAAAATTTCGCCAATAGCGGGCTATTACCTTCAATTTTTGGCTCAATCTGGTAAATTTTCTCTATTTTTTCTTTCGCCACATAATTATGCAAAGGTCTCTATAATTATTTTATCTAAACTTGAAATATAAAGAATGTCTTCCAATAAATCATTTTTAGCAGTGCCTCCAATATCAATAGCAATGTTCTTTGTTGATAAAATAGTCCCTGTTGAATCAATATTATAAATAACCATATCGTTATCACACTCACTTCCGCAAAATTGAAAAGTATAAGCAATATAAAAATCATCTGATTTTCCCATGGCTAATTTAATGGTAAAGGAGCCATCAATGATTGTTGGCAATTGAATTTTGCCACCTGAATTAAAATCACTATCTAATTCACCATTAGGCAAGTACCTAAGTACTGTTACCACTCCACCTAATCTACTGGTGGTTAAAATACGATTTTGAGAATCCACAAGCAAATCTTGGCCATCAACATAATTACCCGCCGATGATTGATAGTCCCAACCATCGGTAACACCATCATTGCTAAAGCTTGTATCAAAGATGCCCGAATTCATGGCTGTTGCCGCCTTACAAAATAAAATAAGAGAAATGAGAAGTTTCATCTTTAAAAATCAAAATTATTGGAAAAAATTGAATCGTTATGCATGTTGGCAATAAAATTATCAAAGTACAGCCCATCATATAAAAAACCTACAGCATAAATTTCTTCTGTTTTTGGGTCACTAGCTATGCCAAGTACAGTCAAAAAATAAGGGGCATTAATTTCCAATGGATTTACAGCTTTTCCTGATTTACCAATGCCCCAATTTGTA
>Ga0316206_1002418_pt1 | contig 12624 bp, 12 predicted proteins | sample 6monthpyrite_MG_FD_204942 | JGI IMG/M metagenome (GOLD analysis project Ga0316206, IMG submission 204942) | Microbial mat bacterial communities from mineral coupon in-situ incubated in ocean water Damariscotta River, Maine, United States -... | ecosystem: Environmental > Aquatic > Marine >...
AAATCTTGTCGATCTTCTCTTTCAGGGTCGCCGCAGTAAACGGTTTAACAATATAACCGTTAACCCCTGCCTGAGCAGCTTCAACAATCTGGTCCCGCTTCTGTTCTGCCGTCACCATGAGTACCGGCAAGGAAACCAGTTTTTCATCCGCCCTTACTGCCTTTAACAACTCAATGCCTGTCATTCCCGGCATATTCCAGTCAGTAACCAGAAAATCATAATCATTAGCCTGCAACAGGGGCAAAGCTGTTTTGCCATCGTCAGCTTCTGACGTATTGTTAAATCCCAGGTCACGTAAAAGATTTTTGATAATGCGTCTCATAGTAGAGAAATCATCTACGATCAGAATTTTCATGTTGGTATCCAAAGCAATCTCCTAATATAATACCGATGCCATACTGGCTTTAGTCCGTAGATTTTGGGAAATATTCACTCATCCTTGCCCGTAAACGAATCAGTGCCTGACCATGTATCTGACACACACGGGATTCACTCACGCCCAAAACCTCTCCAATTTCCCTTAAATTAAGTTCTTCATCATAATATAGTGACATTACCAGTCTTTCTCTTTCAGGTAAGCCGGAAATAGAATCTGACAAGCCACGCTGAAAATCTTCACTTTGTAGTGCTTCTACAGGACCCTGAGTTTTGCTCTCTGTTGTAGACTCCGGGCCGCTACCTTCTTCTCCCAGAAAACCAGGATCTTCAAAACTGAACACTCTGCAACCAGCTGCATCCTGCAAAATCTGATGATATTCATTGATCTCCATTTCCAGCATTTCAGCCACTTCATGGTCACGTGCATCACGCCCCATTTCATTTTCAATTTTACGTACTGCTTCAGCAACCATTCTAACCTTGCGATGTACTGATCGTGGTGTCCAGTCAGAGCGACGAATCTCATCCAGCATTGAGCCACGAATACGAATACCTGCGTAAGTCTCAAAACTTGCACCCTGTTGCGGGTTATAATTTCTCGAAGCTTCCAATAGCCCTATCATTCCTGCCTGTATCAGGTCTTCTACCTGAACGTTTGGTGGTAAACGACTCACCAGGTGGTAGGCGATCCGTTTAACCAGACCAACATGTTTTTCAACCAGCTGATGCTGCTCAGTCGGGTCCTTAGTGACAAACATAGCGTATCCATTCATAGCCTGGACTCCAGTTGCCCTTGTTGAGAGCGAATGAGTCGTTCTACAAAAAATTCCAAATGACCTGTTGCTGTATCAGGTCTAGGCCACTTATCGGCCTTTAGTGCAAGATTCTTGAATGCCATAGCGGCTCTACTCCTGGGATAAGCATCGACCACTGCTCTTTGCTTCTTTACGGCCTTGCGCAGATTGTCGTCATAAGGGATTGTTCCCATGTTGATCAGGGTTGCATCCAGGTAGCGGTCAGACACGGCTAACAGCTTATTGAATAGCTCCCTGGCCTCCTGGGCACTGTGGGTCATATTAGATAAAACTCTGAATTGTTGTACGCCACAATCGGTATTTAGCACCTTGATCAGTGCATAGGCATCTGTGAGTGAGGCGGGCTCATCACAAACCACCACAACTACTTCTTGTGAAGCTTGTGCAAATGCAATAACGCTGTCTGAAATACCCGCAGCCGTATCGATAATAAGCACATCAATATCGTGATTAAGCTCACTGAAAGCACGAATAACACCTGCATTTTCCATCGGCGACAGTTCAGCCATTTGTTTAATTCCTGACGCTGCAGGAATTATTTTCATTCCTCTTGGTCCTTCAACAATGACTTCTTCAAGCGTACGTTCACCTGAAAGAACATGTGACAGATTATGTGTTGGACGCAGTCCCAGCATAATATCAACATTTGCCAGACCCAGATCAGCATCCATGATCATGACTTTTTTACCATTATTTGCCAGAGATAAAGCAAGATTCACCGAAACATTGGTTTTACCAACACCCCCCTTACCACTGGAAACGGCGATAACCTGTACTGGTTTTGGTTGTGCCATTCTACGCAGCCCCTCTGCCTGATCAATAAGGTTTTCAGACATGAGCATGTGCCATTTTCCCATTCAGTATTTGTGGTTTTGGCTGTTTGGACATTTTTGCATCCTGCTGTTGCATCAGTGTCACTGCACGACTTACGAGGCTATGCGCTCTCGCTGGATGCATGTCTTCAGGAACTCGCTGCCCATCACTAACATAGGCAACGGGTAACTGATGACGAATAATAGTAGAAAGCGCCCCACCAAAATTAGTCGTCTCATCTATTTTGGTTAAAATACAGCCTTGCAGGTCAGCTTCACTAAACGAACGTACCACTTCCTGAAGACTGCTGGTTTGTGTATTGGCTGACATCACCAGATAAGTACGAATCGATTCAGAACAGTTCTCCAGAGTTTGTAATTGCTGACTCAAATGGATATCTCGCTGACTCATCCCGGCAGTATCAATCAGAACCAGGCGTTTATCTTTAAGATCATTCAGACGTTCACTTAATTCTTTTTCGTTGTTAACCATGTAAGTGGGAACATCCAGAATGCGTCCGAAGTTGAGCAACTGCTCCTGCGCGCCTATACGGTAACTATCGGTAGAAATTAACGCTACCTGACGATTACCATGTCGCAAACTGAATCGAGCAGCCAGTTTTGCAATGCTCGTTGTTTTACCTACTCCGGTTGGCCCCACCAGAGCAATAACGCCACCATGAGAAAGAATATCATCATCAGCCACAACAATCTGATGTGCCACTATCGCCAACACCTGTCGCCAACTTGACTCAAGATCCAGATTCAAATCAAGTACGCTTACAAATTCTCGCGCCAGATCAGTATCAATACCAAGTTGCTCCAATCGACGAATGATAGCTGTTTTTTCAGGTTCACTTCGTTCCATCTCTGATTGACTAAAATGTGATAACTGACTTTCAAGTACACTACGCAAATGTTTAAGCTCATGCTTCATCTGTATCAGCATGGGATCTTCCATCCACTCAGCTTCTTTATCTACATTATCTGAATCAGTTATCAGATGCTCATTTGAGATTGAGGCTTCCGATTGTGACATGTCTGCGACAGCAGATGACTGTTCAGTCTGTTCATGCATATTTGCATGCGCTTCGCTCATATTGCTGAATAACGATTCGTCATATTCAATTGCAGATACAATTTCAATACCGCCATTGACCTTACGATTGGATAGAATAACCGCATCAGGGCCGAGCTCTTCACGAATTTTTCTGATTGCCTGTCGCATGTCCTTGGCAAAAAAACGCTTGATCTTCATACGACTATTAAACCTCTATTTAGATGAGGCAGACTGTCTGCCCATTATTTGGTGTCTCAATTCAGGCTGCCGGTAATGCTTCGCCTAATGTTGCAACCACCTTAATCTGTTTATCATCTGGCACTTCGTTGTAAGCCAGAACATGGAGCCCCGGAATTGAATGTCTCACCATTCTTGTCAGCCAGGCCCGAAGTACCGGTGCAACCAGTAAAACAGCTGGTTGCCCTGAAATTTCTAACTGCTGAGCATTGTCCTTAAGTGAACTAAACAGGGTTTCTGCTAACCCGGGTTCAATTCCTGCTCCTCCACTTTCACTTCCCTGAATATTCTGTAGCAATAACTGTTCCAGTGTAGGATCCAATGCCATAACCGGTAATTCTGGCTCCAGGCCATTGATATTCTGGACAATTGCCAGTTTTAGTGCTTCACGAACCGCAGTGGCTAAAACGACGGGGTCTTGACTCCTGGGGGCTTGAGCCGCCAAGGTCTCGGCAATCGTACGCATATCCCGAATAGGAACTTTTTCTTCCAGCAAGACTTGCAAGACATTCAAAATAGCACCCAGTGATAATAATTTTGGCACCAAACCCTCAACCAGTTTAGGGGCAGATTTAGCCAGAACATCCATCATTTTTTGTACTTCTTCATGCCCTAACAGCTGCTGTGCGTGATTCTTGATTATCTGGCTTAAATGAGTTGCAATGACGGTACTTGGATCCACGACGGTATATCCCAATGTCTGTGCCTGTTCACGATGATTTTCATCAATCCACACAGCATCGAGACCAAATGCGGGATCTGTCGCTTTAATACCTTCTACTTCTCCAAAAACCTGGCCTGGATTAATTGCCAGTGAGAGATCCGGATAAATATCCGATTCACCGGCTGTTACTCCATTCAATGAGATACGATAGGCATTCGGGCCAAGATCAAGATTATCCCTGATATGAACTGACTGAATCAGAAAACCGATTTCCTGTGATAACTTACGGCGAACACCTTTAATACGCCCCATCAACTCACCGTTTTGACTCCGGTCTACCAACGGTATCAGACGGTAGCCCACTTCAAGCCCTATAACATCAACCGGCCGCACATCATCCCAGGAAAGATCTCGCATTTCGGCTGACTCTTCAGCAGGTTGTGGCGCAACTTCTTCTTCAGCAACAGGTGCCTGGCCCTTGGTATAAAAATAATAACCAACCCCGCCAATAACGGCAGCCAGTGACAAAAAAGCAAAATTCGGCATGCCAGGTATAATACCCATCGCCGTCAGAATGCCACTGGTGATAAACAATACTCTGGGTCTGGAGAACAACTGTGTCACCATTTGATTGCCAATATCCTGGTTACTGGATACCCGGGTAACAATAATGGCCGCAGCTGTTGAAATTAACAATGAAGGTATCTGGGCTACCAGGCCATCCCCGATAGTCAGCAAGGTATAATTTTTTAACGCTTCAGACACGGGTAAATCGTGTTGTAAAACACCTATGCTCAAGCCCCCGATAATATTAATAAACAGGATTAAAATACCGGCAACTGCATCACCTCGAACAAATTTACTTGCGCCATCCATGGATCCATAAAAATCGGCTTCCGCACGAATGTCTTCTCGACGAAGAGCCGCCTCTTCCTGCGTTAACATTCCAGCATTAACATCCGCATCAATTGCCATTTGTTTCCCTGGCAACGCATCCAGTGTGAAACGCGCTGTTACTTCTGCAATTCGACCCGCACCTTTGGTTACAACAACGAAATTAATAATCACAAGTATGGAAAACACCACCAGTCCCACGGCATAGTTACCACCAATAACAAACTCGCCAAACGATTCAATAACCTTTCCTGCTGCAGCTGAACCTGTATGTCCCTCCAGTAAAACCACACGGGTAGATGCCACATTCAATGCCAGACGAAACAGGGTTGTTACCAACAGAACGGCCGGGAATATACCAAAGTCCAGGGGCCTGAGAACATAAACCCCGACCAGTAATACAATCAGGGAAAGTGCAATACTGAATGAGAAAAAGATATCCAGTGCTATGGGTGGCAACGGAATAACCATCATGGCCAACAAGGCCATCACTAATGCAGGCGCACCCAGGCTACGCTGACCAGACTGTTGCAGGTTAGTACCCGATTTCGCTAATTCCATCTTGAATCCTCAAAATTATCACATATAAAACATAAGCTTATTTATGTCTTTATTTAATGCGTCAGAAATTTGTCAAAAATGATCAATTATGGATGGTATTGCAATAAGTGTACCCGCAATGAATATTAAGCAGGTAAATGGTGATATACAGGACTATGTATTGTCAGAATTTATTTTATTCGATCGCGTATCTGATCTGGAGGCAGGCTTTCAAAAAACAGTATTAATGTCTGCCCTTCCACATATCGTCGGGTACATCCAGATTTGTGGGCATATCAGGAATTTCCCCGCCTTCTGTCGTAGCGCGTTTAAGCTGATAAACATATGCAAGAATCTGGGCAATAGCGAGATATAATCGTGCCGGTATCTCGTCTTCAATCTCTGTAGAGAAATAGACAGCACGTGCCAGCGGGGGCGCTGAGACTATCGGTACATTATTTTCTTTTGCAATTTCCCTGATACGTGCAGCAACCAGTTCTGAACCTTTGGCGACCAGTTTTGGCGCACGCATTTTCTCATCATCATACTTCAATGCTATAGCAAAGTGGGTAGGGTTGGTAATGACCACATCAGCCTTAGGCACCTGCTCCATCATCCGACGCATGGCCGTTTCTATCTGCATGCTTCGAATCTTGCTTTTAACCTCAGGGTTCCCTTCTGTATTCTTACGTTCATCCTTAACTTCTTTTTTCGTCATTCTCAGTTTTTTCCGATGTTGCCATACCTGAAAGGGTGCATCTAACGCAGCAAGGATAATCAATGTTGAACAAACTGCTAGAAAGTACCAACCAATCATTATTGATGTTTTATTAAATGCCTGAGCAAAACCGGCTCGACTTAACATCAAAACATCATCAAATAAAGTCCATATCAGAAAAGTTGCAAGACCACCTATTAATAATACTTTCAGGATAGCTTTAACTAATTCCATCAAGCCCTGTGCGGAAAATAACTTTTTCAAGCCTTTTATCGGATTTAAACTTGATAATTTCGGTTTCAGTTTTTCTCCCGACATGGCAAAACCGCCAATCAATAGCGGGCTTAGAAAAACAGAAATGATAATAACTGCAATCAATGGCATAATAAGGACAAAAGAATCAACCAGCGTTTCAATTGCTCGACTCAACATCAACATGGGCTCATACATAAGCTCTCTATCCATTGTTAATGCCCTTTTCATTACTTCCGCAAGACCTTCGCCAATACCTCCACCAAAACTGAGTAACCCTAAAGAAGATGCCAGTAAAATAACAGAGGTATTCAGCTCCTTCGAGCGCGGTACTTCGCCTTTCTTTTTGGACTCACTGAGTTTGTTAGCGGTAGGTTGTTCCGATTTTTCCTGACCATCTTCATTTTCAGCCATCTCAACCAGCCCCTATGATGGAATAAATGGTTTTAAAAGCATCCTGAACCAATGATGTAAACCTGGGCAACAAATTAGGTAACGTCAGAAAAATAACCAGAAATCCTGCAGACATTGTTGTCGGGAAACCAACAGCAAAGATATTCAACTGTGGAGCAGCACGTGTCATTACACCAAAAGCTATATTAATCAGGGTGATTATAATCACCGCAGGTAATGCAATCAGTATCCCGCCAGCAAAGATTTGCCCTCCCCATACCACCAGTTTAAATATCCCACTCTGCGTTAATAACATAGGGCCTACAGGCATACTGGTAAAACTATCAACCAGGACTTGCAACATGATAAGATGACCATTAATCGACAGGAATAACAAGGTTCCAATGATCGTAAAAAAAGTACTGAGCACGGGTACTTGCAAACCATTCAACGGGTCAACCATATTTGCAAACCCAAGACCCATTGGCATTGAGATACTACTACCCCCCATCATCACAGCCGCGAATGCCATTTGAAGTAAAAATGCCATCGCATAACCCAGTAAAAGTTGCTGTGCAAACATCAATAGCCCTAACGAACTCAGTGGGTCTACATAACTTGCCGGGGGCAACATAGGTACAACAATAACGGTAATGGTTAATGCCAGGAGTAAGCGGATTTTTTTAGGTACAATCGCAGCAGCACCAAAAATTGGAGCTGTCATTAACATCGTACTGATCCTTACAAAAGGCCAGAAATAGGCACTGATCAGAGCAAGAAGTTCATTGCCGTTAAATGACATACCCGCTCATCCAATCATTTCCGGTATTTCATGAAATATTTGCAGCGTGAAACTAACGATAACGTCAAGCATCCAGGGCCCTGTCATCGCAAGAATGGCTGCAAGCACAATTAACTTCGGAATAAATGTCAGTGTCATTTCCTGAATGGATGTTACCGTTTGAAACATACCAACTAGCAGACCTATAACCAGCACCGAAAGCAACATTGGGGCTGCAAGTAATGCAGTTACTTTAAGTGCTTGCTGGCCAATTTCAATAACGGTATCAGGTGTCATTTTCAGTTACCTTCTATAATGCAAAACTGGATGCTAATGTGCCCATAATTAATGACCACCCATCCACCAGTACAAACAACATCAGTTTAAAGGGCATAGAGATCAGCATCGGTGATAACATCATCATACCCATTGACATCAACACGCTTGCTACAACCAGATCTATGACAACAAATGGAATAAACAATAAAAAACCTATCTGAAATGCCGTTTTTAATTCACTGGTAATAAAAGCAGGCACAAGTATAGAAAAAGGCACGTCTTCAGTTTTATCATAGCTACTCATTTTGGCGAGGTTACTAAACATTGCCAAATCCGGTTCACGTGTTTGTGCCATCATGAATTTCCGGATGGGTATCTGTGCTTTTGCCAAAGCAACTTCACCTGATATTTTTTCATCCATATAAGGAGCAATTGCATCTGTATAAGTCCGTTCAATTACCGGGGCCATAATAAAAAAACTGAGAAACAGGGCCAGTCCCAGAATAATCTGACCAGAGGGTACTTGCTGGGTACCAATAGCCTGACGCAACAATGTCAAAACAATTACAACCCGGGTAAATGATGTCATCATCATGATTGCCGCAGGCAAAAATGTCAGTGCGGTCATGAAAATAAGGATCTTAAGTGTTATTGAATATTCCTGACCACCACCTGCGGTTGGCTTTGCGGTTACTAACGTAATACTACCTTCAGCCATCGCATCGAGACCAACCGCCAGTAGTATCAACATGATAAGTAATTTAAGCTTCATCTCTGTATCACTTATTCACTATTGACTTCAAACGTGATGCAAAGCTGCCATCAGAATCATTATCTGACACATCACTTTCAACCGGGTCTTGTAAAACATGTAATGTCTGTACTCTTCCTGGTGCAACTCCCAGCAAGAGTTGTTGCTTACCCACTTGTACCAGAACAACCTTTTCACGTGAACCCATTGAAATTCCGGAAATCACCTTGATAGCTGAATTGGTTTTAAATACCTTGCCACCCATTCGCCGCATTGACCATGCAATCAGAAATATAATCGCAACTACCAGAATCAGCGAAAACATGACCGATATCAGACTCTCTCCTGCCTGCGGAACAACAGGCTTAACCAATACTTTTGTGGCAGTTTTTACTTCTGTTTCCGAATAAACTACCGGAAGGTAATTAATCAAAACCATCATTAATATTACCTTGTTAAACATCGCGCACCCTTTATTCATTATCGTAATTTCTTCACGCGTTCCTGAGGACTGATAATATCGGTTAGACGAATACCGAACTTTTCATTCACGACAACGACTTCACCATGCGCTACCAATGTTCCGTTTACCATAACATCCATAGGTTCACCTGCCAGACGATCAAGCTCAACAACTGACCCCTGATTAAGCTGCAAAAGGTTACGTATACTAATCTGGGTCCGGCCTATTTCCATTGACAACGTGACCGGTATTTCCATAATAACGTTTAAATTTACGTCATCCGCATTAATCGCCGCATCTTCTTCGAGCGTTTGCAGCTCAGGCTTTTCAAAATCATCATCAGTTTTTGCTGTTTCGGCTTCTGCAACTGCCTGCTCTTCCAGAGCGTCACCCCAATCAGCATCAGCCTCGGCTGATTCCTGCTCTTCTAAAGCGGCTCCCCAATCAGCATCCGCATCGGCTGATTCCTGCTCTTTTTTTTCATCTACTTCATCATTCATTTTAACTCTCCCGAATATTTATCGAATTACATAATTGATAATTTTTCAGTTATTTTAATTGCCTTATTGCCTTTGGTTACACCCATTTTACCTTTAAATAAAGGTAAATCTTCAACATAAAGAATCGCCTCGTCGTCCAGGTTAATGGGGATGATATCGCCCTCTTCCAAATCCATCACATCTTGTAAAGACATAGTCGCTTCAACCAGTGTTGATGTCATATCAACTTTCGCCTCTTTCATTTCCTCCTGTAAGGAAATTGACCATCGTTCATCTATGTCGGAGCGATCACTTTGTACACCAGCATCCAGCTGATCTCTAATCGGCTCAATCATGGAATATGGGAATGCAACATGCATCTCACCACCGCCACCATCCAGTTCGATATGAAATGTAGTAACAATCACAACTTCAGTGGGGCTTACAATATTCGCAAACTGCGGATTAACTTCAGAATTCAAATATTCGAAATCAACTTTCATTACAGGCAACCAGGCTTCCTGAAGATCATGAAATGCCTGATTCAATATCATCATGATGACACGCAGCTCTGTTGGCGTGAAATCACGACCTTCTATCTTGGCGTGCCTTCCTGACCCACCAAAAAAATTATCTACAACGATAAAAACCAGTTTAGGGTCAATGACAAATAATCCAGTGCCACGTAGTGGGTTAACTTTAACCAGGTTAAGACTTGTAGGTACAAACAGACTATGTACATATTCACCAAATTTCAGCATCTGTACACCACCCACTGCTATTTCAGCCGTGCGTCTTAACATATTAAAAAGGCTGATCCTAAAATGACGTGCAAAACGTTCATTTATCATTTCAAGCGTTGGCAATCTTCCTCTGACAATACGATCCTGGCTATTAAAATCGTATGTCGATGCACTACCGTCATCTGGAATATCAGTACCTGTTTCTACTTCATCGCCTCCGACACCATGAAGTAAAGCATCAATTTCGTCCTGTGATAAAAGGTCTGAAGAAGCCATTGCTTACTGCCCAACAATACTGTTGAAGAAAACAGCCTGGACAATATTTTTTCCGGTTGATTTTTTAAGTGCTTTTTGAATGACCCCTAATGATTCCTTTGCGAGCTTTTCTTTTCCTTCACGACTACTTATTTCGTTAAAGTCCAGGCTGCTAAATAATAAATTAAGATTATGTCTTAAAACCGGCGTGTGTTTTTTTACAATTTCCAGATCACTGTCCTTTCCAACCTGTACGCTAACTGAAATTTGCAAATAACGTATATCGCTTTCCTTACCATCCAGATTAACTACAAATGCAGGGCTCAGATTCATATAGGCTGTACTGGAAGTTTGATGAGCATCACTTTCATCGCCATGTCCTTTTTTGTCCGCAGCATGATCGTCTGCAGCAGGCGCAGGCGCCTGATTCGTCTTTGCAGCACCTGCGGCAGGCGCTGCAGGCGCATCACCCTTCAACAGTAATATTGTAATAGTGATACTCAAGCCCAAAACGATCAGGCCCACGACAACACTGATAATAATTATCTTCATCTTGCCACCACCCTTGGCGGCTCCCTGAACAGCCAGGTCCAGGTCTTCATCAACTTTTGCCATGCTACTTCCCTCATTTATATAATTGAGTATTAACAGGTATTTAGCAAAAGCTATGCCATCGGTGCGCTAATAAATTAATTCAATTAAAACAATTGGTTAAATCATTTAATTGAAGTGGTGACAAAGCATTGACGACTGTGGGCAACGTAAAACGACAACATATTGGCGAAATATGGACTCAGGGTATATTAAGGTATGCTCATGGAACGATCTGGTAATAATCAGGAATAACAATTACAACGACGTTCATACATAATAATCGACAGCAGAACTTTTTCCTGATACTGGTAAATTTGCAACAACGACTCCTGATGCATCACCGCTATCATCATCCCGCAATCTTTCATCTCTCGATGACGGGTTGTAATGAGCATGCTGCAGTGACCCATGCTTATACTGCTGATCTGCCTGTGTTGATACATCTACAGTATCAAGCTTGACTCCCGCATCATTCATCATTTCACGAAGACGTGGCAATGATGCTTCTATCGCATCACGAACAACCCCATGTTGTGATAAAAAGCTGACACTTGCCTGATCATTCTGAATAACGACTTTCACATCGATACTACCCAGATTAGCCGGATTCATCTGTAAACGAACCTGTTGAACGCCCTGCTTGTTCATCCACATCAGACGATGTGTAAACTCCTGACTCCAACCGGGTTTATCGACTGGCTGTTGCATCTGAAAGGTTTCTGTGCCCACTTTTAACGGTGCTGACAGGGGCTTACTCACCGCGTCCAGCGCCTGAGGCTGAATGGACAACATTGCTTCCTTAATCCCGGACTGGATCATTTTATCATTAATAACATCTGTTTTTAGTGTTGAAAAGAGCATGGCAGATTTGCTCTGGGTATCTGCATGCTCACCCGTCTGCCCTCCCGATTGCGATGAATCTCCAGTCGTAGTTGTTAATGATGATGAAATAGTAGCTGTTTCACGTCCACTCGCTTGTAGTGCCTGAGTTGAAAATGGATCTGTCTGTGGCTTAGTGCTTACTGATGGGCTTACAGACTGGTTAATTGCACTGCCTGCAGCAGTAACAACATCTTTCACGGGTTGATTCAAACCAGGTATAGTAGCTGTTGCTATACCCGTAGTAGCAACCGGGGTTGTTGCCTGAAATGCTGACTCCACATCAACTAATAAATCCGACTCGGTAACATCTTCAATAATATTATCAGTATCAAGCAGCGGTGCTTCCGGGATAATAACACCAACCAGATCAAGATCCAGCTCCTGAGCTGGTTCTTCACTGATGACACCTGGCAGCAAAACTGGCAAGTCTTCACCTGTCAGCGGCAATTCTTGCCCTTCCGGTATGAGTGATCGTGCTATCTGATCCTGACCGCCATTCTCGATTTCGGTCGTATTAGCGCTCAGTTCAGCTGATACATCTTCTACTGCATCCTTAAATATTCCTTCAAAAACAGTCGGTTCGCTGTTATTTTTTTCGGAAATAGCATTAGATGTACTTGCTTTACCTGAAGTA
>Ga0316206_1002420_pt1 | contig 12602 bp, 15 predicted proteins | sample 6monthpyrite_MG_FD_204942 | JGI IMG/M metagenome (GOLD analysis project Ga0316206, IMG submission 204942) | Microbial mat bacterial communities from mineral coupon in-situ incubated in ocean water Damariscotta River, Maine, United States -... | ecosystem: Environmental > Aquatic > Marine >...
TGTATTAAATGCCAGTTGTTGGTTGGAGGCTAGATGAATTTAACATTACGGCAAATAGCGGTGTTCGTGACTACGGCAAAACTTAAGGGGGTCACTCGTGCAGCAGCTGAATTATCGATCACTCAATCTGCGGCAAGTCAATCATTAAAAGAACTTGAGAGTATTTTGGGTTATCAAGTGTTTAATCGAATTGGTCGTGAATTATGGTTAAATGATCATGGTCGAGATATCTTGCCTAAAGCCGTTAAAATGTTGGATTTACAAGAACAGTTGCAAAATGCCAATGTTGGCCAACTAGTAGGAGAATTAGCGGTAGCTGCCAGTGTTACGATTGGCTGTTATATATTGCCACAAATATTAGCTGACTTTACTCATCGTTATCCATTAGTTAAACCTAAACTGTATATTAGTAATTCCGCTAAAGTGATTGAGAGACTAAATCAAGGCCAGGCGCATGTTGGCTTCATTGAAGCGCCAATGCTACATGATGTGTTGACGATTAGTGCATGGCGTGATGATCATTTGTCGGTATTTTGTGCTTCAGACTATCCACTGGCTAAGCAAACTAAGTTAACAGCGAGTAATATAGCCAAACAACGTTGGATTTTACGAGAAGCAGGCTCCGGTACTCGATCGGTATTTATTTCGGCTATTCAACAACAAAATATTATGCTTACTAAATCTATTGATTTAGCTAGGGAAGAAGCTATTAAACAGATGGTAAAAGCTAAAATGGGGGTAGGTGTATTATCGCATTTATCTATTGCTCAAGAGGTAGAGTTTGGCTTGTTTAAGACATTGACTACACCTTTGAATTTACACCGACAGTTATCAATTGTACAAGCACCACCGTATGTCGACCATCACTTGGTTAATTGTTTTGTTGATTTTATTCGGGCTAGCAATCAAAGCTAAGGAAGCGGTGCTGTAAATATCCTGTTGGGCACTATTCAGCGATTAATTGTTCAATTTTATAATTTGTTCTATTGGCTGATAATTTCTCAGACAGATAAGGCAGCACAGTACCCATTTGCTCAGCTAATTGCCAAGGTGGATTGATCACAAATAAACCGGTACCTGTCATTCCGTATTCATCAGTGTCTGCGCTTAAACAAAATTCCAATTGCAGTAAGTTTTTTACTGATGAGCGGCTAAATTGTTGTTGCATTTGCTCTACAAAACTACGTTTAACTACTGGATACCAAAGAATATAAGTGCCGGTTGGAAACTTTTTATAGCTGTTGATGATGGTTTGCACTGCATTTTGATAATCAGTTTTAATTTCATATGGCGGATCAATTAACACCACAGCACGTCTACTGGGTGGCGGCAATAACGACAGTACGCCTTGGTAGCCGTCTTGTTGTTTAATAAACGATTTTTTCCAACGCTGACAATATTCCGCTAATAACTGGTGATCGGTTGGGTGTAGTTCAAATAAATGCGCACTATCTTGGCGACGTAAAATTTCACGAGCAATCGCCGGTGAGCCCGGATATAAATTAAGTTGATGCGCTGGATTTAGCGATTGTATTAACTCTACATAAGGTACAAGCACCTCGGGTAAATCGCTCTGGTTAATGAGTTTAGCGATACCTTGTTGGTATTCGCCAGTTTTTTTCGCGTAATCGTTGTGCAAGCTATACATGCCAGCACCAGCGTGACTATCGATATAAGTGAAGCCTTTATCCTTGCGGGTCATGTAATCTAACACTAACGTTAATACGCAGTGTTTCAGTACATCGGCAAAATTGCCAGCGTGAAAGGCGTGTCGATAACTTAGCATGATGATTAACCTTTAATGAGCGAGCTCAGGCAGACAATAGCGTAGCCTGAGCTTTTGTTGCCGTTATTTTGCTTGAGAAGCTAAATAGTCTTCATATTTTCCAGCAAAATCAACATAACCTGAATCGTTCAGTTCAATAACGCGGGTGGCCAATGACGATACAAATTCACGGTCATGACTGACAAAAATCAGCGTGCCGTCAAACTGCTCTAATGCCATATTTAATGATTCAATTGATTCCATATCCATGTGATTGGTTGGCTCGTCCATCATTAAAATGTTAGGTTTATGCATCATGATTTTACCTAACAGCATCCGGCCTTGCTCTCCACCGGATAGCACTTTTACTGATTTTTTGATATCGTCAGCAGAAAATAGTAATCGACCTAAATAACCACGGATCACTTGTTCATCATCACCTTCGCTGCGCCATTGACTCATCCAATCGAATAAGGTCATATCTTCGGCGAAATCACTGGCGTGATCTTGGGCGTAGTAACCGATATTTGAATTTTCTGACCATTTAAACTCACCAGTAGTTGGCTCAAGCTCTGCCATTAGTGTTCGTAGAAAGGTGGTTTTACCAATACCGTTTTCACCAATTACCGCAATTTTTTCACCTACTTCCACCATTAGATTAATATCTTTTAATACTTTTTGATCATCAAACGATTTTGACAGATGAGTGATTTCTAACGCATTACGGAATAATTTTTTCTCTTGGTCAAAACGAATAAAGGGGTTCACTCGACTTGACGCCTTTACTTCTTCTAATTGAATTTTATCAATTTGTTTAGCGCGTGAGGTTGCTTGCTTAGCTTTTGAAGCATTAGCTGAGAATCGGGCTACAAAGGATTGTAATTCAGAAATTTGAGATTTCTTTTTAGCATTATCCGACAATAAGCGAGCTCTCGCTTGTGTTGCAGCAAGCATATATTCATCATAATTGCCCGGATAAACACGTAATTCGCCATAATCTAAATCCGCCATATGAGTACAAACACTGTTAAGAAAATGTCGATCATGTGAAATGATAATCATGGTTGAGTTACGTTCGTTAAGCGTGTCTTCTAACCAACGAATGGTGCTGATATCCAAGTTATTGGTTGGCTCATCTAGTAATAAAATATCAGGATTAGAAAACAGTGCTTGTGCCAACAAGACCCGCAATTTCCATCCAGGAGCCACTTCGCTCATTAAGCCATAATGTTGTTCAACGGGAATTCCAACACCCATCAATAATTCACCCGCACGACTTTCAGCAGAATAACCGTCCATTTCAGCGTATTCTGATTCTAAATCGCCAACACGCATGCCATCTTCTTCAGACATCTCTGGTAAGGCATAAATCCGATCACGCTCTTGTTTTACTGTCCAAAGTTCGGTGTGCCCCATGATCACAGTATCAATAACATTAAAGTTTTCAAACGCAAATTGATCTTGGCGTAATTTACCTAAGCGTTCATTAACATCTAAGCTGACATGACCAGCTGTTGGCTCTAAATCACCGCCTAAAATTTTCATTAAGGTGGATTTACCACAACCATTGGCACCGATTAAGCCATAACGGTTACCACCGCCAAATTTATGAGAAATATTTTCGAACAGTGGCTTAACGCCAAATTGTTGAGTTAAGTTATTTGCAGCTAACAAGTGATTTTCCTATAGTTTTCGTGTTCTAAATTAAATGAGTTTTTTTCGAGGTTGACGATCGTTAAATTGCTCGCCAGTAAAGCGGGTTAACGCTTTTTTACCAGCTTTGTTAAAACGATTTTGCCCCGGACTAGTTTTAACGCCTTTAGCATTGTTTTTGCCTTGTCGAACTGTGACTTGCTGTTCGGTCCTAGTTTCTGGTGGTACTAAACAGTCTGGTTTATGACCAATGAGTTTGTTGGCCAAACCCATTTTTTGTAATGCGTCACGAATAATTGGCCAATTTATTGGATCGTGATAGCGTAATATTGCTTTATGTAAGCGCCGTTGTTTAATGCCTTTTGGGACAATAACTGAATCCGTCGTTTTTTTGATATTCTTCAACGAATTCAATTCTGTATGATATAATGTTGTGGCATTGGCTAACGGTGATGGATAAAAGTTTTGTACCTGATCAAGTTTAAAATCATTCTGTTTTAGCCATAATGCTAAATTTATCATATCCATGTCGGTAGTACCCGGATGGGCAGAAATGAAATAGGGGATCAAATATTGCTTTTTACCGGCAGCCTTCGAGTAATGATCAAATAATTTTTTAAACTGATCATAACTGCCCATGCCCGGTTTCATCATGTTATTTAATGGGCCGTTTTCGGTATGTTCAGGTGCAATTTTTAAATATCCACCAACATGATGTTCAGCTAATTCTTTAACATATTCAGGGTGTTCAATCGCTAAATCATAGCGGACACCCGAGGCAATTAAGACTTTTTTGATGCCTTTTACTTTGCGCGCTTTGCGATATAATTCTATGGTTGGCGTATGATCGGTATCTAAATGACCACAAATAGTTGGCCAAACGCAAGAAGGTTTGCGGCAGGTGGCTTCTGCTTTTGGACTTTTACAACGCAATTTATACATATTGGCGGTTGGCCCGCCGAGATCTGAGATAACCCCAGTAAAGCCGGGTACTTTGAGTTTAATATCTTCAATTTCATTAAGAATTGATTGCTCTGAACGCGATTGAATAATTCGACCTTCATGTTCGGTTATTGAACAAAAAGTACAGCCGCCAAAACAGCCGCGCATAATGTTAATGGAGGTTTTTATCATCTCATAAGCAGGGATTTTCGCGTTACCATAGCTTGGATGCGGCACGCGTTGATAATTCAAATCAAACACACCGTCCATTTCGTCGCTGCTCAATGGATAAGCGGGCGGATTCAACCAAATTAAACGATCGCCATGTCGCTGCGCTAACGGTTTAGCTGAACCGGGATTTACTTCTTGATGAAAAATGCGTGACGCATGAGCGTACAGTACTTTATTTTCTTTTACTTGCTCAAAGGTGGGCAAATAGATATAAGTATTTAACCAAGGTTTAGTTTTGTTTTTCCACGTTTTATTTTGTAGTGAGCTAATTTCAATGGGTTGAGCCGTTTGGGTGATATCTTGCTGTGGATCGATAACCGTTGCTGAATTATCTTGCTCAGTGGCACAGCTAGCGGCAGTAATTTCTTGATATGGATTAACAATAGGGTCAATTTTACCCGGTTTATCTATGTTGCGAGAATCTATGCCTTGCCAACCAGGTAATGCTTGTTTAGTTAGAAATGCGGTGCCGCGCACATCTGTTATGGTATTGATATCGTCGCCACGGGCAATTCGATGTGCTACTTCAATTAATGGTCGCTCAGCATTACCATAAATTAATAAATCCGCTTTGGCATCAAATAAAACAGAGCGACGAACTTTATCTGACCAATAATCATAATGGGCAATCCGGCGCAAGCTTGCTTCAATACCACCAATAATAACAGGTACTTCGCTAAATGCTTCTTTGCAACGTTGAGTGTACACGAGCACGGCGCGATCAGGGCGCTTACCACCTTCATTATTTGGTGTGTAGGCGTCATCATGGCGTAATCGGCGTTCTGCGGTATAACGATTGATCATCGAGTCCATATTACCGGCAGTGACACCAAAAAATAAATTCGGTTTACCCAGTTGCATAAATGCATCTTTAGATTGCCATTCTGGCTGAGCGATAATGCCAACGCGAAAACCTTGTGCTTCTAGCATTCGACCAATAACTGCCATGCCAAAACTGGGATGATCAACATAGGCGTCACCGGTCACCAAAATAATGTCGCAACTATCCCAACCTAACGCATCCATTTCTTGGCGAGACATAGGTAAAAATGGCGCTGTATCATAGCATTCAGCCCAATATTTTGGATATTCAAACAATGTTTTTTCGGGTAACGGGATCATTCACTCACCTAGTTTTAAAACATATTAACACCGCCGATAAAACTGAAACAACGACCGCGCAAAAAAGCGCGTAATTATAGCAGAAATTAATATTAAATGTGTGTAGAGTTTATTCGCAAACATTAGAAATAAATATTAATGTTTTTTGAACAATGGCCGCTATACTATATAGATATTTAATAAATGGGGGTTTATGTATGTCAATTACAATCAATCATAGTAATACCAATGCAGATGTTAAACTCAATGCATTATCATTGAAAACCGCTGAAATAGCGAAAAAACAGCAAAAAGAAGAGGGTAAAATGGCCGTTCAGCTGATTCAATCTGCTGCGGTTGCACCAGCATCGGGTAGCTCAGGCTCAATTGTAAACACCAAGGCCTAAATACAGCGTGCTGGTTTAGGTAAACCAGCTATTTTAGTGGCTTGTTTAGCCGGGCCTTTGGGGAAAAGCCGATACAAATAACGACTATTGGCCTTTTCCTCACCAAATTGCGCATGCATTGCTTTAGTCAGTGCACGTATTGCTGGAGACGTTTTGTAGGTGAGATAAAAATGGCGTACAAAATGAATGATTTCCCAATGACCATCAGTTAACTCAATTTGTTCTTGTTCCGCTAGCAGTGGAGCCAGCGCCTCACACCATTGCTGATAATCAAGTAAATAACCTTGTTTATCAGTTTCTATCGCTTGTTGATTAAATAATATTGTCATTGCCAAGTAATTGAATTATCAAATTGAAACAGTAATTCAGCCAATGTGTTGATGCTGATCGATTTATAGGGATGCTTGCTTGGAACAGTTAATGCTCGTGCGGTTGCATGTTCAACAATTACATAACAATCACACAGTTTTTGCTGTTCACATAATTGTTGTAGTTGTGGATCAGCTAAGCTGTAACAACCGTCATCTAATAGTATTATAGCGTCGTCATCGGCGAGTATGGCAGTGCATTCTGTTAAATGACGATGAGTAAATGAACCGCATCTGAGCAGGTGTAAACATGCCATGTTGTTAAAACCTATAGATAATTTGGTGAGCATGTAATTTTGCACTAAATTCTGCCTGGTTGAGTAACTGTACAAAATCAATATGAAAATTGTTGCTTAAACTGCGTACTGTTAATGAATGCTGACAAACATAGATGTTTTCAATGTCATAAAATTTGAGTGCGGCAAATGTAGCGAGAAAATTTTTCATGCCTAGGCTGTCAAGTTGTTGGCCTGCAACGAGTTGACGTACGCCTTCGCCCGAAAAGAACAGCGATACAGCTTGTTCAAAGCTGCCAAACATTAAAGCTACATCAAGCGCTTCTTTAGCGAGTTCTTTGAAAGGTGATTGACTGTTTAAAATGGCGATGCTCTTTGGTGCGCAAGCTCGGTTGGCTGATGATGTCATAAGTGTAATACTCTATCAGCTTGACTCGTTAATTCCACTAATTGGCCCAAGCCAGATACCGTAAATTCAGGCGCTATATTGCAAGTACTTGGTTCGTCAGTTAAGCCACGTTTTTCTGCGGCGGTAATACATAAATGCAATGGAATATGATGAGTAAGGTGTAACTGTTGCCAATGTACTAAGGGTTGAAATTCATCACTTGGTATTTGCATTTGCTGATTAGCACAACAAACGCCATCGTGATAGAAAAACACACCGATCACCTCAATGTTGTTTGTGGCAATAGCACCTTCAATCGCTTTAATTGCGGTATGAGTAGTATTACTGGTTGGCTTGCTGGTTACCAAAACTGCGAGTTTATTTTTTGCCATTGTTAATAAGTACAAACCATCAAGAGTTAATTGTAGTGAAAAGCCTAAATAAAAAAGCCTCTGTGTAGAGGCTTTAATTATATGACTATCTTAACAATTAATCATCACTATTTAATACGCCTAACAGACTTAATAAATGAATGAAAATATTATAAACATCTAAATATAGTGACACTGTTGCGCGAATATAGTTACGCTCACCACCATGAATTATACGGCTGGTATCAAATAAAATTAAACCAGACATAATAACAATAATGACCGAACTAAGTGCTAAAGATATCGCAGGGACTTGGAAAAATAAGTTAGCGATACCAGCTACCAACACTACAATTAAACCTACCATTAAAAAGCCACCCATAAATGAGAAGTCTTTTTTGGTAGTTAATGCGTAAGCAGACAGCGAAAAAAAGATTAATGCCGTACCACCTAGTGCTTGTAAAATCAGAGATCCACCATTTGGCATAGCGGCATAAACATTTAACATTGGTCCTAATGATGCGCCAAGTAAACCTGTAAATGCGAAGATCCAAAAAATGCCACTGGCTTTATCGGCTTGCTTTTGTACCACAAACAATAAAACAAAAGCCGCGATAGTCATAACCAAAGCAGCAATATGTGAAAGTCCCATCGCCATAGATATGCCAGCAGTGACAGCACTAAATGCTAAAGTCATTGATAGCAGCATGTATGTATTTTTAAGTACTTTGTTTATTTCAATGGCAGAGCTTTGTGTCGCCGTTTGAAAACCCATATTTGATTGCATAAATGTACCTCTATATAGCCTTGTTTCGTTATTTAGATGAGGATCAATGTGTAAAGTTCAACAGGTTTATCTCACTGTAGATACTTTACCTTAATTGATTCTGACATATTATGACAATAAGTCAAATCATCTTATCAGTATTGTTACTCGTATTTTGTAACAATTTCTAACTGTTCAATAGAGCCTAATTTAGGGCTAGGGTAAGCGGTATTTTAGATTAGCGATACATTTGCTTGTTATTAACTATTAATAGACGGGTTTAAAAAACAATCGGTACTGTGATCATTAACAATTCCACAGGCTTGTAGGTGCGCATAGCAAATGGTGGAACCAAAAAATTTAAAGCCCCTTTGTTTTAAATCTCGACTAATTGTATCTGACAACTCAGAAGTAGCGGGGTAGTCACTTTTATTGTGGAGGGTGTGGATTATAGGTTTGTGATCAACATAGCGCCATAAATAGTGACAAAAGCTGCCAAATTCTTGTTGAATTGCAAGAAAAACGTTAGCATTGCTAATTGCCGCAACTATTTTTGCTCGATTACGAATAATGGCACTATTGTTCATTAAAGCTTCAATTTTTTGCTCATCAAACTTAGCAACTTGTTCAACATCAAAATTAGCAAAAGCTTGTCGATAACCATCTCGTCGTTTTAATATGGTGTACCAACTTAAGCCTGCTTGAGCTGATTCTAATATTATAAACTCAAACATTTTATGATCATCATGAACTGGAACACCCCACTCATGGTCATGATAAGCAACGTAGTCAGCTTTTGATAAATCTAACCACGGACAACGTGTTTTGTTAATAGTCAATACAGCCTCACTTTTAGATGGATGAAAAAACAACAAACTGCATATATTTTTAGCAGTTGAAAGTTTTATTAAAATAATTACTTTACAAGCGTAGGATGAAACTTTAATATTCGCAGCGTCTTTAAGCAAGCATTAACCAATGTCTGTGTAAAGTTCGGAGAGATGGCAGAGTGGTCGAATGCACCGGTCTTGAAAACCGGCATGGGTTTGTAGCCCATCTAGGGTTCAAATCCCTATCTCTCCGCCATATATAGAAAAGCCGTTACTTATTATTAGTAACGGCTTTTTTTGTGTCGTTGTCATATCGAAAAATATTAAAAATGTGATTTTTCAGCTTTACAAATAAAACAACACTATTTATTATGCGCAACTTCTTTAGGCTTCATTAATCAATGTCTGCGTAAAGTTCGGAGAGATGGCAGAGTGGTCGAATGCACCGGTCTTGAAAACCGGCATGGGTTTGTAGCCCATCTAGGGTTCAAATCCCTATCTCTCCGCCATATATAGAAAAGCCGTTACTTATTATTAGTAACGGCTTTTGTTCTTTGCAAGTAGACCAATCTCATTTTTTGTCAACTGATTAAACTTATTACGGCACAATCCTTATTTGATGTATAGCGCCTGAGAGGTCTTTATTTATGCATTATCCTGTATGCAAAGTGAATATAAACCTATTACAATGGCTAAGTAAATCTAAACAAGTTAGCTCCAAAAAACTATTTCACCTATCAAATCTTGATAGGTTCGCTTGGGATTTAATGGTTGGTTCAGTGGCTGCAAGTTCATATTTGCTATTGGTAAATTAAACTGAACAACATTGAGCATCCTAAGTAATTTAAAATTACCCAATAAAAGCAACAGGCTGTAAATTGTTGAATATGCGTATATAATGTTTATTTGAAGCATCCTGATAACACTACATGACTCTACTTTCGGGGAATAGTTGCTAATAGGATAATAATAATAATGACCAGCTACGCTCGTTTTCTTATCTGTGTATTCTTTAGTTTGTGCATCGGATTAAATATTGATGGCGCATACGCAACGGCTGTAACACAAGCAACAAGTTTAGACATTAGCAAACCTCAAAATTCCCCTATCGGCAACCATTTTATTTATTTACAAACAACGGAGAAACTAGCGCCGTTTAACGCATATGAAAAATTAATGAAGGAAGGCATTCATTCATCCACCAGTATACCCAACTTTGGAATTACCTCGGACAGCGTATGGCTAAAACTGACTATTTTGAACCCAACCACCAAAACATTGTCACGAATTCTATGGACCGAAAGCATATGGCTAGATAAAATTGTGTTATTCAAAGTCAACAAGGAACAACGAATTGCAACTCTGGTTACAACGATTGGCGATGATTTTCCCTTCAGTACAAGGTTAAATGATAATAGACAATTGTCATTGAATTATTCGTTTCCACCAGGTGAAACCACTTTTCTGATTAATATAATAAACAAAGATCCCAGCCCATTAAATTTTTGGGTTAGTAACATGAAAGAATTTAATTCGCAGAATATTAAAGTAACATTTTCTTACGGTATTCTTTACGGCGCAATTCTTTCCTTACTTATTTATAATCTATTGATGTTTCTATCAATTAAAGAAAGTTATCATTTGTATTTTTCATTCTACCTGTTCAGTTTCTTGATTGCGAATTTGGGATATTCGGGTTACGCTTTTATGTGGTTTTGGCCGAATTCTCCATTGTTTGAACAATACGTTGTGCTTTTTTTAATGGTGTTATATGGGATAGCGGGCATTATTTTTGGGCTAAATTTTTTGAAGCTGAACATCTCAATGCCAACGTTCTCTTCCATGTTGCACCGGGCAAATGCCTTAATTTTATTATTGTTTTTCATTTTTGCACTGTTCGACTACCACATTGGCTGCGCGGTAATTGCCTTCACTTATATTCCATTCTTTAGCGTTACCATGATATTGATTGGTTTTATTGCGCTTCGCCAAAGTAATCCAAGTGCTAAATATTTTATATTAGCAACAATGACCGGTGCAATTGGGGCTAGTATTACTGCTCTTACTGTGGCCGGAGCTTTGCCTTTTACCTATTTGGGTTTTAGAGCCGTAGACATCGGTGTATCATTGGATGTTGTTTTGTTGGCCTTTACGGTAGCATATAAATTTAGACGTTCTGAAGAAGCAAGAGCGACAGCAGAATTTACCGCCAACACTGATCCACTCACTTTACTCGACAATCGTCGTGCATTTAATGAAAAAGTCAGTAAATTATGGCTGCTTGGCAAAAGGGAGCAATCGCCTTCATCGGTAATTATTATCGACATTGATCACTTCAAAAAAATCAATGATAAATATAGTCATGATGCAGGTGACAATGTCTTGATTAACATCGCGAAGATTCTAAAAATAGCGGTCAGAGATAGCGATGTACTGTGTCGCTGGGGAGGCGAAGAGTTTTTGATCTATCTGCCTGAAACGAATGAAATTGGTGCATGTCGCTTAGCTGATAAAATTAAATCCAATTTGAACGCAGCAAGATTTAACATTGATCAAACTGAAATTAAGGTGTCGGCTAGTTTTGGCGTAGCAGAAAAAGAAAACACAGACCAGCAAGTAGGAGAAGTTATCAAGCGCTCTGATAAGGCATTGTATATTGCAAAAGGCAATGGACGTAATTGTTTTCAAGCTTGGAGTGGGTTAAGGAATTCACTTTAAAACACATCAGCTTACTTTGTTTTTTGAGGTGAAATATAGGATCCATAATTGTGTCCCTAGCACATATAAAACAGCCGTAGTCCTTTGAACACGGCTGTTTTATTTTGTTTATATTTAGTTGAGCTTGTTATCTTTCCAAAATTTGGTACCTTTAACTGTAGCTTGAAGTGCTAAGCCGCTTTGGGTCAAAGTATATACAGATACATCGCCATAATAAGCTTCGCCATCTATTGACGCACCTTTTTTTCCTGCCTTGGCCGATGCATCGGCATTACCACCAAATGTCCATCCAGAATTAATGAAATGATTCATGGCTTGTTTAGTGTGAAAAACCATGACAATACGATAGTCTTTAACGCCTAACCCTAAACCAATACCTCCTTCCGCCATATTCATATAGGTATATTTACCCGTAAGTTGGTTTTTAACTACCCCATAACCAGTGCCAGCAGACATGAAGAGTAAATTGACATTAGCATTAGAAAATACCGCGTAACCCGGCGCAGAGTTGATCTGAGCTTTAACATCCGCCTTTTTGGTATAAAGTTGTGTTAACACGGTGTCTTTCATTTTTAAAATGGCTTGCTGTTGCTCGGCTCTACTGCCATCTCCCATCGACGCGCAGGAAGTTAACACGATACTCAACAGTATAAAACTCAATATTTTTGAGGGTGACATACGATGTTCCTTTTTTTAATAATTAACATTAGTTTAGTGTGTGAATTTTTTAATCTGAAAATTAAGTGTTTATTGATGACTAAAATTGTTAATAAAATGTTTCTTATGAAAACGTCAACTTTAAACGGTTAGCTGAACAGTGTACTCT
>Ga0316206_1002421_pt1 | contig 12597 bp, 11 predicted proteins | sample 6monthpyrite_MG_FD_204942 | JGI IMG/M metagenome (GOLD analysis project Ga0316206, IMG submission 204942) | Microbial mat bacterial communities from mineral coupon in-situ incubated in ocean water Damariscotta River, Maine, United States -... | ecosystem: Environmental > Aquatic > Marine >...
TGGAATTTTATTTTTTCGATTACATAAATAGTGTCAGGCACCATTTTTCCATTTTTAGAAGGGATAATGGTATCAATCACCCTCACTATATCAAGCTGATCAATCATACCGGTTACTAGTCCCAAGTGATCTAAATTTTTAATTGTAATATTTTTATTATTCATAGCTTTAGTACCTAATTTAGACACAATAAAAGCAATTTTAGTGCCGTCTTAGGAGTATTTAAAAGTGGTGCGGAATGACCCCTTTAATAATCAGTAGATGTGTTACTACTGACTATAATTCGCATATCATTACATGAAAAAAACTATTTGTCTAAAAATATGACTATTTGAAATATTTCAGTTTGCCCTATAGTTTATGCGTGGAAAGTGGAGATGTAACCCATGGGTGAATAGCTCAGGAAAAATGAAATAGCGCTAAAATCAGAAATTGGCGTGAGATTTACCCTCAACTTAGTATATTTTTCAGCGAAATTATGAAAAAATACACTAAGTAATTAAATAGGTAGAGGTCGATTTACATAGTTTATTTTACAGGCTCTTTTAAGGTTTTAATCTTGAATACATCGAATCGAAAAGCCGCTAGCACGAGGATAATTATCAGCAAGAGTCCAGCCATACCCTAATGCTAGTGCTTGTTCTTGACCACTAGCATCACTAGACCAAACTCTAGTAAAATATACTTTAACGCAACTAGCAGGTCCAGTACATTGGTAATAATTCATTATACCGTTATTGCTTGCACGGTAACCAGCATTGGGAACATTTATAAAAGTAGCATCATTCTTAAGTTCATCATATGTAGGCACCCTAAAGCCTACCGGACAAACTGAAGTTCCATCTGTTTTACTCCAGTTAAAACTTCTTAAAGTTCCATCACTGTCTGTAAGATCTGTTACCCAGTCACCAGTCCCAAGTATAAAAGTTGAATTTATATCTACTACATCAGTAGCTTTAATTGATGTAGAAGGACTGGTTGGTTTTTCATGTCCGTCAGCTTCTCGTCCCCATTGATAATAATCTCCAAAACACTCTTCTTCTTTTTTGCTATATTGTGAGGTACATACTTTTTGTGCACCTAAATTTTTATCTAGCCATACTCTTCCTGTTGATGATCTAACTGAATTATAAACTATTCCGTTATGAGTTATGTTATTCTTAGGCTGATTTATCTCTTTAACTATTTCTATTTCAAAACTGTCTGTTTCTGTAAGTCCATGGTTATCGGTTACCGTTAGAGTTATAGTATGAATACCAATTGGGAAATCTGATTTACTAAAAGATGGATCATTTGATAGTACTATCCCTTCATATTTCCATTCATAACCAACTATCTCTCCACCAAGATCACTACTTCCATTAGCATTAAATGGCACACTCTCTCCATATGCCCTATACTGATCCAATCCAGCGTATGCTGTCGGACTTCGTTCCTTAACAACTACGGTCGCTGTATCTGTTGCGACAACTCCATATCTATTTGTTGCCACTAAAGTAATCGTGTGTGTTCCTACTGAGAAGTCTGATTTTTCGAAAGAACTACCAAAAGGTGCTAGACCAGTATATAATATAGTACTCCCCTCCATCCACTCGTAACTTACTCCATTGTCATAGTTTGTACCTCTATTAGATATAAAATATATATCACCCTCTAATATATTTGTGTATTTATCAAAACTCCAAATAGTTGCATTTGGTGCCATAGATACAATATTTACTATAATTTCGTCACTATTAATTGTTCCATCATTATCCCGTACTGTCAAGGTTATGATATGCTCTCCTGCTGAAAAATTCGACTTTGAAAAAGACTCACTTTGTGATAAAAGTTTAGTTCCCTCTTTCCACTCATAACCTACGATACTTCCATCACTATCACTACTTCCAGATGCACTAAGGTTAACTGTCTCACCCTCTTTTAATAACTGGTCTACTCCTGCATCTGCTGTTGGGAATTTTGTTTTACTAGATGAGATATATATCATCACAAGGTCATTACTTATCTCTGCATTATTATCTTTTATAGTTAAAGTGACAGCATGTTCACCCACTGTAAAATCCGATTTTTGAAAATATGGATAATTAGACAAAACTTTATCGCCCTCTTTCCATTCATAGCTTACAATATCACCACTACTTCTTGCTGAAGTAAAAAAAACTTTCTCACCAATCTTTAAGACTTGGTCTTTTCCTGCGTTTGCTTTTAAGGCTGTATTTTGGATAACATTTATGATGACAGTGTCACTATTCACCCCTCCATGATTATCTCTTACTGTCAAAACAACTGTGTGTTTTCCTAATAAGAAATCAGATTTAGAAAAAGATAAATTGTTCGATAAAAATATATCCTGTCTTTCTAAAGATAAATTATTCAGTGGCAATGCACTAAGCTCTCTCCACTCATATGTTAATAGAGTGCCATTAATGTCATTTAAACTTTGTGCACTAAAATTCACTATCTCACCCTCGGGTATTGACTGGTTTTCTCCTGCATCTGCTAGTGGAACGACTTCATTAACAGATACAATTTTTACTATAATTTCATCACTGTCCATGTTCCCATCATTATCTGTAACTCTTAAAGTAATAGCACGTTTTCCTATTGAAAAATCGGATTTTGAAAAGGATGAACTTGTTGATAACAAAGTACTTCCTTCTCTCCATTCATAACTAACTATGTGCCCATTAGTATCTATACTCTCAGATGCATTAAAATCAGCTTGTTCACCTTCTTTTAATGTTTTATCTAATCCAGCATCCGCTTTTAGTATTGATTTTGGTGCTATATTCAATGATTGATAAGATACAATTTCTACTGTCATTGTATCACTGCCTACCTCTGCATCATTGTCTGTAACACTCAAGGTTATAGTATGTATTCCTACAGATAAATCAGACTTTGAAAAGGTTGGAGTAGTTGATAAAACGGTCGTTCCCTCTCGCCATTCATAACCAACTATACTTCCATCACTGTCATCACTTCCTACTGAAGTAAAATTAACTATTTCATCCTCTTTGAGCAATTGATCAACCCCTGCATTTGCGATTGGTTTTACTAGCTTAGACTTAGAAGGTTCTGAATTGTCATCTCCTAAAGAGTCTTTTTTACAACCTGTAATTACAAATAATGCTACAAATACTATTAACATAATTTTTTTCATTTAAAATCCTGAGTATTGATTTACTAATTTCATTTTCATAAAATAGGCATATTTAAAATTATACCCCTAAAATTACACCCTTGTAATGAATCTCACTTTTTACAACTTTGCTTATCAATGATGTAGAAACATTCATATAAATGGTGTCAGGATAAATGGTGTCAGGCACCATTTTTTCACCATTTTTTTAATTATTTCCAAAACTTCTTTATAGCATCATGTTTATCTTAATAAGAATATTTTAACTACTTTATAAATTAACTTCCCTGAATTCCTGTCTTAAATATTCAAGCCATTATAATCAGTAGTAAATAAACTTTGTTCTAACTTTAACAATCGTTTTTTAATTGGCAATCCACCAGCATATCCAACAAGCTCTCCATTGCTTCCAATAATGCGATGACAAGGAATAATAATACCAATTGCATTTGCCCCATTTGCATTAGCAACTGCTCTTACTGCTTTTTCATTATCTATGTTTTTTGATAATTGTAGATAAGTAGAAGTTGTACCGTAAGATACTTTCACTAAAGCTTCCCAAACACTTTTTTGGAAATCAGTTCCCACTGTCAGTAGAGGTATATCAAACTCTTTTCTTTCTCCACTGAAATATTCATCAAGCTGCATTCTTGTTTTTTGTAAAACTTCATCATCTTGTTCTATAAATTCTGCATTAAGCCCTTTTTTAATTCTATTATCAACTGTTATTCTCATTCTTCTATATCTAAAATCAAGCATACAAAGTTTTTCATCAAATGAAGCAATGATAAATTCTCCATATTTGGTTTTGTGATATTGCATATTAATATGTTTCATATAATCTCTTTTTTTGGTTAGTTTAACAAAACAAAATCTTTTAATCGATTAATATTTCAATCTGAAATGTTAATCGATATTCTTTTAGAGTTTTTTTATAACTTTTCTTAAAAAGTTGTGGATCTTCATAGAATATATTAAATTGAATTTTAGTCAATAAGCATAAAAAACTGTCTTTTATTTTTTTTACAAAAGGATGCTGAATTTATACTCATAACTATTTATTAGCTACTATTATGCTACGTTGCTTGATTTTACATATGCTCTAGAATGCATCCAAAATCTAATGCAACACACGGTACATCACCATATACCCACGGCATCATGCCCTGGCATAAATGGTGTCAGGTGTCAGGCACTATTTTTCTATTTTTAATAAGCCCATCCATCAATAGTTCAATCTTTTTTACTAACTTTATTTGCTCTATAAATCTTATGTGTACTCTTTTCATTTTCAGGACCTCTCATAAGTGGATCCAAATTTTCAAAATCCACTTCTTTAGCTTGTTTTTCATAAGTAATTCCAAAGAAAATGAAAATGAAATTCCAAATTTTAGAAATAATTGCAACAATGGGTTTAGATATTATAATTATATATTTCAAATAAAAACTCCTATTATAAGCCAAGTGATTCTATAGAAAATTTACTCAAATCATTCAGTGCGTTAATCCCTGGAATATCAAGTAACAGCGATGTGCCAATTCCGCCCCATAAAACGATTATTGCTGAGATGATAATAAAGGCTAACGATACTTTATATCCATAATGAATTTCAACATGGGAACTCTCTTTAAAGTACATGTGCATGATTACTTTAAAATAGTAATATATTGAGATAGATGCGCTGAGCGCTCCAAAAAATGCAAGTGTCGTAAATCCGGCTTCTATGGCCGAAGTGAAAATATAAAACTTAGCAATAAAGCCTATAGTTGATGGAAATCCGGCTAATGAGAGTAAAAATATAGTCAAAGAAGCGGCGATTATGGGTCTGTCTTTTGCAAGCCCGTTAAGATCATCATAATTGATAAGTTTTTCACCACCCTTACTGATGTAACTTAGAACTCCAAAAGCTCCTATGGCACTTATAAAATATGCAAAAAGATAAAATATGATTGCACTTGCCGCATTTGAGGTAGCACCTCCCATCGAAGCAAAAGCGATAAGTATGTATCCGCTGTGAACTACAGATGAGGCTGCCAACATCTTTTTTATACTGCTTTGAATTACTGCTAAAAGAGAACCTATCACCATGGTCACAATTGCGCCAAATATGATAAGTGGATCATAAATAAGTTCAAAACTTATGTAGTCATGTAAAAACATTCTCAAAGCAAAGGCAAAAACTGCAATTTTAAATACACCTGCCATGTAAGCCGTAATAGGCAAAGATGCACCCTCATAAACATCTAAAACCCAAGCGCCAAACGGAACAGCTGCTATCTTAAACATGATTGTAATCATGATTAACATACCTCCAGCAATTATGAGGAATTGGGAGTGTATATCCGTAGTTAGAATATACTCGGCAATAACATCCAGATTTGTACTTTTTGCCTGTGCGTAGATAAGCATCATACCAAGAAGATAAAATGATGCGGCGAAGGAACCAAGTAATAAATATTTAAAAAATGCTTCAGAAGCTTTGAGTGAGTCACGATTGAGTCCAACCAAAATATACACCGACATGGAAGCAATTTCAAGGGATATAAAAGCAGTTAACAGCTCATTTGACATAGTTAGCATAACCATACCAAAAATTGAAAAAAGAAATAAAACAAAGGCCTCATGAGTAAAAAAGTTTGTTTTATCTATAAATGATTTCGCTATGGCCAACGTCAAAAAACCACCCAATAAAAAGAGCGAAATAAACGTAGCACTAAAAGTATCATACACAATCATTGAGTTAAAATACTTTGGCAAAATTTCTATAGAATGCAGTTCATTTACCGAATCTGCTGAGATAAAAAAAGTTATCATTAGAGTTGCTAGAGTTATATAGTAGCCCCTGTTTTTCGTATAATATGAACTAAGTCCAAAAAGTAAAATAAAGATGGCACTAAAAAGCAATAGTGCCGGAACGACTAATGCAATGAATTGGTTACTCATGATTAGCCACCCCTTTTCCCATAGTATAGGATATAGCTGTCGGTTCAATCTTTTTTATAAAATAATTTGGAAAAATCCCCATAGCTAGAACCAATAAAGCAAGGGGGACTAAGGCAACAAGCTCATGCAAACGAAGGTCTTCAAAATTTTCTACAGCTACACCAACCTCCCCGTATACGACTTGACTTATCATTTTAAACATAAAAAGCATGGCGATTAAAATAGTAGTAGCAGTTAAAAATCCTACATAAATATTATATTCAAAGGCTCCAAGAACAATCAACACCTCTGCCACAAAACCTGCCGTTAAAGGGACTCCGACGATACTGAGTGCAAAAAATACGAAAAATAAAGCAAATCTTGGAGCCACAGTTGCAATTCCTCCAAGCGAATCAATATAGTGCGTTTTTGTTCGCTCATACATCATGCCAACCATTAAGAATAAGGCTGCCGATGAAATTGCATGAGCCACAATGAGGTAAGATGAACCGACAAGCCCATAAACATCATAGATAAAAAACCCAACCACAATCAAAGAGAGATGCGAAGCAGAAGAAAAGGCAAACATCCTTTTTAAATGGATTTGACTCATCGCAGATATACCAAAATATATCAGTCCAAAAAGTCCTATACCTATAAAATAAGGCGACAAGTCTCTAGATGTTTCATGCAACAAAGTAAATAAAAATCTCCATATTGCATAAGCACCAAGTTTCGCCATCAAGGATGACATTACTATTACAGCTCCTATTGGAGTACTTCTATAAGTATCACTTAACCAAGTATGAAATGGGAAAATTGGGATTTTAATTGCAAAAGCAACCATAAAACCACTAAAGACAAGCAGAGATTCAGTTGTGCTTAAGATAGTGTTTTTCAAATCATACAAATCAAAAGAGTATTTGCCGAACTGCTCTTTATATTGAACTGCAATATAGAGAATCGCTATAAGCATCATAAGCGAGCCAAAAATAGTATAGATATTAAACTTCATGGCAAAAAAATGATTTTTATTGTAACCAAAAAGACCAATCATAAAAAATATCGGTAGTAACATAACTTCCCAAAAAAGATAAAAAAGCATCAGGTCAAGTGATAAGACAGCACCCATAATACCGCCTTGAACAAACAGTAAGTTTATCCAATACCCATGTTTGTCTCTTTGTTTATATAAAGCAATTGCAATGAGTGGCATGATAATCGCATTCATCATGACTATACCAAGAGAAACACCGTCAACACCTATATGATATGCGATTCCATATTCTGCTATCCAAGGATGATATTCGACGAACTGCATCGAATTATTAGGGTCAAAATTCATGTACAAGTCAATTGCCAAATACATAATTATGAATGTTACAATCATATATATTACTTTTACTACATTGATATTTATTTTTGTAATAAATAAAATAAAAGCAGTTATAATAGGTAAGAAAATCATTATGCTTAAAACACTCATAAAGTAGCTCCTAATAACCAATATAGATAAACAAACACTAGTACGACACCAAATAAAATATAAAGAGCATAAAAACGAACATTGCCATTTTCAATATATGAAAACAACCTTCCAAATTTAGCATAGGAAAATGCTAAATTATTTATTGAGTTATCAATTAAAGAATTACTAATTTTTTTATCAAAAAAACCTGATAAATAATTTAAAGGTTTGACAATCATCATGTTATATAGTTCATCAATATAAAATTTATTTGCGACAAGACTTGTATTATTTTCGTGTTCTATCTTGTCTGTATATGCATATCTTTTGTATGTGTAAAATATGACACCCAGTATCAAAACAGTATTTAAACTCATAAGTAATATCTCTTGTAGATGTGACATTTCAATAGTTTTATCTGCCAAATGAAGCCAGTGTGATATCTGTAAATTTCCGCCAAAAATCTCAGGAAAATTGAGCACTCCTGCAAATACGGAAAGAAGTGTCAATATCGCCATCGGATAAATCATAGATTTATTACTCTGAATTCCCTCTTGGTAGCCCTTGCTAAAAAAGAGTACAAATATCATCCTAAACATATAAAATGCCGTTAACAAAGAAGCTATAAGTGCTATGAAAAAGATATCAATGTGACCACTTGCATACAGTGCACTCATGATTGCATCTTTAGAGAAAAAAGCTGACAATGGAGGTATTGCACTTATTGTCAAGCTTGCAATAAACATCATAGAAGATATAAACGGTACACTATATCTAATCCCCCGAAGTTCTCGTATATCCTGCTTATGGTGAAAAGCAACTATGATGGCACCTGCTCCCATAAATAAGAGTGCTTTAAAAAATGCATGGGTGAACATATGAAAAAGTGCTGTCGAATACGCCCCAACTCCAAGAGCCATAAACATAAACCCGAGCTGGCTCATGGTTGAATATGCAAGAATCTTTTTAATGTCGTATTGTCTAGTTGCGACTACCGCAGCAAAAAGTGCACTAAATGCTCCGATGTAAGCGATAAAAAGTGACACATTGACTGTAATATTATACAAGGGTGCAAATCTTGCAACCATATAAACTCCAGCTGTGACCATAGTCGCCGCATGAATAAGTGCTGAAACCGGAGTAGGTCCCGCCATCGCATCCGGCAACCATACAAAAAGAGGAATCTGAGCCGACTTTCCCATCGCTCCAACAAAGAGTAATAAGGCAATAAGGGTCAACATAGGTGTATTAATCTCTCCAAGATTTGAGAAAATTGCCTCAAAACTAAAACCGTCGTCCCCAATCATTACAAACAAAAGCATCAAAGCACTCAAAAAACCAAAATCACCGATTCTATTTACTATAAAGGCTTTATTACCGGCGTAAGTATTTTTTATATCTTTAAAATAAAAAGCTATAAGTGAGTAGGATGTAAGCCCTACCCCCTCCCACCCAATAAACATGACGATTGGATTATCCGCAAGTACTAGCAAAAACATAAAAAATATAAATAAATTAAAGTAGGCAAAAAACCTTCCGTAACTTTCGTCTTTGTGCATATATCCCGCTGCATACACATGAATCAAAAAACTCACGGGTGCGACAAATAAAATCATAAATGAGCTAAGTGCATCAGCCTTTAAAGCTACCTCTATACTAAAATGTGAAATATCAAGCCAAGTAAACAGATGAGATACGAAAAGTTTGTTCTCAAAATAACTATTATAACTCACATATAGAGCAAATAAAGCACTTACTCCAGAACCGGCTAAGGCTAAAAATGTGAAGATATATTGCTTAACGTGTCCAACTAATGTATTTATTAAAAAAATCAGCGTTGCACTTAAGAGTGGTGAAAGAAGTAAAATATTTAAAAGCAAACTATCACCCATGTTTATCTCCTAACACATCAAATAAATTTGCATCAAGCGAACCTTTATTTCTGAATAAAACAACAAATAGGGACATAAAAAGTGCAGCTTCTGAGCCGGCAATTGCAATAATTATTAAAGACATAACCTGAGCAGAACTATCTGCCAAATCAGCACTAATTGCAATGAGTGACAAATTGACTGCATTTAATAGTAGCTCAATTGACATATAGATAACTATAATATTTCTTCGACTGACCAGTCCTACAACTCCGATGGAAAAAAGTATGATAGAGAGTATCATATATGCTTTTAACATCAATCTTTCCTTTTTGAGAGAGTGACCGAGCCTACAAGTGCCACTAGCAGTAAAATTGAAACCAACTCAAAAGGCAATACCCATTTGCCAAAAAGGGTCAGACCAACATCTTTTATAGTTCCAAAGTTATCGTAACTGACAGCTTTTACAGCTATATCACTTCTAAGAATCAAATCAATTAAGATAGCTGAAAAGGGGGTGATGATTATAGATGTGGCGAGCAGCCACCTATTTTTATACTTCTCATCGGGTAGGTTTTCATCTTTAATATTTAAAAACATAATGATAAATAAAATCAAAGATAAAATTGCACCCGCATAAATAATGATTTGTACAACAAAGAGAAATGTAGCATTTAAAAGTCCAAACAGAGCTGCTATACTGATAAGTGTAACAATAAAACTAAGAGCTGAATCTATCGGTCTGTGAGCGCTTATCATAACAACCGAACTAACGATTGCTATAAGTGCTAATATCGCAAATAAAATCTCATTTTGCAAGGCTATACTCCTCTTTTGAAATCCCTTTGATACTCAGTAATTTCTCTTTATTGTAGATAAAATCTTCTCTTTTATCGCCTATCACCGAGAATATTCCGCTATCCATCCGAATTGCATCACATGGGCAGGCTTCTACACAATAGCCACAAAAAACGCATTCTAAGAGGTCGATATTAAAACGCTGAGGCATCTTCTCATCCACATTATCTTCTCTCGCAATAGCTACAATATCTATACAATTTGCAGGACAAGCGGTCGCGCACATGAAACATGCTACACAGGCGATGGAGTTATCTTCTTTTCTGTGTGTCAGTCTGTGAACTCCACGATAACGAGGGGTAATATCTCTTGGCATCTCTTCTGGATAACAAATAGTTGGGATATTACTAGCATCACTGAGGTTTGTTGTAAAATGTTTAAGTGTTGTTTTCATACCGCCAAATACAGCATGCAGATACATCTTTTCTAAAAATGTCCCTCCATGGCGTTTTACAACTTTAATTCCCATAATTCACTCCTACTACAACTATGGCAGTAATAAAGATATTTGCCAAAGATAAAGGAAGTAAAATATTCCATCCAAGCTTTTGAGTTTGATCGTACCTGAAGCGAGGCAGTGTCCATCTAACCCAGATAAATACAAAGTGCAAAAAGAAAAGCTTGACGGTAAAAACAGCAAATTGCAATAGCATAACACCAATCTTGCTCGCTTCTCCAAGTCCAAGAGCGTAATAAGACATAACAATTATTGCAAAGATAGTAAATCCTATGATAATAGTCGTATATACTTTCGTCTCATTCAGACCTGACATCGCCAAGATATTGTGTTTTTTCACCCATTTTAAAAACATCAAAGAAGTGACGGTCGCAAAAGCAATGATGAGCCATAACACCAATTCAAAATTATTTATAAGCTCTGTTGTGCTTAAATACGGAAGTTGATAACCGCCAAGAAAGATGGTGACAATCAAAGCACCCGATGCCGCCATGGCGATATACTCAGCTACGAAAAAGAGTCCAAATTTCATAGCACCATATTCTGTATGATAACCAGCGACTATCTCGCTCTCCCCCTCAGCCGCATCAAACGGTGCTCTGTTTGTCTCAGCAAATGCCGTTATGATGAAGATAATAGTCGCAACAGGCTGAAGCACAATTCCCCATGCGGGAATGATAAAAAAGCTTTGTGATTGGTAAATAACCATCTCATTTAAGTTTATAGTTCCATAAGTAATAAGCATAGAAACCAAAGATAAACCCATAGCAACTTCATATCCGATAACCTGTGCTGTCGCTCGCATGGCACCCAAAATCGCATACTTGTTATGACTTGCCCAACCGCCCAAAATAATCCCATAAACACCAAGACCGGCAAATGCCAAAAACCACAACACACCCAGATCTGTAGGTAAGGCCTGCATATAATATGTCTTATCATTTATGGTGACATTATCAGCATACGGTATAACCATAAAGGTTAAAAATGCGCTCATAAACGCGATGGATGGGGCTACAAGATAGTAAAATTTATTTTTGATGTGCGATGGTAAAAACTCCTCTTTTAAAACAAGTTTCATCATGTCGGCAACTGACTGAATAATCCCTCCAAGTCTAATCCCGTTTATATTACATCTGTTAGGTCCAAGTCTGTCTTGAATAAGTGCAGCAATTCGTCGCTCCATCCATACCAAAATAGGAACAGTTGCAAGTGAAAATAAAATCGTTAACACAAGTGGAAGTAAAATCAAAATCGTATTCATCTTAGCTCCCCTAAGAATTCAAGCAATCTTGGAGCTTCACCTTTGTATTTAGTTGCATAAAAATCTTGTCTGATTCCATCACAATTGATTATCGTGCCACTCTCATGAGCAAAATTTGCGATGACAAATACAAGTTCATAAGGGTTTTGTAGCTTTGAAGTTGTAAAGTGAACAAGCTTTTTATTTTTTAGCTCTTTATTTTTTAAAAGTTTATGGTCAAAGTTTATAACGATTTTTGCATTTTCTAAAGAGAGATCATACTGCTCTTTTGAGCTATTTATATCTAACTCTTTTACTCCCGCAAAATTAGCACTCACGTCATTCGTCTTCAGCCAATCATCTCCAAAACTCTCATCAATGTATGCAAGTGAAAAAAGCGCGATATTATGATTTTCACAAAACTCTTTTACTGCTTGAAGCTGCTGCAAACTCATCGACGGTGAAACCAAGGCCACTTTTTTTTCAGTTTTAAGTAGCTCTTTTAAATCATTCGCTTCTGAGACTTTGCCCTCAAAACTCTCGTTTAACTCTTTGTAGCTCAGTCTTCCAAAGTCACATAAAAAAGATTGATTTATCTCTTTGTTTCTTCGTGAGCGAAATCTATGGACTTTCTC
>Ga0316206_1002422_pt1 | contig 12588 bp, 4 predicted proteins | sample 6monthpyrite_MG_FD_204942 | JGI IMG/M metagenome (GOLD analysis project Ga0316206, IMG submission 204942) | Microbial mat bacterial communities from mineral coupon in-situ incubated in ocean water Damariscotta River, Maine, United States -... | ecosystem: Environmental > Aquatic > Marine >...
CTGTAAAAATGATTGATATGTTTCGTTTTCCCACCATTCGACAATTTAGTGATTACCTGGCAGATGATTCACAGGGGAATTCAAAATTGTCCGAAACAGAAGACCGAGCCAAAGCGCGTATAGATGCACGTAAAAATACCCTGAATCGCCGACGCGCAAGACAGAAGTAGTGCGACTCTTTTAGCCTGTAACTAGCCCCGATTTTTTTGGAATAAAGAATATATAAAATGAGTAATCACGAGATTGAATTTGAAGACACGGACATCGCGATAGTCGGTATGGCTGCGCGTTTACCCGGCGCAAATAATGTAGATGATTTCTGGTATAACTTAAAAAACAGCATTGAGTCGTACACAGAATTTACAGATGAAGAGTTATTAGAAAGAGGGGTTGCGCAAAGCACAATTGATAATCCAAATTATCAGAAAATGGGTCGACCCATGGATAACATGGAAATGTTTGATGCCGCACTGTTTGGTTTTAGTCCAAAAGATGCATCGATTATGGACCCGCAACACCGGCATTTTTTAGAAGTATCGTGGGAAGCATTAGAGCATGCGGGTTATGACCCGCGACAATACAAGGGTGCAATTGGTGTGTTTGGTGGCTCCGGTCACAACGCTTACATGCCATACAATTTATTTACTAATCCGGATTTAATGAAATCACTGGGTTTGTTTTTAGCACGACATACTTCAAACGATAAAGATTTTCTAACCACACGGGTTTCATACTGTTTAAATTTGCAGGGCCCAAGCATCAATGTTCAAACCGCCTGTTCAACCTCATTAGTTGCATTGCACCTTGCTTCGCAATCACTGCTCAGTGGTGAGTGTGATATGGCATTGGCGGGTGGCGTCACCATCGAAATGCCACACCGTGTTGGTTATATGTACGAAGAAGGTGAAATACAGTCACCGGATGGTCACTGTCGCGCCTTCGATGAAAAATCCAAGGGTACTGTTTTTGGCAGTGGTGCGGTACAGGTCGTTTTAAAACGTATGGAAGATGCGGTGAATGACGGCGATACCATTCACGCGATGATAAAAGGCTCGGCAATCAATAATGATGGTTCGAGTAAGGTCGGATATTTAGCACCCAGTGTTGATGGCCAGGCAGCGGCAATCACCGAAGCTTTAATGATCGCCAATGTTGATGCTGATACCATTAGTTATGTAGAAACACACGGCACCGGCACACCTGTCGGTGATCCGATAGAGGTTACTGCCTTAAATCAGGCCTATCGAACCCAAACGGATAAAAGTGATTACTGCGCAATCGGTTCGGTAAAAACCAATATTGGACATCTGGATACTGCAGCGGGTGGCGTCGGTTTAATTAAAATTGTGCAGTCGATGAAACATAAAAAGTTACCGGCCAGTTTGCATTTTAATAAGCCGAATCCGGTTTTAGATTTGGAAGATAGCCCATTTTATATAAATGGCAGTCTGCAGGACTGGAATGTTGAGGGTAAACGCCGCGCCGCAATTAATTCTTTAGGTGTAGGCGGCACCAATGCGCACGTTATTTTAGAAGAAGCACCGCAGTTACCTGCAACCACTCAACATGATGGCTATCATTTATTTTGTATGTCTGCACGTACTACGCCTGCGCTGGATAATGTCACAAAAAATTTAGAAACATTTTTCACTGAACATCCGGAGACCAATTTATCTGATGCGGCATACACATTAAAAGTGGGTCGTCAGGCACAACTATCTCGTCGTATTGTGGTTGCCAATAGCGTTGAAGATTTAAAACTGGCTTTATCCGGTGAAGATATAAGCCGGCAGATTAGCCAAAAGTCCAACCCCAACAAACAGTCTATTTATTTCATGTTTACCGGGCAGGGCTCGCAGTATGTCAATATGTGCAAGGGGCTGTATGAAAACGAAACGGTATTTAAAAATGCAGTGGATGAATGCGCTGCAATATTAACGTCCAGTTTGGATTTAAATATTACGGATTTATTATATCCTCAGGAGGCTGAATTAGATTCAGCCTCCGAAAAATTGTCTGAAACACAATTTACCCAACCCGCTTTATTTACCGTTGAATACGCAATGACAAAATTATTGCATTCATGGGGGGTGAATCCGGACGCGATGATTGGTCACAGTATTGGGGAGTATGTTGCCGCCTGTATTTCTGGATTATTCAGTTTAGAAGATGCTTTAAAACTGGTCGCCGCACGTGGCCGGTTAATGCAAGGGCTCGAAAAAGGCTCGATGCTGGTGGTGCCATTAGACGAAGAACAGGTGACGCCCTACCTAAATGAAGCTTTATCAATAGCCGGTATTAACGCGCCGGGGCTAAGTGTTATTTCGGGTACAGATGATGCAGTCAATGCACTAGTTGATGACCTTAAAAAGAAAAATATAGACACGACCATTTTGCATACGTCTCACGCCTTTCATTCATCCATGATGGATCCTATTTTAGATGAATTTAAAGCGTTATTTTCCACCATAAACTTTGCACAAATGGATGTGCCGTTTGTTTCCAATACAACCGGTCAAATGGCAGATGTCGAGCTTGTTTCTACAGCAGATTACTGGGCAAATCATCTGCGCGGTACCGTGCGATTTGCTGAGGGTATGTCAACGTTGATGGCCGCACCGGATGTGATATTTATTGAATGCGGTCCGGGTAATACCTTGTCAACGTTTGCACGGGCCAATACCGACAAGCAAGCGGGTCACAGTATTATTCAAACTATTCGTCACCCTAAAAAGCCCGATAACGATTGCCGAATGGCATTGTCAGCGTTTGGTAAATTATGGTTAGCCGGTGTCGACATAAACTGGAATCTGGCGCACGGTGATTTAGCACGTCGACGTATTCCTTTGCCAACGTATCCATTTGAGCATCAGTATTACTGGATAGAGCCCGGGTTCGGTGGTCTAGAATTAAATGCACAAAGCCATTTACAAAAACAGGATTATGTAAACTGGTTTTATCAGCCGGGTTGGGAAACTACCCAGGTAATTCGCTACTTATCAAAAGAGTCTGATGCAACATTTAATGTCATTTGTTTTATTAATAAAAATGAAAACTCAAAAGCATTGCTCGGAAAAATCACAGAGTGGAACCTAAATTGTGTAAGTGTTATAGAAGGTGATAACTATAAAAAAATATCTGAATTTGAGTATCAGATAAATCCTTCAACTGAGCAGGATTATACAAAGCTTTTCAAATCGATTAATCAGAGCTCAGCAAACAAAATTAGTCATATCATACATAGCTGGACGATTGATGCAGGTGAAACCGGTTTTACTGAAGCCGAAGGCGAGATGCAAAAAGGCTTCAACAGTCTTTTATTTGTCGCCAGGTATTTTGCCGCAAATGAACCGGATAATGAAACTCAAATTAGTGTCATCACTAACTATAGCCAGCAGGTTTCAGCTGAGTCAATTAAGAGCCCTTTAAAAGCCACGATGCAGGGACCAATCAAAGTAATGACACAAGAAATAAAAAATGTGTCGTGTAAATTAATAGATGCGGATTTTGAAATCGAGCAAACCTGGAAAAAACACCAGCAGCTCGATTTGATTTGTGCAGATGCTTTGCAGCTTACCGATGAGGAAGATATTGCCTATCGAAGTACGCATCGGTTTGTACGTTCATATACTGCATTATCCGTTGCGGAAAAAAATACCTATTCTCCGGCTCTGAAAAAAGGCGGAAATTATTTAATTACCGGTGGTATAGGTGGCATTGGTTACGAACTGGCGCAATACCTGGTAAACACCTATGAAGCGAATTTAATCATATTTAACAGAACGCCATTACCAGAGAAATCCACATGGGGTGACACTGGAGCTTTAGATGAAAATATTTCAGAAAGAATTGAAAGAATAAAAAGCCTCGAAGTTAATCATTCAAAAATTCTATCTTTTAATGTAGATGTGAGTGATTTTGATTCACTGAACACTGCACTTCAATCATCAACAAAAGACCTTGATGGGTTAAATGGCGTGTTCCATACGGCCGGTATTGTCGATGATAACTTAATTGCATTTAAAACACTGGAAGATGCTAAAAAAGTGCTGTCGCCTAAAGTTAATGGACTTATCAATCTAGATAAAGCACTGGCACAACAAAAACTCGATTTTATCTTTTTGTTTTCATCAGTCAGCACAGAATTAGGTTTAAGCGGGCAGGTAGATTACACTGCAGCCAATGCTTTTTTAAATACCTATGCTCAGTATAAGAAAGATCTCGACGGTGTAAATGTAGTTGCCGCCAACTGGGGGGTGTGGGCTGAAACAGGAATGGCTTCACAACTAGGCGGAAGCGGTGTACAGACTGAAGAATTAAATAATCATTATTTTTATACTCACAAGCAAAAAACCGGGGCTGAATCGGTAGAGTACTCTGCTAATTTAAGTGCCAAAACTCACTGGATCATTGATGAGCACAGATCTAAAAATCAAGTTTCGTTAATTCCCGGCACGGCTTATTTAGAACTAGCCAGATCAGCATTTACCTTAGAAAATAAAGGTGATAAGCCCGTTCGTTTATCGGATGTGTTTTTTGTATCACCTTTTGTTATTGAAGGCGATGAAGAAAAAACAATTAAAGTTGAATTAACCCGCACGGTTAATAATACTGAATTTTTAATACAAAGCGAGTTTGGTGAAGAAAATGTAAGGGGTGTAGCCCAGTATATTGATTCTGCTGCACCCGATAATTTACATATCGAAAACATTATTGAGCGATGCAATAAAAGCAAGCTGGAACTTAAAGGTTCAGCTGAGCACAATCATCTGATTTTCGGCGAAAGATGGCGTTGCATGAATGTCATTTATTTCGGCAAAAAAGAAGCTGTTGTTGAAATGGAAATTGCCGATCAATATGTTGCGGAGCTAGCAGATTATATTTTGCACCCCGCAATAATGGATATGGCAACCGGTACAGCGCAATCTTTAAACCCGGATTATGACCCGGTAAAAGATTTGTATATTCCTATCTCGTATTCGCATATCACTGTATACAAGCCATTGACTCAAAAAATGTACTCTCATGTTGTATATTCGGCGGCTGAGGGGCAGGGCAGTCAGACTTCAATTTTTGATGTTGTTATCACCAATGAAGCCGGTGAAGTATTGGTAGTGGTCGATCAATTTATTATGAAGCGCGTTGACCCTGCTGTTTTATTGTCTTTAAAGTCAAACCGCACAACTGTTGTACAGGCTGAAAAAACCGCCAGTGACCTGTTTTTTGATATGGGTCTTAAAGCAGGTATGACAAATGCAGAAGGCTTAGAGGCAATTGAAACACTATTATCAGAGTTTAGTGCCCCGCAGGTTATTGTCAGCCCATTACCCTTTATTGAATACAAAAACGAAGCACGAAGACTACGTGATATTGATGAATTTGGTGAAGATTTAGATGATGATTCATTTGAAGGACTGGAACGTCCCAATTTATCGTCGGAATTTGTTGCGCCCCAGTCTGAAATGGAAATCAGCATTGCAAAAATCTGGAAGCCCGCGCTGGGTATTTCAGATGTCGGCATCTGCGATGATTTCTTCGAACTTGGCGGACACTCTTTATTACTTACGCAAGTCGTATCGCGACTGAAAAAATACTTATCAATTGACTTGCCGATCAGTAGTTTATTTGAATCGCCAACAATTGAGCAATGGGCAAAAGTTATTTCTGATAACGAACATTTACAGGGTGAGCAAATTCCTCTGGTAGAATCGTTAGATAGAAGTGATTATGCAGTTAAATATTCAGAATTAATGGCATCCGTATAGTTTTATACTGATCAAAGTAAACAGGACAAAAAGTGACTAGTAATATAGATGATGTATATGTTTTTCCAACAACATATCCACAAAAACAAATTTGGTTTTTGAATCAGTTAAATCAGGAAAGCCCCGCGTACAATATTCCTTTTGCCTATGATATAGAAGGGCAGTTAAATGTACCGGCTATGCACAAGGCGATAAATGAAATTATTGTTCGCCACGAAACATTCCGTACTTTTTTCATGGATACGGATGATGGATTGGTGCAAATTGTTCATCCACAACTTAGCATTGAATGTCCGATAATTGAAAATTTAAATTCTGAAGAAAGTATAAAAGAATATATTCAGAAAGAAACACTACGTCTGTTTGATTTAACAAAAGGCCCGTTAATCCGTGCGAGCATTATAAAACGTTCAGAGTCTTCGTATGTATTGTTTTTAAATTTTCATCATATTATTTTAGATCACATTTCAATTGTTCAGTTTGCAGATGAGCTAACTGTTCTATATAAAGCATACCTTAATGAGCATACATCACCTCTGGTATCACCGGAGCTGCAATATGCAGACTATTCTGTCTGGCAGAACAAATTTCAGACACATGAGCAACTGGCTCCAAAACTCGATTTTTGGTTAGAACTGCTACAGGGTAAAACCGAATATCTGGATTTACCCATGGATAATCAGCGTCCACCTGTTCAAGATATGATAGGTAAAGAATATCACCTGTGGTTTCCATTATCGTTACAGAATAATTTAAAAGCACTTTCACGTCATGAAAGTGTGTCAATGTACATTACCTTGATGGCTGGCTATGCTATATTGCTTGGAATTTATTCTAAGCAAAGCGAAGTATCAGTCGGAACACCATTTGCCAATCGAAGTCACCAGCCTGAACTTGAAAAAATCATGGGCTGCTTTATCAACACCATTCCAATTTTTACCGACCTGTCAGGTAACCCGAGCTTTAATGAGGTACTAAAACGGGTGAGAAAAATGGTATTTAGTGCGAATGCTAATCAGGACTTTCCATTCGAAATGATTGTTGAGGGTTTGCAACCCAAACGTGATACCAGTTACAACCCATTATTTCAGGTTGGATTTACTTTCCAGGAACCACCAATGGAAATTTGTCTTGAGGGCTGTGATGTAAAATCTCAGAAGCTGCATAATCAATCAGCAAAATTTGATATGTTAGCGTGGTTATGGGAAAGCGATGATGGCATACGTGGAACCCTTGAATATAATTCAGAAATATTCGATCACACAACATTAGAGCGGTTTTCAGAGCACTATCAAACCTTATTAGAAAATGCTGTCAATAATCCGGATGCACCCATATCCGATTTAAATATATTATCAGATTCAGAATACGTAAAAGTAACCAAAGACTGGAATCAAACACAAAGCATTTTTGAGTCACCGAAAACGATTCATCAATTATTTGAAGCTCAGTGTAAAACTAACGCCGATAAAGTGGCGGTTATTTGTGATGATGAAGAGTTGACGTATAAAGAGCTAAATGAAAAAGCCAATCAGCTTTCTCATTACTTAATCTCCCAGGGCGTAAAAAATAATGCATTAATTGGTGTATGTCTTGAACGTTCACTGGATATGATTGTGGCAACTTTAGGTATTTTAAAAGCCGGTGCCTGCTATATTCCACTAGACCCGGAATACCCGCAAGATCGTATTCAATACATGCTGGAAAACTCTGCCGCGGCATGGGTAGTAACACAATCGAGGGTACTAAAAAGAATTCAATTGCCGAAAAGTTCAAAAGCCGTACAGGTAGATGTTGATAAAGAGGCAATCAATTCGCAATCTATCAGCAACCCCGATATTACCATCAGCGCAGATGATCTGGCTTACATCATTTACACCTCCGGTTCTACCGGCAAACCCAAAGGCGTTATGGTGCACCATGGCGCTGCGGGTAATTTTATTTTAAGCATGGCTCAAACCCCCGGGCTTTCATCTGAAGATACTTTACTAGCGGTCACCACTTTATCATTTGATATCGCGGTTTTAGAATTATATTTGCCACTAAGTCAGGGTGCATCAGTGGTTATTGCAACGACCGATGAAGCCATAGATGGTGATGACTTAATTGACTTGATGGATGAACATAACGTTTCAATTATGCAAGCAACACCTGCCACCTGGCGTTTATTATTAGCCTGTCAGTGGAAAGGTAACACGTCACTAAAAGTGCTTTGCGGCGGTGAAGCGATGCCCCGCGATTTACTCATTGATTTATTGCCACGAGTTAATGAGGTCTGGAATATGTACGGACCAACTGAAACTACAGTCTGGTCAAGCTGTTATAAAATCACCGATGCTAATGCGCCGATATTAATTGGTAAACCCATTAGTAATACACAGTTTTTTGTACTGGATGAATTTTTACGTCCGGTTCCGGTAGGGGTGCCAGGAGAGCTTTATATTGGTGGAGATGGTGTAACTAAAGGCTATTTAAATCGTGACGATTTAACCCAGGAACGCTATATCAGTAGTCCGTTTAGTTCAACTGATGAGTATTTATATCGAACCGGTGATGCGGTTAAATTTCACGAAAGTGGTGATCTTGAATACAGTCAACGAATTGATAATCAGGTTAAAGTGCGTGGCTTTAGAATCGAGCTGGGCGAAATAGAAACAGTATTAACTCAGCAGGATGATATTGAGCAGGCAGTTGTGGTGGTTAACGAAGCCAGGGCGGGAGACCCCAGACTGGTTGCCTATATTGTAGTGTCTGATGGTGCGACCTTAACGCCAACATCAATTCGCGATTTAATTAAACATGATTTACCGGATTATATGTTGCCGCAGCATTTTGTTGAATTAGATGAACTGCCTTTAACACCGAATGGTAAGGTTGATCGTAAAGCGTTACCTGATGCATTTACAGAAGGCAGTGCGGATAATGAAGAAAAGATATTACCTGAAAGTTTTGCTGCAAAAGAGTTGGCAAAGATATGGGCTGAAGTTTTAAATACCAGTGTAGAAAATATTGGTGCTAATGATAACTTTTTCGATATTGGGGGGCATTCATTATTATCAATGCAGGTGATAATGAAAGTAAGAGATATCACTGGTATTAAAATCAATCCGCGAGTCATCATTCTGGATTCGTTGGAGCATATGGCTGAGCAGTGTGAGTTCAAAGAGAATGGTGAATTTAATGGCACTGATTCATTAGCTGAAAATACGGTCCAGTCTGATAAAGGGCTTGATAAAGAGCCTGAAAAAAAGAAATCGATAATTAACTCTATGTTTAAGAAGATATTTAATTAGTCAGGTTTTTATTTTTATTAAGTACATTAGGAGCTTTTAGTGATACCTTTGTTTTTCGGAGATGCGAGTAAACCATTGTTTGGGATTCATCACCAACCATCTACAAACTCACAATTTCAGGATGTGTCTATCGTTTTGTGCAACCCTATTGGTTTTGAATATGGTCGTGCGCATAGTGTGATGCGTTATTTGGCTAAAAAATTAACGGCTAATGGCTATCATGTATTACGCTTTGATTATTATGCGACAGGCGACTCTTCCGGCCCGAGCAGTGATGTGTCTGTTGAACAGTTTATTAATGATATTAAACTTGCATGCGATGAAATTAAAGCCATCTCTGCAACACGTAAGGTAACGGTCATTGGTTATCGTTATGGTGCATTACTCGCTGCATTTGCCGCAGAGACATATAAATTTAATCGATTAATCATGTGGGATCCGGTTGTAAATGGAGCCGCTTATTTAGATGACTTACAGGTAATTCATAATCAGATGTTAGTTGATCCAATGCGTTTTGATTTAAATTTCTTATCTAGTACAGATTCATCTACAGAATTAGTTGGGCATGATTTTCCTACACCTTTTAGAGATAAAATAAAGTCGTTAAATCTTAATGATTTAAAAAAAATAAAAACAAGACGAATCGATGTGTTTAGTTACAGTGATGGTTATCAAGTTGAATCTTTTATTAATGATGAAACGTTCTTATCTAAAGCTGAAAACCATAAATTTGAGGGTCAGTCTGAGTGGAATAATGTATCAAAAATTGAAGCCAAAGTTCTGCCTGATTCATCGATCGAAAAAATTATAGAAGTGATAGGGTAGAAAGGCATGGATAAAGTATTCTTATTTGGTGAAAAAAACAATCTTGTTGGTATTTTTTCAGAGCCTGATAATGTTCAGAAAAACCATGACAAACCCCTAATACTTATTTTGAATGCTGGGCTGGTTCATCGTCCTGGCCCCCTTAGAATGAATAAAGAGTTTTCTTTATATTTGGCAGAGCAGGGGTTTTCATCGTTTCGTTTTGATTTGTCGGGTATTGGAGATAGTGAAAAAGATGGCGCAAATAATCAGTCATTTTCTGAGCGGAATATTTCCGATGTGGGGGAGGCGTTAGAGCTGATTAAAGATAAAGTATCACCATCAAAAATTATTGTAATGGGACTGTGTACTGGTGCAGATTTGGCACATCGTGTCGCGGTTAAGTACACAGATATTTCCGGTTCGATTATGTTAGATGGCTATGGTTACCCGACTCAACGTTTTTATCTTAAACGATATATGCCCATATTACTTAGCCCGCTAAGAATGTTTAAAATTGCTGTTAAGTTATTATCTAAATTGCTTCCTGCTAAAAAAAGTATTACCACTAAGGAAAGTGGTGCAGATGCATATTATTGGGAGTTACCGGTTAAAAAACATTATATCGATGACATGGAATTGCAGCATAAAAGAGGTAATAAGCACTTATATGTATATACAAGAGCCGTGCGAGAATACTATAATTATGAAGGTCAATTTGTTGATAACTTCGCTTCCCATGACTTTTGTTCAAGTGTTGAAATAAAATATTTTACATACGCGGATCATATCTATGCCGTCCTATCACATCGTAAACAATTATTTGATGCTTGCCTCGACTGGATAAAACGCTTTTAATCTCATGTCTATGGAGTAAATGTCTATGGAGTAAATATCCATGGGAAGATTGAAACGTCTGAAATTTGTTTCTTAATATGATAGGCCTGATTAGATGTTTATAACTGTTATATTTCCCTGTCTAAAGAGAGTGTCTATTTAAGTTAATAACTTAAGCTATTATCTTGCTGATGATTAGAGTGGCGTGGAGGTTTGAAGTCATTTGGATTAATATTCAAAAATTAATACCTTATGCATTTAATGCTCTCATTTTACCTTTGTTCTAAGGAAGCGCCACAAAACGAAAAAATGCTAATGCCTTGCAGTAAAAGTGTATGATTTTTATTCGAGACCTAAAAATCACAATAGCCTGCTTCGGATATTGAAAATTAAAACCATGTTCTTAGTGCATATTTATGTTTATCTGGATATTGTCTCGAATCACTAATCTGTTCGTCATAAAATAATATCGTGATAATTTATATTAAAACAATAAAGTACAGTATATGTACTTATAAAGATCAATGTCCTAAATTCTATTGTTGACTAACACGTTTAGGTTATTGTTATCCTGAAACCATTCAGTAAAATACCGTCTAATTGAAAAAATGCATATGAAATAATTATTAAGGGAAGTTTGAATGAAAGGTTACAATATCAATAAGATGTTAGGACTCTACACACGTAATATTCTTATTTGCTGCTCTTTCGCATTCCCATCTCTCATTTTCGCGGCTCCAACCGTTCTTAGCTCCACCGATAAAGATCCAAGTATAACTCTTACTGCAGATAACTTAGGGGTTATGTACTCGGCAGGAAATACGCATCGCGGTGTGCGCTCAAATACTTCGATACAACCCGGTAGTGGATTCTATTATTACGAAGGTCGACGTGAAATTGGCGTGGACAATATGGGTTTTGGTGTGGCTTCATCAACAGCCAGTTTAACTAACTACGGTGGTTACACCACGCAGAGCATTGGTATTAATGCGTTGGGTTATATTTATTATAATCAGACAAATCAGATAGGCCCTCCAAATTCCAGTATTACGGGTACCGACACATTTGGTATTGCGGTGGATTACCGTGGTGTAAATCCGATTGTTTATATTATTTCAAGTAACACATTAATATTTACACTGGTGATGGATCAGATTTCCACTCCGTTGTATATGTTGGTTTATGGCTATACAAATACCACCGGTATTCAGCAAACGGTTAATACAGGAGCTGACCTGGTAAATGCACCTTTTGTTTATGATGTGCGTAATATTTTATCCATAGCCGGAATTAGCGGCACAACTGAGATTATTGACGGTTGGTCACCTAGTACACAAATCAGCATTCTAAATGGTGATCGTAATGTTTCTATTGGACAGTCTGTTACGCTTACGGGTGTTGCAACCAATGCAAACAGTGACGACATATCAGCCAGTATCAGCTGGAGCACGGACAAAGGCGATAGTGTAACTGGCAGCACATTTACGCTAACGGATAGCCAACTTTCAAGTTATCTGGTGACGGCACAGGTATTGGATGCTAACAACCAACCGGTATCTGCAACCATTACGGTGCATTTCACTGAACTGGATACGGATCTGGATGGTCTTACAGATATCGTAGAAGGTACTTTAGGAACAGATCCCAATAACCCTGACACAGATAATGACGGTCTTACTGATGGTGATGAAGTTAATACCTACCTTACAGACCCATTAAGTGCTGACACAGACAGTGATGGTATACCCGATGTATACGAAGTCACTAATGGTTTAGATGCCCTGGTAGACGATGCACTTTTAGATAGAGATGGCGATTCTTTTTCAAACCTCAGTGAATATCAATCGGGTACCGATTCAAATGATGCGTTTTCTTATCTAAATGCGCCA
>Ga0316206_1002423_pt1 | contig 12585 bp, 13 predicted proteins | sample 6monthpyrite_MG_FD_204942 | JGI IMG/M metagenome (GOLD analysis project Ga0316206, IMG submission 204942) | Microbial mat bacterial communities from mineral coupon in-situ incubated in ocean water Damariscotta River, Maine, United States -... | ecosystem: Environmental > Aquatic > Marine >...
TAACCATAGCCATTACCACTACCGTTACCAGCAACATTGGCATTAGTTTTAGCATTCATGTTGAAACCAAAGCTTCCGTTTCCTGAACCATTACCATAGCCATTTCCGTAACCGTTACCATTGTTACCAAAAGGGCCGTCAAACCATGCACTTGATACAGTTGAAACACCCATCAGGGCAGCAGCGATTACAATTTTATTCAATTTCATGTTAATTCTCCTCAAAGAGTTTAAGTTTAGTTTTCAGATCTACAATATAAAATTCGGTCACATAATCATTTTGTTGTATTAGAATATGCTAATTTGTTTATTGATTGCAAGTATTATTTTGTTAATTGTCTGTGATAATATATATCTGTATGATTTATTTAATATTTTAAATTATTTTATTAGTTGATATTTATCGTTTATGTCTGATTATAATCATGAAATTACTTCAAAACGGCTCGGTGCCGTCATTCTGGCCGGAGGGCGTGGCTCCAGAATGGGCGGTCACGATAAAGGTTTAATCAAAATACAAAACAGAACGCTTATTGAAACAGTGCTTGATCAGATACACCCTTACATAAACCAAACCGTTATCAGCGCTAATCGAAATATTAAACAGTATCAGGATCTTGGTTATCAGGTTATACAGGATGATACCCCGGACTTTTCGGGACCTCTTGCCGGTATCGCGCGAGCAATGGATGTTATGAATAAAGAATTATTACTTGTCATCGCAGTAGATATGCCTGCTCTGCCCTCTGATGTTATTCCAAAGCTGTTATCGCTTCTGGATCTGAAGGAGGCTGATATTTGCTGCATTAAAGAAGGGGAAAGATTACAGCCATTAGTATCTGTTATAAATACTCGATTAAAAGCTGACCTGACGCAATATCTTCAAAATGGACACCGAAAGGTTACTGACTGGTTTCAACAGCATAAACTTGCCACACTGGAACTTGAAGATAACACCATCGTTAACCTCAATACATTTCATGAGCTGGAGAAGTACTCAAAATGATTCAGCATTTTATTTCCATTAACGATTTCCCAATCCCTGTTTTAGGCTTTGCGGCTTTTAGTGGTACAGGTAAAACCACGTTACTTAAAAAACTGATACCGGAAATGAAATCAAAAGGCCTAAGGATTGGTTTGATAAAGCAATCACACCATGACTTTGAAATTGATCAACCAGGTAAAGACAGCTACGAACTACGAAAAGCCGGTGCAACACAAACATTGCTGACATCTCCTTACCGCTGGGCATTAATTCATGAACATGATGACATTACTGAAATTCCTTTAGTTGAACTATTATCTAAACTGGATACAAAAAACCTTGATATCGTATTTGTTGAAGGTTTCAAACAAACCAGATTTCCCAAGATTGAATTAAACCGTAAGGGTATTAATAAACCATTACTTTATCCTGATGATGATTCTATTATTGCACTTGTTACTGATAGCCAACATAATAACCACCCTATACCCGTTCTGGATATTAACCATATTAATGGCATCCTCGATTTCATCTGTCACTATATCTCAGGAAATAAATCACTGTGAGTAAAAATAATTCAATTGATAACCATGCCGCACCAGCATCTGCATTATTAAGCGTCGATCAGGCACGACAGCGAGTACTAGATGCAACCCATCCCATCAAAGGTCATGAAAAACTTGCTGTTCGATCAACCCTTGGGCGCGTTCTCGATGAAACTATTTTTTCTTCCATCAATGTTCCCGCTTATGATAATTCTGCGATGGATGGTTACGCGATTAACAGTCAGAACATTCCAGACAAAGGCACAACAACGCTAATCCTGGCAGGAAAATCATTCGCTGGAAGACCCTTTGATGGCGACATGAAAAGCGGTCAATGTATTCGCATTATGACCGGTGCAATGATGCCAAATGGTGCCGACACCGTTATCATGCAAGAACAGGTTACAACTAAAAGTGACAAGGTAACCATCAGCTCGGGTATTTCAAAAGGCGACCATGTTCGCTACATTGGCGAAGACATGAAAGTCGGACAGCCCGTTCTGCAACCAGGCATGATGATAACAGCTTCAGAACTGGGACTCATTGCGTCACTGGGTAAAGCAGAAGTTCGTGTTAAACGTAAGCTTCGTGTCGCCTTTTTCTCTACGGGTGATGAACTATGCAGTGTAGGAGATGTACTTGAAGAAGGTCAGATCTACGATAGTAATCGCTATACACTATACGGCATGCTTAAACGACTTAACGTAGATATTATTGATATGGGCGTTATTCCCGATATTCGTGATGCCATACGCGATGGTTTCAAGACTGCTGCCAGTGTTGCAGATGCAATTATTACCTCTGGTGGTGTTTCCGTTGGTGAAGCTGATTATGTAAAAGAAACACTCGACGAACTGGGACAGATTAATTTCTGGAAAGTCGCCATGAAACCCGGAAAACCCATGGCCATAGGTCAAATAGATGGTGCCGCATTCTTTGGTGTGCCCGGAAATCCTGTTTCTGCAATGGCAACTTTTTATCAGTTTGTGCAACCCGCTTTGAAAAAAATGATGGGGCTGGAATACAAGGCGCATCTTAAAATCAAGGTTCCTTGCCTGACAACTCTCAAAAAAACAGCGGGACGTCTTGAATATCAACGTGGAAAACTCATTCGTGATGACAAGAATCAGTTGGTGGTAGAAAGTACCGGTCGACAAGGCTCGCACATGCTCACATCAATGAGTAAGGCTAATTGTTTTATTATACTGCCCGCTGAAAATACGGGTGTGGAAAGTGGTGAGTTGGTAGAGGTTGAACCATTTGATGGTATTATTTAAAAGTCTCTGTCAGGAAAAGGTAACCCTGAAATAAAACGGCCATGTAAAAAATCGATTTTATGTGGGAGCGAACATAGTGCCAATTACATAGAAAATATATAAACGGTATTTATTCGCGAATAAATTCGCTCCCACATGTTAACGAAACTTATCTAGCTTTCAGCTGATGCCTTATTTTTTCCCGTAGCCTGTTCTTCTTCAATTTGTTTGCGTACGCTGTCCATATCAAGTTCGCCCGCTTTAGTAATTAATTCACCAAAGGCTTCTTCTGGCAACATGCCTGGTTGTGAAAAAATAACTATCTGTTCTCTAAAGATCATCAATGTTGGAATTGAACGGATCTGAAAATGTGAAGCCAGATCTGTTTGCTCTTCTGTATTCACTTTTGCAAAAATAACATTCTCATGATTTTCAGACACTTTTTCATAGATGGGAGCAAAGCTTTTACAAGGTCCACACCAGGGTGCCCAGAAATCAATGATTACAAAATCATTCTCGCCAACAATCTGGTCAAAATTTTCACTGGTCAAATCTATGGTCGCCACAATAATACCCTTCCTGAATAATGGAGTTTACGATAAGGTATAACTATACACTAATATTATCAATTAATTAAATATATTAATAATATTATGTGACCGATCAATCATATTTCAGGTAAAACAGATGGCTTTCTAGTGTAAAGCGGATTCCACCCTGTTTCTTCCGAGGGATTTTGCGCGGTATAAGGCCTGATCTGCCCGTTCAATAAATGAACCTGTTATTTCGCCATCATTATACATGGCAACCCCGGCAGAGAAAGATGGCATTCGAACAGGCCCATCTTCAATATGACAATGTATCGATTTAACACGATCCATGGCTTTAGTTAATGCACACATTGCCCCGTCCATATCTGTATTAGGCAGTAACACCGCAAACTCTTCACCACCGTAGCGCGCCACCATATCGTATTGGCGGAATAAGCTAAAAACATTATCCGCATAACAACGCAACACCTGATCGCCCGCAGGATGTCCATACTGATCATTAATCCGCTTGAAGTCATCCAGATCGATTAACACCAGGGAAAGTGGAACCTGATGGCGTTTGGAACGCCCTACCTCATTATCCAGTCTATCCAGAAAAGCACGGCGATTTGGCAATTCTGTCAACTCATCTGTCATACTGAGTAAACGAACTCGTTGTAATTCTTCGCCCAGCTGATTTCTATCGCCTTCAGCGTCTGTAATGACACCTACTGCGTTTTGAAGATTACCGATTAACTCACCATGACTGGCTTTAAGACGATTAACCAGTTCTCCCATGCGGTCACGAATAACATTAATCCCTTCAGTAGGCTCCATCACATCCAGTTCTTCTGATAATAAATCAAGAACAACTCCCAGTTCCTGATTCTGCGAAATAGTATTTTCAATTTCCATTGTAATACTATGATTATCTTTTTCTTTGCGAGGATTTGGTGGCGTAGTTTCCAGTTCGGAAGACGGCTGAGGTATTTCATCTTTTATTACAGAAACCCCTGTCTTCTCTTTAATTGATTCAGGATTCGTCTGCTGAGGCAACAATTTACTTAAACTTTCACTAAACGCGGCTTCATTAAAATCAGACATTGACAGAATATGGTCAACGTAAATGTCTACCTGGGCACGCATCATTTCCAGGTCAGATGCCCAGACAGGGGGTTCCAGCCGGCGCTGAACAATACTCGCCTGAACATATAATGGAGAAGAGGGATCGAGGTGCTTAAGATAAGCATCCAGCAGCGCGTGAGTAATTGCCTGATAGGTTCGCTCAACTGATGCCTGCGTATACTGGAAATCAGTCAGGATCTGCTCGACCTGCTGATAAATAACCTCCCCAGCCGGAAGCTGCTTGACAACTTCAAGAACATGCAACGCCTTTTGCAACCCGGCGTGAGTTGATGTTAGTGGATTACCCAATCTCCACATCTCCAAATTTATGCCCCAATTCTGTCAATCCCGTTTGCAGAAAGCGCATTATTCAATTGTTAAAATTTGTTAAATTAAAGCTAACAAAACAAGCGGGACAAAGATAGTCCATTTTTTAAAAAACAGGGCATTTTGACGTGACCTGGGTCAAAAAAATAATATAAACCTACTATCTTCAAGGTCTTCTAGCGGCTATAAGCCAGATATCATTTCTCTGCGCCTGCCAGGCCGGAAAATATACTGTCACGAATATTTTCTACAGAACCAATACCATTTACTTTAATATAAACGAGCGCATCATCAGTTCCAGTAGCCGCCCATTCAGAGTAATAACTTATCAGTGGTTCAGTCTGTTCATGATATATCTCAAGACGCTTACGCACGGTATCTTCCTGATCATCATCACGCTGGATAAGATCTTCACCGGTTATATCATCTTTACCTTCAACCTTTGGAGGGTTATAGATCATATGATAAGTACGACCAGATTCGAGATGAACTCTACGACCACTCATACGTTTGATGATTTCATTATCGTCAACATCAATTTCAACTACTGCATCAATAGAGACACCTTGCTGTTTTAAACCTTCAGCCTGTGGAATAGTTCTTGGAAAACCATCCAGTAAAAAACCTTTCTCGCAATCATCAGAGCTGATTCGTTCCTTGACCAGACCCAGTATAATCTCATCAGAAACAAGGCCACCCGCATCCATTATCTTTTTTGCCGCAATGCCCAGCTCTGTTCCGGCTTTTACAGCAGCGCGTAACATATCACCTGTTGAAATTTGCGGAATGCCAAATTTTTCTTTTATCAAGTTTGCCTGTGTTCCTTTACCAGCGCCCGGACCACCTAAAAGTATAATTCTCATGAGACCTCCCCTGAATTTCATTGATTTTCAAGTATGCACTTTCAGTCACATAAATACTATCAATTGAACCAGCAGCTTTATGATTCCTCATTCAACTGATCTGAACCACGTGCCGCACAGATCATATTAAAACCTTACTGTTACAAAATAGACATTCTTGATAACGTTTTAATTTAACTGAATTCTTTGACCCCATGGGGTTTTCGCTTTACCTTTTATCAACCAGATAACAGGATAAGCTGGTTCATTATGAGGGAAAGTTCCTTCAGCGTCTGTGAAATAAATCACCAGATCTGTCTGCATCGATTGTAGATCCAGCCATTCAAAAACAGGTCGAAAACTGGTTCCACCACCACCATTAAAATGTTTCGGGGATTTAAATTCATCCCAGCTTTCAAATTCCCACGGCCCATCCTTATCCAGTGACTGATCACAAGCCAGTAACGTAATATGCGCCCTGACCTGTGCCTTGATAGCATTCACCTCGGCCATAAATTCCTCTACCTCTGCCGGAGAAACTGAACCACTGGTATCAATCGCAACCACAACATGTACCTGAGCACTACGCAGGCTTGGGAAAATAGCACTGCCCTCACGGCGTGAAGGTCGCGCATAGTTATAATCGTCTCTTGCTGTTGCTGTCATATATCGCGCCAGTAACATTCGCCATGGTAATTGTGGCTGTAACAGGTGATCTACCAGACGCGCCATAGCCCCACTCATTTTTCCAGCTTGCATGGCCTGTTGTGCAGCACCGGCCATACGCTGGCGCCACTGTACTGATAACTGTTCTTTTTCCTGCCCACCCAGAGGTGGCGGTTGTTTAGCCATTCCCCCTTTGTTTTTATCCAGCTCGGCTTCTTGTCCCTGTGACTCTCCGGTAGGCGTTTGTTCAGATTTACCGCTACCCGCCGGGTTATCTTGCTGTTCCTGATTATCCGCATCATCATTATCATAAACATGCTGATCTTCGGTTTGTTTATTATCCATATCTTCAATCACAGGATAAATTTCTTCGGCTGTCATGTCATTAAAACTGTCAAGATACAGGGCGTCCGGCGTCGGTTTAAAGCCATCCTGGATCAATATTGAATTAACCGCGAAATCACAAGCCAGATCCCAACGATGTTTCACCCGATGTTGCCGACGTGAAAAGTGCGATAACGCGCAATGCAATGCTTCATGAGCCAGTACAAATTGCGTCTGATCCAACGTTAAATCATCAATATATTGTGCATTGAAAAAAAAAGTTTTCGCGTCAGTTGCGGTGGTTTTACACCAGCCAGGATCAGCTTTTTGCATCGGCAACCTCAGAACCAGTGCACCCAGGAAGGGTTTATCCAGAATCAACCGCGTGCGGGCAGCACTCAGTTTTGTTTCTACTTCTTCGCTCATAATCAGTTGAACAACATGACATCAGCAACCGCTTTTGCCCAGTTCGTAAACTGGGGAACCGCGAACAGATCCTGGCCTATCGCTCTATGCATATCCGACACCAGCATCACGCCCATTTCACGCTGACGAAATCTCCCTGCATAGTCGAGTATATACCCCATTACCACCTGAGCATCACCTTCACCTTTCGCTTTAATCGCACGTCCAACCAGTGCCGAGGCAACCGCGTATTGCAAATCAACTTCTTTGGGTACTTCGACTTCTTCGCCCGCAAGGATCGCATCAATGTCAGGTAGCTGATCCAGATTTTCGATAAATGCTGATAGTTCAATACCCGCCGCCGGCCCTACGCATGCCTGCAAGGTACCCATTAATATTTTTGGGTTATCGCCGAACTTGTGCAATGCACGATGTGCAAATTCCCACGAGCGCGGCGATGGAAATGCGACGGGGTTATGCGCAGGATCAAAATCAAACAATAGCTCGGGTCGAAAACGCAAAAATGCAATCAAGCGCTCGTCAATGCCATGTTGATAAGCCCAGGCCACCCAATCGTCCAGATTAACGTCAATTTCAAAGTGTGAAAAACGATTTGCCAGTGGCGCTGGCATACTATACGTAACCCCGCGATCACCCTGTCGATTACCTGCAGCAAAAATTGCCCAACCTTCAGGCACTTCATATGCGCCTAACCGCCGATCAAGGATAAGCTGATAAGCCGCAGCAGAGACACTGGGGGGCGCTGATGTGATTTCATCAAGAAATAAAATACCTTGCTCACCATGACGCTTTACATCAGGCAACATAGATGGGATAGCCCACTCCACCTGCTCATCAACCCGGAATGGAATACCTCTTAAATCACTTGGTTCCATTTGAGACAAACGAATATCTACGATAGTAACCTGATGTTTTTCAGCCACCTGGGCAATTAACTGAGACTTGCCCACTCCAGGCGCACCCCACAACATCACGGGGGTATGATGACCTGTGTGAGTACTTAAAAACTCTTTTTCCAATATGGAAAATAGTTGGGCCGGACGCATATAACCTCCACAAAAAAATAGCTGGCATCAGAAAGTCGCATATCATAGCAAATCGATCAGGTTAAATGCGATCAAATTATTACTGACATTAGATTTACTGCAATACTATAAATTATTTAAACTCAATAAGTTAATAAAAAAACAAGGCTGCAAAATAGCGGCAACGGTCATTTTCCCGGTATTTGAGTCTTTCTGTCACCTGAAGAACCTCAAGTATGCCCTGTTTCTGCCGACAAATAGTCCGGAAGCTTTGATTTTATTACTAAAGAAACTTTTAAAAGACAATATTTGCTTATGACTAATAATAACTTACCTCATATTTTACACATTGAAGATAACGCGGATATTTCACTGATCATCGCAAAAGTACTTAGCAATATTGCCAATCTGACACATGTCGATAACCTGTCTCAGGCCAGAGCCAGGCTGGCTGAAGAAGATTATGATCTCGCCATACTCGATCTGGTATTACCTGATGGATCGGGACTTGATCTGGTTAGAGAACTAAAAAACAGGAAAACACCTATACCCGTGATTATTCATTCTGCGCACGAGGTTTCAGAGTCCACACACGATGTTGATGCTGTGCTTTCCAAAATGCATACTCAACATGATGAACTGCGGCAATTGGTTTCCCGACTGACCGGAACCGAAATAAATGATAACGTTGCCGCCAAGTAATTTCACTTCCCCAGGCACAAAAGCCTAACCACATATCAAGTTAAACTTTTTTAACTTCACCTGTTTGCCGGTAGTGCTTATAATCCTGCAAGATCTGATCATGATCAAATGCCAGTTCGGGTAAACTATCAAATGTGAAAATTCCTATATTTTTGGCATCGTCCATCGCTTTTGCAACACCTGAACCGCTGGCAATGTATACCGCGGTTACAGTATGCCCACGAAAATCACGGGAAGGGTCAGAGTACATACCCAGTAATACTTTCAACCTGATATCGAGACCGGTTTCTTCTTTAGCTTCACGTTTGGCGGCATCTTCCAGTGTTTCACCAACATCAACAAAACCACCGGGAATAGCCCAGCCATAGGGCGGATATTTTCTTTCGATCAGAACAAAGGACACAGGTGACGAATCGTCTGTTTCAATAATAACATCTGCAGTCAGTGATGGCGTAATCGGTCGCGTCATATCAGCTACCCTGTTTACGAATAAAGCGAATAATATGACGGCGATCCCGTTTACCTGGTTTTCCCGGTGACGATGGTCTCATACCGGCATCAAGCTTTCTCTGCAATGCGAGTGCTTCACGCTTTTCAATACCAGACTCGGTTTCCTGGAACATCAGCCGGGCCTCTTTCGCCGGACGCCGTTTATCATTAAGCGATTGCACCTCAACGATATATAGATCCGGGCCACGTTGAATCTCCAGCATATCACTCACCTGTACTGCACGTGCAGGTTTGACACGCTGACCATTCACATGCACCTTACCCCCGGTTACTGCCTCGGTCGCCAGACTGCGGGTTTTAAAAAACCGTGCTGCCCATAACCATTTATCAATGCGCAGGCTTGTTAATTGTGTATTTTTCATGATTGAGAAACACTTTTCTTGCTAATTTAAAGGAAATTACAATTTAGTATTAAATTATCATTCCCGTCAAAAATTTTATATCTACTTGAAAAATATAAATATTTAACATAAATGATGACAATATATAGAATTCATGGCTATTTTCAGACTTGCCCAATCTGCTTGAATTATATACATTTACGTTCCTGAATTTCCCCATATCCAACATTAAGAGAGAATATAGATGAAACTGATACTACTTGGTGCACCCGGTGCAGGTAAAGGCACAGTCGCAAAACTACTGACCGAACTCGATGGTTCTGTTCAGATATCCACTGGCGATATCCTGCGTGGCGCTGTAACAGCTGGCACTGATCTGGGTAAAGAAGCCCAGGGTTATATGAACCGTGGCGACCTGGTTCCTGACGAACTCATCATGGGTATCATGGGTGATCGCTTACAAGAGCCTGATTGTGACAAAGGTTTTCTGCTGGACGGATTTCCACGTACCATCCCACAGGCTGAAGCACTAAAAGACCTGCTGGCTAAACTGAACATAGAACTGGATATGGCAGTTAACATTGACGTCGCACGTGATGTTATTCTTGATCGTCTAACAACCCGTCGTACTTGTTCAAACTCTGATTGCCAGGCGATCTATAACGTCAAGAGCAACCCAACCAAAGTTGAAGGTGTTTGTGACAAATGCGGTAGCCCGACTATCCAGCGTGAAGATGAAACAACTGAAGCAATCAGCCATCGCCTGGAAACCTACAATGAAAAAACAGCTCCATTGATTGGCTACTATGAAAATGAAGGTTTACTGATAACCGTTGATGCAACTTCAAGTGACGCTGTTATCAATGCCATCAAGGAAAAACTGGGTATGTAATTTTCACACTCGTCTTTCTGACTATAAAGCCCCGTTTGTTTTTTTGCAGACGGGGTTTTTTTGTGGGTATTTTTAATTTATATATTTAACGCAAAGATCGCAAAGACGCGAAGGACGCAAAGAAAATATTATTTTGTTTTCTCCCTATTACTAGTTTGTATATAAAAGAAACCAGGTAGCAGGCCATGGAATCGGGGTAGTCCTGCCAAGACCGTCAGCGGCACGGATGCCGCTGCCGAGCAGCCATGGACGGCAGTGTTTTGCGTGTCCTGGCAGGGCTGCGCCGGTTTCAGGGCCGGTGGGTATTCACTATTCTTAATTAATCCATTTAACGCAAATGCGCAAAGTCGCAGAGGACACGAAGAAAATTTTTTGTTTATCTAAGTACAAAAAACACCGAAGAATCAGCTTATGGAAACGGGAAGTTTATCGGGATTTGAAAAAATATCTCTCAACTCTCTCCCTCAAGGGGAGAGAGAACTGGTTTTTTGTGGCTTATTAAAATACTTTCCAAAAGAGTGCTGAGTCTTGAAATCGGGTCAGATAGGCAGAAAATTATTCTCCGAATGGGTGATTCAGAATAATCGTTTCTGCGCGATCAGGACCCGTTGAAATAATATCAACAGGTGCACCAGCCACTTCTTCGATGCGTTTTAAATAGGCTTTTGCATTGGCAGGTAAATCATCATAAGACTGCGCACCGACCGTAGACTCACTCCAGCCAGGCATTTCTTCATACACAGGTTCACATTCTTCAAATGCGTCAGCGCCAATCGGCGGTACTTCGCATTCCTGCCCATGATACTTATAGGCAATACACAGTTTCAGCGTTTTCATACCATCCAGAACATCCAGCTTGGTAATGCATAAACCCGTGATACTGTTAACACGAATTGATCTGCGCAGTGAAACAGCATCAAACCAGCCGCAGCGTCGCGCACGGCCTGTTGTCGCACCAAACTCATGTCCCTTGGTTGCCATGTATTCACCATCGGGATCTTTCAGTGCTTCTCCATCGTATAATTCTGTTGGAAATGGACCCGCACCCACACGTGTCGTGTAAGCCTTGGTAATCCCGAGTATATAATCAATATCCATCGGACCACTGCCACTGCCACAGGCAGCACCACCAGACGTAGTATTGGATGAAGTTACAAATGGATACGTTCCCTGATCAATATCCAGCAGGGTTCCCTGCGCACCTTCATACATTATGCTTTCACCACGCTGACGTGCCTGATACAACAATTCAGGAATATCACCGACTAATGCCAGCAATCTGTCACGAATGGCCATAACGCCATCCAGTACAGTCTGAAAATCAACTTTTTCCTGTTTGAAATAGTGCTCTAACGCAAAGTTATGATATTCCATCACTTCACGCAGTTTATTGCTAAATTGCTCAACATTAAACAGGTCACCCAGTCGGATCCCCCGACGTGAAACCTTATCTTCATAGGCCGGGCCGATGCCACGACCTGTTGTACCGATGGCTTTTTTACCGCGTGCGATTTCACGCGCCTGATCAAGCGCAATGTGATATGGCAAAATCAACGGACAGGCTTCACTTATTTTCAGGCGACTACTGGCGGGTACACCACTGGCTTCCAGTTCATCCAGTTCGTTAAACAGGGCTTCCGGAGACAGCACGACACCGTTACCAATCATGCATTGAACATTATCACGTAGTATGCCTGAAGGAATAAGATGCAAAACTGTTTTCACCCCGTCAATAACCAGCGTATGGCCTGCATTGTGACCGCCCTGAAAACGAACAACAGAAGATGCCCGGTCAGTCAGCAAATCAACAACCTTGCCTTTACCCTCATCTCCCCAGTGGGTGCCTATTACAACGACATTCTTACCCATGATTCAACCCTATCTTTAGAATGTAAAATGATTAAAAGAAACTATTTATTGGCAGTAACTATCTGCCACTTGCCATCTTTCTGACATAACTGCCTGTCACAACCCACATCAGACGCATCACCTTGTTGACCAGGTAGTGCATAGATGACTCGCTCACCTTGTTCACGTAGCTCATGTACCGCCTCACACAAGCCATCATCTTTGACCGCCGGTGCAAAAAT
>Ga0316206_1002424_pt1 | contig 12571 bp, 12 predicted proteins | sample 6monthpyrite_MG_FD_204942 | JGI IMG/M metagenome (GOLD analysis project Ga0316206, IMG submission 204942) | Microbial mat bacterial communities from mineral coupon in-situ incubated in ocean water Damariscotta River, Maine, United States -... | ecosystem: Environmental > Aquatic > Marine >...
CCTGCCTTTCCAGCTGCATTTCCCTGGTTTGGAGAGCCGCGTTACTGGGAGCAGCATATTCTTGAGCTTCGTGAGCAATTAGCAAACTTACAACACCGGCCGCTTGATCTAAGTTACAACCTGTAAGCTTTTGATATCTAGCTCATCGGATGAAACTTACCCTTCATCTTCAATTCATTCATATTCAAATATTCTCTGTTTACTCTATAGAATGTTGATTGTTTATTTGGCGTTTATAGCCTATAAACAGTTAGCTCCTCTATATAATTTTAAGAATAATTAAAAAATTAGTTAAAACTAATATTCTCAATTTCGTTTGTCGACAGGAATCGGCAAAAATAGTTTTTGGTTTATAAAAAATAATAATTTAAAAAAACATGCTTGGCATGGAGGTAACTATGGAATTTTCTGAAATTATGGCTATCTGGTGGCCTGATCAGGCGGCTGTTTCAGCAGTCATTTGGGTGTTTGTCATTATTCTGTTTATGTGGCTTGCAAGAACACCAGCACACAGAGCTATTAAAAGTTTTAGTCAAATCATACGCAACGCGATGCGAATGGCTGCGCACTCAGTCACTGCTCTTGAAAAACATTTGCGTCAGCGTAATCGTGAAGTGTTGTTAACATCTGGAATGGAAGAAACAGAGCGTTATATCGAAAGAGAGTTTCAGCGTGTTGAGGATGTGGTGACACGTGATTTAAGTGGTTACCCTTCATTACAGCGTGAACTAAAAGATCAAATCACAAAAATAGATGATGATTATCGCAAGTCAGCTGAAGTACCTCCAATGCCACAAAACTATATCGATGCAATCGATGCAGTAAGCAAAATTGAAGGTAATGGCGACCCAATGGTGACTAAAATCCTGGGTGAAATTCAGACCACTATGAAACATAACAGTGAAAAGGAGATCACCGAGTACAGGCATTCGAGTAAAGAACGTCATGGCTTATTAAAAACTATGATGCCGTACTGGCGAAATTTAAGTAAGACACTGGAAAGTGTTGAAAAGAAAATTGTGGGTCTCGAAGATCGTTCTAAAGTGATTGATGCACAGATTGAGAAATATGAACAGATCATGGCGAAAACAAACATGGCTGAACGTATTTTATCATCATCATCTATGACACAGTTTTTTACATCAGGTTTAGTGTTAATTATTGCATTGCTTGGTGCTTACGTTAACTTTCAGTTGATTGCGTTACCTATGTCAGAAATGGTGGGTGGTGCAAGTCGACTTGGCCCGTTAAGAGCCTCTGATGTGGCAGCCTTAGTATTGGTGTTTTTTGAAATAGTGTTGGGCTTGTTTTTAATGGAGGCTTTTCAGATCACCAGGCTATTTCCAATCATTAGCTCCTTAGATGATAAATTGAGAAAGAACATGGCGCTGATTGCATTTATTTTCTTATTTATTTTCGCAAGCATTGAATCTTCTCTGGCTTATATGCGTGATTTACTGGCAGCTGATCGCGAGGCATTAACTCAGTCACTGGCGGGTATTACGGTAGAAGCACCAGAATTTCGCTGGATAACAACCATCGGTCAAATGACAATGGGCTTTATTCTGCCATTTGCTTTAATGCTGGTAGCTATTCCGTTAGAGTCATTTGTACACTCGCTAAGAACTGTTTTAGGTATGGTAATGGTATTTCTGTTGCAATCACTGGCATTCGTGATTAGACAGCTGGGTAGTTTGGCGAGTAATATTGGTCATATTCTTTTGAATATTTATGATTTAATTATTTTTATTCCTTTGAAAATTGAGCAGAGTATTGGCCATAAGAAAAAAATAAAAGCAGGGCATGAAGATGAATCTGCAATATCAAATTAATTACAGGATGTGAGGGGAATATTATGACAAAAAAAATAAGTACACTTATTGTTGCTTCATTATTAACATTTTTATCGGGCTGTTCTGATCCTAAGTCGCACGCAACGTCAGTCATGTTACTGCTGGATACGTCAGGTACTTACACACAGGAATTAAGCAAAGCGCAATCAATTATTAATTACATATTGGGTACGATGACCAGTGGTGATTCATTTGCTGTGGCTAGAATTGACAGTGGTAGTTTCAGTGAAAAAGACATCGTTTCGAAAATGACATTTGATGACAGACCTTCTGCCGCAAATTCTCAGAAACGAACTTTTCAACAAGCTATAAATACAATGGTGAGTGAAGTAAAGAGCAGTACCTACACAGATATTAGCGGCGGTATGTTGCAGGCTATCGATTATCTGGAAGAGACCGGTGCTGGCAATCGCCATATATTTGTGTTCTCAGATATGAAAGAAGAAATACCAAAAGGCCACATACGAGACTTCCCGATTAATTTTAATGGTGTTACGGTAACGGCTCTGAATGTAACCAAGTTACGTTCAGATAATGTTGATCCGCGAGAGTATATGACTCGTATAGAAAACTGGAGAAACAAAGTAGAATCCAGTGGTGGTACGTGGAGAGTTATCAATGATCTGGACAACGTTGATGACCTTTTAGGCAAAAACTAATTTAGTTAAATTTACAATTTTAAAAAGCCATATCTTACGATATGGTTTTTTTTTGCCTTTGAATAATGTTAACCTGAATTAAAAAACTAGGTAGCGAATGATGGACTGGCTTGAATCTTTACAATCGATAATGACTGAAAATCAGATACAACTCTATGATCTGATCGTACTGTCCGTAAATATTATTTTGATTTTGTCAGCTAAAAAACTGATGGCACTTATTTATCATGGCTCTACAGATGATAATTATTTTTTGTTTAAAGTTCGTATTATCAGGGTTTTAAATCTTTTTATTCTCATATTTTATAGTTTTGAATTGTTTTCTTCTGTGCCGTATGAAGGGGCAGCAGGTAAAGTGATTTATATTGTCGCATTGTGTTATCTGGGATACCTGAGTCAGTATCTGATGCAGTTTTTTATACATCGTCGATATGGAAAAAAACGTGAGATTGACGATAAAGTCGTTCATATCGAAACCTATAACACACGACTGCTGAGTATTTTTTCTGGCGTATTTATTTTTATAATCGTTCTTATCTCATCAATCCATATTCTGGATCTCGACAGCTTGCTTGAAGCCGGCGGTGTGATTGGCTTCATCGGGGTGTTTCTGGCGCTTACACAAGGTGCCTGGGCGCCGGATATTATTAGTGGCTTAATTATTCTTAATAGCAATATGATGGAAGAAGGAGATGTGGTTGAACTTGATGGGATGACTCGTATGTCGGCTATCGTATACAAAACCAGAGTTTTTCATACTGAGCTGTTGAATGTAGTTAATAATCACAGGCTCATGCTTAAGAATTCAAAATTACGGGAGTATGCGATTCATAATCTTTCAAAATTTGCTTCCGCAAAGGGTCTCAGAGAACAATTAAGTTTTAATATTTCATACGATGTTAATGAGCAGTCTGTCAGGGATTGTTTTGAACGGGCTTATGAGACATGCAAAGAGCAAGGTGATATTAAAATCGAGCTGCAATATCCTTTAGAAATAGGCGTTACAAGGACGGGTGACTACGCGGTTGAATGGACGATTTACTATTATATAAAAGAGGTTCGAGATTTAATGAAAATACGCATGGCGTTCAGAGAAATTATACTGAAACAGTCTAAATTATCAAAAATCTCACTGGCTACTCCAAGTTTGCATGAGCTTGATTCTGTAAACCGGTTTAAAAACCCTGCTGAAAGCAGTTTGACTTGATTTTTTGAAGGTGTAGACTGCCTGCCCCAAGATCATTAACAGATAGGTAAAAGAGCAATGACTCCAGAAGATGTTAAAGCATTGATTGAAGCAGGTATGCCTGGTAGTACAGTTAACGTGACTGGCGATGGCAGTAAATTTGAAGCGACAGTTATTAGTGCTGATTTCGAAGGTAAAACAATGGTTCAGGAACAGAAACTGGTTTATGCCACGGTTAATCAGGAAATCACCAGCGGCGCTCTGCATGCTTTAACGATTAAGGCATACACGCCCGAAGAATGGGCGCAACAGAACGCCTAAATGTTTCAGTTCTTCTGTTTATTTCAGTTCTTCTGGAATATGAGGCTCCAGAGTTTTTAATATTTGATTAAAGACTTTGGGGTTACCGGCAATCACATTACCATTTTCTAAGTAATCTTCATTTGCAGAAAAATCAGTGATAATTCCACCCGCTTCGCGTACCAGTAATGCACCAGCGGCAATATCCCAGCTATTCAGACCAATTTCCCAGAAACCATCGATACGGCCACATGCAAGGTAAGCCAGATCCAGTGCTGCTGAACCAGGACGACGAAGCCCCGCGGTTTTCGTGATCAGACTTTTGAACATTTCAGTATAAGCATCCAGATAGCGGAAATCTTTATATGGGAAGCCGGTGCCAATAAGCGCGCCATTAAGTCCCAATTGCTTGCTGACACGTATACGACGGTTGTTCATGAATGCGCCATCACCCAGACTAGCTGTGAACAGTTCTTGTCTTAACGGGTCGTACACAACGCCTAAAACCAGCTTGTTGTGGTGCTTAAGGGCAATGGAAACAGCAAATTGTGGGAAACCGTGTAAGAAGTTAGTTGTGCCGTCCAGAGGATCAATAATCCACTGATAGTCACTTTCACCAGATGCGCCGCTTTCTTCGGCTAAGATTGAATGATCTGGAAATGCCTGTTTAAGCGTATTGATGATTAATTTTTCGGCCGATTGATCTACTTCGGTGACGAAATCGTTTTTTTCCTTGGTGATAACAGGTAAACGATCAACGCGGTCCATATAACGGACTATCAGTTTTCCAGCGTCACGTGCAGCACGGACGGCAATATTTAACATCGGGTTCATTGCAAAGCTCTTGAATTCAATCGGCGCGTAGCATAACAGAAACGCTTAAATTTGTATCGGGATTCATTCAAATCAGGCAGAATTGTATCCTTTATCCAAGTAATTATAGATCATGTTAGAAAATATCCGAATAGTGATGGTTCACACCTCTCATCCCGGCAATATTGGTGCAGCTGCCCGGGCCATGAAAAATATGTCAGTTAACCAGTTATACCTTGTTTCTCCCGAGGATTTTCCGTCTACAGAATCAAGCCTGCGGGCAACGCATGCGGTTGATATTGTTAACGAGGCGGTGGTCACCGAAACACTACAAGAAGCGATTGCTGACTGTGAGTTAGTGATCGGCACCAGTGCCAGAGAAAGAACACTGAACTGGGAAGTTGAGGGCCCACATCAAATGGCGCAGACCGTTTTAACGGCATCCGCTCAGGCACCAGTTGCTATTGTCTTCGGTCGAGAGCGAACCGGCCTGACCAATGAAGAGCTGGCTTTGTGTCACCGCTTGGTGCACATTCCGACCAATCCAGATTGCACTTCTTTAAATGTGGCTGCGGCCGTTCAGGTGATTTGTTATGAGCTTTACCAGACGTTTAAGCAGGGAGATATTCCAGTGGTGTCTAAATTGCAGGGTGATGACAGGGTGGCGACTGCAGAGCAGCTTGAAACTTATCACCAGCATTTACGACAGGTCATGATGGAAGTGGAGTTTTTTGGCAGTAATAACCCGGAAAAAGTCATGCGGCGCTTGCAAATGTTTTTGAACAGGGCCAAACCGAGCAGAAGAGAGCTCAATATTTTGCACGGGATATTAACGGCGACTCAGCGTAAGTTATGAGTTTTTTTTAAGCTGCCAATGGCTAGCAGTAGCCAGGCAGCAATGAAAGCTGTCCCACCGACAGGTGTAATGGCACCCAGCCAGCGAATTCCAGACAGGCTTAAAATATATAAACTACCAGAAAAAATTAAGATACCCGCGATCATTAACCAGCCGGATATTATTATCAGTTTGTTTTGCTGTTGCTGGAATATTAGCCCGATTAAGATTAACCCTAAAGAATGAAAAAACTGGTAGTCGACAGCCGTCTGATAAACCGCCATTAATTCGGGTGAAATAGCAGCTTTAATGGCATGTGCACCAAAAGCACCGAAGCCAACACTCAAAAAACCGCCAATCGCACCGGCAGTAATAAAGGTTCGTGAAGTCGGTAATAGATTCATGTATCTTATCCAGTAAATAAATTAATAAAGTTAAGAGGAAAATAAAATGCCATCGTTTGATATTGTATCTGATGTTGATCAACATGAATTAAAAAATGCCGTCGATCAGGCTAATCGTGAAATTACCGGACGATTTGATTTTAAAGGTACAGATGCCAGCGTTAAGCAAACTGAGAATACATTAAATCTGGAGGCAAATAGTAAGTTTCAGGTTCGACAGATGCATGAGATTTTATTCAGCAAAATGTCTAAACGAGGTCTTGATTTACGATGTCTGGATCTGGGTGATATTGATGAACGAGGTCAGCGTGCCTATCAGTCTGCGAATGTTCAGGCGGGTATTGATACTGACAATGCACGAAAAATAGTAAAAATTATTAAACAGTCGAAGATGAAAGTTCAGGCGGCCATTCAAGGAGAGCAAGTCAGGGTGACCGGTAAAAAAAGAGATGACCTGCAACAGGTTATGGCTATGCTAAAAAAAGAGGATGTTGATTTGCCGCTCCAGTTTAAAAACTTCAGAGACTAACTAAGTAAATACCTCTTAAAAATAGAGGTATTCCCTATATATGCATTGATATACCCTGATATTCATACGCTTGATCATGAATTAAATTTACAAATTTGAAACATTTCAAGTTTGCTACTATGATCAGTGTAGGTGCACATAAAGATAAGTATGGATAAATATAACAATGCACCATAAAACTTGGCGAAATGAAGATAGGGGATGTTATTTATGAAGCAGAAAATTGCGGTAGTTCTTGGTTTGTTGTTTTTTATACAACCACTCGTGTTAAAAGCAGAATTGGTTTTCTCAGCACCTCCCAGAGAGAAACCAGCAGTAGGGGAACAAATCTATGGTCCAATAGCTGAATCGCTAAGTGTTATGCTTGGTGAAAAGGTTACTTATAGGCACCCCAGAGACTGGCTTTCATATTCAATGAAGATGCGTCGCGGTGATTACGATCTTATTTTTGACGGTCCCCAGTTTGCATCCTGGAGAATGACGCACATACAACATGTTCCATTGGTTCGGCTTAAAGGTCATCTGGGATTCTTTGTAATTACTAAAAAAGATTCTGGTTTAAATAATATTCAGGATCTGATTGCAAAAAAGATCTGTGGTCTGGCTTCACCAAACCTTGCAACAATCTCAATGCTTCGTCAGTTTAAGAATCCTGTACGACAACCATTGTTTGTGGAAACAAAAGGTGGCATGAAAGGTGTGTTTAATAAACTCAAATCTGGTAAGTGTGTAGCTGCCGTAATGAGAGATGGTTTCTTTAAAAACAAATTACCTGATGATGTACGGGCTCAATATAAAATTATCTGGAAGAGCATTCGTATGCCTAACCAGACAATTACTGCCAGCAAAAAAATACCTCTTCAATTAAGGGAACAGATTGTTGCCAATTTAACAACTGAAAATGGTGCAAAGGGTGCATCGTCGCTGTTTAAACGTTTCAGTAAAAAATCTAAGCAGTTTATTGTCTCTAAAGAACCGGAATACACTGAGTTAAATATGTTGTTAGAAGGTGTTGTGTGGGGCTGGTAAAGTTGTCCGATTATAAGTAATGCAGGGTGTTGTGTTTTCAATTAGCATGAACCCTGATACTTATTTACATTATTACCGTGGAAGGGCAAAAAATATTATTGTAACAGCAGAGGATGGACGCAGAATCCAGTTCCCTGCCAAGGCTCTACAGCCTTTTATTAAAACTAACGGAATTCATGGACGTTTCCGTTTATTCTTCGATAAAAATCATAAGTTTCTTAAGTTAGAATCAATCTCAGACTGAATCAATAGTCATCGCTTTGATGACATAAACATCGTACCGGGTTTTTTTTGAGTTTAATGACATGGTCGGTTTAAGTCCGTGAATACTGTCTGCCCCTTTTGGTCTTTTAACAACAACACGTTGCTTAGCAAACTTCAGTGCCGTGTCTAATAAATCGGCAATTTCATCTTCAGTTGAATGACCAAGTAGCTTTTGTAGTATTTGCATATCCTTTTTTACCAGAGCCGATTTTTTCTTTTCCGGATACATAGGGTCAAGATAAACCACATCACAGTCAGTAATGGTTTCTTTTTGCATAAATGAAATAGCATTATCATGATAGATAGAAAAGCCATTTTCAGTAGCCTGTCTAAATACGCTGTCATCACTGGCAGCAAGTTTTGCAGAGGTCAGCATCTCATACAGAACGGGTGACTGTTCAGTTAAACTGAGTTGACATCCCAGATTAGCCAGTACAAGAGAGTCTCTTCCCAGGCCTGCTGTGGCATCAAGTATATGCGGTTTATTTTTACTAGTGATACCAATGGCTTTGGCAATTGTCTGGCCTTTGCCGCCACCAAACTGTAATCGATGAGCAATTCCGCCACTTGTGAAATCGATACTGATACTCGATTGATTATTTGTGTCGTATAGTACCGGTAAGTCCTGATCAAAGCTGAGGTATAGTGGCGTATCTATTAATAAATTTTCTGTAAATTTAAAATGATATTTTGCAGCAAATGCTTTGGTATGAACTTGTTTGTCTTTGTCGGTACAATAAACGGTTAAAATTGTAGACATAATATCAATTTTTCTATTTTTTTGTGATGAGTGATTATACCGTTTTAAATGGTGTTTTTGTCGAAAATAACAAAGGAGCATATATTGTTAGTTGATGTAGGTGTTAATTTAACATCCAGTCGGTTTAAAGATGATATCGATGATGTAATTAAAAAAGCCCTGGATTCAGGTGTTAGTAAAATGGTTGTTACAGGTACAGATATTAATGATTCTGTGCAGGCGCATGAACTAACGCAGATTAAAGAGAGTACGCTTTATTCAACGGCTGGTATTCATCCGCATAATGCAAAAACATTTGATATTGATTCTATCGAGCAGCTTTCTTTGTTATTGGATAAAAAATCCGTGGTTGCTGTGGGGGAGTGTGGTCTTGATTATAATCGTAATTTTTCTACTCCCGAGTCGCAACGACATTGCTTTGAAGAGCAGTTAAAGCTGGCAGTAAAAAAACAGAGGCCTGTGTTTTTGCATCAAAGAGATGCGCATGAGGATTTTGTGTCGATTCTTTCAAGGTATATTGAAAAAATACCGGCAGCTGTTGCACATTGTTTTACAGGTAATAAAGATGAATTAAATACATATTTAGATATGGGGTTGTCTATTGGTATTACCGGTTGGGTTTGTGATGAGCGTAGAGGACAGGACTTGAAATCAATGTTAAGTAACATACCGTTGGAACGTTTAATGATAGAGACTGATGCGCCTTATCTGTTACCAAGGGATATTAGACCAAAACCTAAATCCAATCGAAATGAGCCTGCTCTTCTTCCTCATATATGTCAGGTTGTTGCTGATAGTTATGGACTGTCTTTTGAAGCTATCGCTGAAAAAACGTATCAGAATAGCCTTAGATTTTTTTCAATTGATGATTAGATGTGTTTGTATTTCTCGTAGGTAGCCATAATTTCATCTGAAGCATCATTAAAAGCCTGAATAATAACTGGGTCAAAATGTTTTCCGGATTCTTGTTCTAATAAATCGAGTGCTTTTTCAACTGACCAGGCTGCTTTGTATGGACGTTTTGATGTTAAGGCATCGAACACGTCGGCAATAGCTACAATCCTGGCTGCAAGGGGTATGTCTGTGCCAGACAGTTGATTCGGGTAGCCACTACCATCAAATTTTTCATGATGTGCATCCGCAATTTCAATTCCAATTTTAAATATACTGTGACCAACCTGGTTCATTTGTGATTCGCATCGTCTTAATACATCACCGCCGATAACCGGGTGCATTTGCATACTGCCTCTTTCTTCATCGGTTAGCTTTCCGGGTTTTAACAAAATACTGTCTTCGATACCGACTTTGCCGATGTCATGCATGGGTGAAAAACGCAGAATGTCCCTGACATAACTATTGTCAATTTGATCAGAATAAGGGCTGTTGGTTTTTAACTGTTGTGCAATGATTGATGAATATATGCTCATTCTCAATAAATGATCACCGGTTTCAGGATCTCTGCTTTCTGCTAGTTTTGCCAGGCCTTCAACGGCAGAGATTACCAAGTTTTCCATAACAACATTTTTTTCAAAACTATGTGTTAGCTGGTTACCTATAAAACGTATGAGGCCACTTTTTTCTTTGTCATATGCATTTAGATGATGTGATGCAAATACAATAACGCTGTCATCTTTAAAAGAGGTTGTTAGTGGTAATAGTAAAACGGAATTAAGTTTATCGAGGTCATGCAACTTAACAATGGCTGAATTTGGAAACTGTTCTTTAATGGATGAAAGGTCATTGATAATTTTAATTTTTCCTTTGTCTATCATTTTAGCCATAAAAGAACCGTGAAAATCAAAATACTGGCCTTCTTCTAAATTGCTTTCAAAGTCGCTGAATAGTCGATCCAGTTTAATCTTGCTTCTTGTTGCGTTGACACTAAAAATTCCAGTCCAGTTAATTGGGGATATAGTGTTAAATTCTTTGAATACGGTTTGTAAGGTGTCATCAACCGTATCTGCATTATTTACCTGAGATGTTAACCGAAAAATGGCATTTAATGATGAGGCCATATTGTTGACTGCTTTAACCAGAATACTGAATTCATTATGAGTGGTTGGTTTTATTCGGTATTCTAAGGCGCCATTACTGATCTGATCGATTCCTTTAAGACTGCTTTGTAATGGTTTTTGTACGCGGTAATAAAACAGTGCTAATAGACCTGCTGAAATAATGACTGAAAGAGTCAGTAATACTTTAATAGTTAGTATTAATGAATCGAGCTTGTTTTGCATCATTTGTCGGAATGCATGCGTCAATAGATTCGTTGATTTTTTAAGTGACTGGGAGTTATTCAGAATAAATGTTGCGGCGTACTCAAGCTTGGGTTCCTGCTTGTTATCACCCAGCGCTATATTGAGTCCAGATTTGAAGTTAAACCATTCTTCTGCGGTTAAGTCCAGCTGAGAAATGGATGGTTTATCCCAGTTGCATGTCAGGTCAGACTTGAGACCCGTTAGTTCAACGCCCAGTTTGCGTTTTTTAAATGCCTGAATAATTTCATCATAAGTCATTACCTGACTGTTAAGTGTTTTTGCATAAAGCTTTAAATCACGGAAGTAGGCGGGATAGTCTCTGGGTGCGTTCTCCTGGTATTGTTTGCTTTGAGCGAGCAGGCTGGTTGAAATAACACGTAATTGTCCGGCAAGGTTAAGGATTGCATAATCATGCTTTCTGGCATTAACAGACGATAGTGTAAAAATAATAATGCTGACCAGAAGCCCCAGTAAAGTTAACATCGTTAACGGGATCTGGTACCTCAGTAACTTATACCATTTTATGTTTGTAGTGTTTAATAAGTCATTATTGTTCATTATTAATTCTTCAATGCTGGTTATTTCAAATATCCTTGATATATTTAAAGGATAGAACACTTAAAGTTTGAGTATAGTTAATATATAAAGTTCTACATGCCGTCTATAGGTCAGACTGAAGTCATAGCCAGGAAAGCTGATGAAATACATAAAAACATTTTCAGAAATTGGAATAAATGATGTGCCAGTGGTCGGCGGTAAGAATGCTTCGCTGGGCGAAATGTATACAGGCCTTGCTGAAGAAGGAATAAATGTTCCTTATGGCTTTGCAACCACGTCCGATGCGTATCATTTTTACCTGAGTGAAAATAACCTTAAAGATGCGATTAAGCAGCTTCTTGATAAACTGGATGTGCACAATATCAGTGACCTGACTAACACAGGTAAACAGATTCGTAGCATGATTTTACATGCATCTATGCCTGATCGGCTGAGAGAAGAGATTGCAGTCGCGTATCAGGAGCTTGAAAAACGTTATGGATTAAATCCTGATGTTGCTGTTCGAAGCTCGGCAACGGCAGAAGATTTGCCAGATGCTTCTTTTGCGGGCCAACAGGAAACCTACTTAAATATTAGTGGTGTCGAAAACCTGATTTTAACCTGTAAGCGAGTCTATGCGTCACTGTTTACTGACAGGGCTATTTCTTACCGTGTTGATAAAGGCTTTTCACATTCCGATATTGCCTTGTCGATTGGTGTACAAAAAATGATTCGCTCGGATCGTGGCTCGTCCGGTGTGATGTTTACACTGGATACGGAAAGTGGTTTTCGTGATGTGGTCTTTATTAATGCAGCTTACGGTCTGGGTGAAAATGTTGTGCAGGGAGCTGTGAATCCTGACGAATTTTATGTTTATAAAAAGACACTGGTTTCCGGGCATCATCCAATCTTAAGGCGTTATCTCGGCGAGAAAGCCAAAAAGATGGTTTATTCGAAAGATAATTCGGCCGGTCTCTCGACTCATAATGTCAATGTTGCGCCATCTGAACGCCGCAAGTTTTCGTTATCAGATGACGATGTTTTGCAACTGGCCAGATACGCCGTAAAAATTGAACAGCATTATGGTCGGCCTATGGATATTGAGTGGGCTAAAGATGGGTTTAATGGGCAGTTGTACATTGTT
>Ga0316206_1002425_pt1 | contig 12570 bp, 10 predicted proteins | sample 6monthpyrite_MG_FD_204942 | JGI IMG/M metagenome (GOLD analysis project Ga0316206, IMG submission 204942) | Microbial mat bacterial communities from mineral coupon in-situ incubated in ocean water Damariscotta River, Maine, United States -... | ecosystem: Environmental > Aquatic > Marine >...
ATGTCATTGGTTAGCAAGTAGAGGGATATAGTTGACTTCTATATGCATAATAAATAAAAAGTTATAAGTTGGTTTAGTACATATTTAATTGCTATGTGCTAACCTAGTTTTTAGAAAAATCAATTTAGGAAAATACGTGAAATATTGCATTTACTGGGTGCTTGCTGCGTTGACGGTTATCACTCCTATCAGCAGTTTTGCTGTTAATGTTAGCGTAACCACTTTGAGTGTGAAAGGTAAACCGCTAACTGGCTTAGTGGTGTATGTTGAACCGTTAGAACATCAAGCCATGCCCGTGAACCATAAAACGGTCGTAGTCGGTCAACATTTTAAGGCATTTGCACCTTATATTAGCGTGACTCAATTAGGTAATCCGGTGGAATTTATAAACCAAGATGATATCACCCATCATATTTATTCAGCGGTAGGCAAAGATAGATTTTCGTTCAAAATTAAAGCAGGTCAGCAGCGTATTAAAACAAATTTTTCTGAGCCAGGAGAAGTTGCCATGGGATGCAATATTCATGATTGGATGAGTGGTTACCTATTGTTATTAAAAACTCCGTATTATGCTAAAACAGATAGTAACGGAAAGGTAGTATTAACGATCATTCAGCCGGGCAAATATCAATTAACGGTTTGGCATCCGCAAATGCAAGAGCCAAACAATAGAATAAAACAAATTATTGATTTACAAACTGATAAAACGATTACCATCCGGTTAACGAGCAACATGAAGCCATTACCCGCTCAGAAAAGCGCGGATGATTTTGATTTTCTTTCCGACTATTAGTGTTAATATTTTCTATGAAAAGTTTGCAAAATCGAATTTTTATTTTATTTGTTATGCTATTGCTATTGGTACAAGCGATCGCACTCTGGACGCTCTATTCAGGCAATAAATTACAAGAAACCCAAGCAATTAATACCCGTTTGACAACCGCAAAAACAATCTTTTCTGAAATATTTCAACGTCGGTTGGATTATTTAGCCGCATTCTCTGAAACGGTGGCTAAAGATTTTGGTATTAAACAAGTATTTGATGATGACACGCGTAGTTTATTAGTTGCATTAAATAATCATCGCAAACGTATCAATGCCGATTTAGCTATGGCTATTTCGGCAAACAATAAAATTACCGCACAATTAATGGTTGAGTATCATAACAACAAACAAGTAAAAGTAATGCAAGGGCCTGAGCGAGGTGAACTATTCCGTTATCCAGCATGGTTAGCAAGCCAACAACAAGCTTATCTTTATCAAATTAATGATAATTTGTATCAAGTCAGTTTTTCACCGCTCACAGTTGGTACTAAAACCATTGGTTGGTTGGCATTTGGCTTTCAAATAGATCAACGACTAGCGTTAGAATTTCGTAATATCACTGGTCTTGAAACAGATTTTTTATTGAAAAAAAATCAACATTGGCAGCTGGTGGTATCTTCCAATAAGCAAGCTTCTGTACCATTTGCCACGCAAATTATTAACGGTAAAACGCCCACTCATTATATTGCTACTAGCCAATTAATGACCGAATTTGAACTACATCAACTAGGCGTTGTTATGTATGGTTTACGAGCCAATTTTGTGGAATTACTACGTTCTAAGTGGTTGAATTTTTTATTGTTAGCAACGATCACTTTACTTGTTTCATTAGCCAGCGCATATTGGATTGCGGCATCAATTACTAAACCTATTAAACGCTTGGTTAATCAGGCAAAAAATATTGCTAGCGGAAATTATGATCAACCGGTACAACTTAATGATCGAAGTGAATTAGGCCAACTTGCACATGAATTTAATACCATGCAACAAGCAGTGTTATCGCGTGAACAAGCCATTATGCATCGGGCTAACCACGACCCGCTAACTGATTTACCTAATCGTAATGTATTGAAATTATCTATTAAACAATTACTTACGAATCAGCAGCCGTTTACGTTATTACATTTAAATATTAGCCGACTGAAAGACGTGAATGACACATTGGGACATGATGTAGGCGACCAAGTGATCAAAGAAGTTGGTCATCGGCTAACACAATGTCAATCGTTACCTATGCTTTACCATTTAGGTACCGATGAATTTATCTTAATTTCAACCCAAACCAGTAGTGATGGTATTAGTCAAAGTATTAATGGTATACAACAGCAACTTGAGCAAAATTTTGATTATCAAGGGCTGAGTTTTCAATTACAGGTGCGTATTGGTGTCGCTTGCTATCCACGCCATAGTCAATCTGCCGAAGCATTATTACAAATGGCTGATACGGCATTGCACCACACGCGTAAAAGTCGACAAAGTGTGCAAATGTATCATAGCGATTTTGATATCAACAGCATTGAACGACTTAGTTTGATCAATGACCTAAAACAAGCAATCCCTGCTGGGCAACTTGAGTTACATTATCAACCAAAACTTAATTTAACGTCTCAAGTGATCACCCATGTTGAAGCTTTAGTCCGCTGGCGACATCCACAATTAGGTATGATTGCCCCCGACGATTTTATTCATATAGCGGAGCAAACGGGGCAAATTAACGCGCTCACCCAATGGGTGATTATTACTGCTTTACAACAGTATCATCGCTGGCAAGAACAACAAATAGAGTTGAATATTGCCATCAATATTACCGCAGAAAATTTAAAAGCAGATGATTTCTATGATTTTGTTTGCAAAACCTTAACTGAATATAAGGTTCCACCAAATCATATCACCTTAGAAGTAACCGAAAGTGCAGTGGTGGAAGATCCTGAACAAGCGGTTGCCTTGTTGAGTCGCTTTACGGCACAAGGCATACATATTTCAATTGATGATTACGGTACTGGTTACTCGTCGTTGGCGCAATTAAAGCAACTGCCAGTACATGAGTTGAAAATAGATAAATCCTTTGTGCAGCGATTGCAACAAGATGAAGATGACCAAATTATTGTACGCTCAACGATTGAGTTAGCACACAATATGGGTCTGTATGTGGTTGCCGAAGGAATTGAAGATGAGTATTCGTTACACTGGTTAACTCAACATGGCTGCGAGTTGGGGCAAGGTTATTTTATAAGCAAGCCTAAACCGCCTGAAGAATTAACTATTTGGCTACTTGAATCAAAACAATATGCAGTGCATAAGGTAACAACATGAGCATTAATTATTTAACGGCACTCAGTTTAACAGTAGGAATTTTTGTTGGGGTAATCACATCAACACAGGTCTTAGCTGCAGATACCAAAATTCATGGTATTGTTGATGTTCGTGCCAGTTCAACCAATACTAGCCACAGTTACCTTGATGGTGGACAAGGTAAGTTTGCCAATAATAATGGTAATCATGTGTCGTTGGCACAAGCGGGGTTGGAAATAAGTGTGATAACTGACTCAGGCTTTAGCGGGCATTTAGTGGCCAATGGTTACATTAACGGACATGCAAATCATGGTGGTTTAACTGAGCTGTATATCAAATATAAAAGTTTACCTAATAGTGCGGGCTATCGATTCGAAAATCGCACAGGGATGATTTATCCAAATATTTCACTAGAGAATAAAGCGTATGCATGGGCAAGTATTGATACGTTGAATTCATCGACATTAAATACTTGGATTGGTGAAGAAATTCGGGTGTTGGGTAGTGAGTTTACCCTTACAAAATTAGGAAATGTACAAAATCATAACTATGATTTATCATTTTCAGCGACTATTTTTTCGCATAATGATCCCGCTGGTGCGATGCTCGCGTGGCATGGCTGGACACAAAGTTCACAACAAACGATTTGGCCGCAACAACTTAAAATTCCTGCTTTCCCAGGTCGTTTTCAAGCAAATAATAACCTACATAATCAGGCACCATATTCAGAACCTTATTTAGAGCTTGATCATTCATTGGGTGAACATTTTCGTGCCGAAATCCGCATTCATCATCAAGGTGAATTATCGATTGGTTATTACAATAACAATGCCAAGCCTTATATTATTGTGAGTGGTCAATGGGGTTGGCATACGCAATTTTACCATGCCGGATTAACATGGCGCTTACCGATGGGAATGCATTTAACAGCGCAATATTTAAGCGGTAAACTGCTGATGCAAGACACGGCAAAACAAGACTTAGTTAATAATACGTTTGGTAATGAATTTATCTCGGTGAGTAAACGCTGGCAGCAGCATCAAATTACGGCGCGGGTAGAGCACTTTTGGGTGCGCGATCATGATAATTCGTTAGGTGACAATAATAATGATTCAGGTAATGCCCTTACCTTGAATTATCGTTATCGGGTAAGTAATCCACTTTACCTATCAGTGGAATATAATTGGATAAACAGTGATCGCCCAGCCCACGCTTATGCTGGTTTAGCGAATCAACTAACTGAACAACAGTGGCAAGTGGCACTACGTTACTTTTTCTAATAGCTATCTAAAATGACTAAACTTTGGGGCTGCCGGATAAGTTATTTCATCAGTAGGCCTAAATCAGCTGACAAGTAATCACTTGGCGATTAGAATCAAAAATAATATCCAGTGAATAAGGGGAGAAGTGTGAGCAATAACACCATGTCGCTCAGCTTACTAGTAGGCATTTCTGCTGGCGTCATAACACCACAAGTCTGTTCTGCTGAGACTCATCTTCACGGTATTGTTGATGTTCGTGCCAGCTCTGTTAATTCAAGTAATAGCTACCTAGAAGGGGGGCAAGGTAAATTTACCAATAAGCATGGTCGTCATTTGTCGCTGGCACAAGCTGGTGCCGAACTAAGTGTATTAGCTGATACTGGGCTATCAATACATATTGTGGCGAATAGTTATGCTAGTGATTTTCGACACTCGATTGGTATAACCGAGGCCTATGTTAAATATAAAAATTTACCCAATAGTGCGGGCTATCGATTTGAAAATCGCACGGGTATTTTTTATCCTAAAATTTCTTTAGAAAATAATGCCTACGCTTGGGCTAGTAAAAATACATTAAATTCATCGACATTAAATACTTGGATTGGAGAAGAAATTCGAGTGTTGGGCAGCGAGTTTAGCATTACTGGCTTGGGACAGTTACAGCAGCATAGTTATGATTGGTCAATAACTGCAACTATTTTTATTAATAATGATCCTTCGGGGGCATTGCTGGCGTGGCATGGATGGACTCAAGGGGCTAAACAAACATTATGGACTGAAAAACCTAAAATAGCTTGGTTTCCTGCTCGTCAACCAGGACATGATTTGCAATATCAAGCCCCAAATTCAGATCCTTTTTTAGAATTAGATCATCGCCCTGGTGCTCATATTACAGCAGAATGGAAAGTTCATGGTATAGGTGCGGTGTCATTGGGATATTATGATAATCGTGCTAAACCTTATATCGTTATAAAAGGCCAATATGGTTGGCACACTCAATTTTTTCATGCTGGCGTAGAATGGGTATTAGCGCCCACCTGGCAATTGATTGCACAATATTTGTCGGGTAGTACGCTAATGCAAAATAGCAGCCGTCAAGATGTGGTCAATAACAATTTTAACAATGGCTTTGTGCTGCTATCAAAAAAATGGCAAAAACATACAGTAACAGCGCGTTTAGAACATTTTTCGATGACTGATAACGACCAGATACAAGGCGACAACAATAATGAGTCGGGACGAGGTTTAACATTGAATTATAGTTATCGCTTGAATAAGCCAATGTTTATCTCAGTGGAATATAATTGGATAAGCAGTGATCGCCCCGCGCACGCGTATGCAGGTTTAGCGAATCAACTAACTGAACAACAGTGGCAAGTGGCACTACGTTATTTTTTTTAAGTCTGTTATTTTGGAAAACAAGAGACTTAGCTTAAACACTTCTCGGTTGAGTTATTGATTCCAGAATAGATAGATATAGAGTATTTTAATATTGAATGTTCAGTAAAATTTAATTTGAGATATGCCACTTGATGCGCAATGCAGTTATCACTTTTTGTTGTTGTAATGTTTGATAAGCGGCACGATATCGTTGCACAATAACGGTGTCGGTATCGCCACTAAAGGCAATAAAGAGTGGCCGATTTAATTTCTTGTTGTGATAAACTTTAACCAGTTGCGAAAAATCTAAACCAAGTGCTTTGGTGCGTTTTTGCATGTCAATTACTGAGCCTGACAATATTTCCACCCGATGAGTAAATAACATGCCTATCGCTTGATCCATTGACGTTACCCGATAGAGATGAGGAAACTGTTGTTCAGTCATAAACTGATCCATATTAGAATCTTTAGTGGTAACAACCAATTTACTTTTAAGCTCTGCAAGCGTCAGGTTTGATACTGGCTGTGTTGTTTTTAAACGCCAAAAAAATATTTTTTCCTTACTGACTGGACCGATCCAATTAAATTTTTGTTCTCTAATGTTATTTCGAACCATACTGTAGATCAGCACATTTTTTTGTTGTAAAGCTGTATTGTATGCTCTTGCCCAAGGCATTAAGGTAATATCAGCATTATCACCGGTTAAAATAAATAATTGTTTTACTATTTCGGTTGCATAACCATCAACTTGGTGTTGTTTATTCACAAATTGAAAAGGTGGGTAAGATTCAGTTACCACTTTAATGGTGGTTTTTAGGTTCGCAGATGGGTCTGGTTTGGCTAAACTGTAAGTGCTTAAAAACAGGCAGAATGGAAGTACTAATCGAATATAGAAACGCGATATTGTCATCATGCTTAGCTACTTAAACGTATTTTTTTATGATAACAAACGAATAAAATTGACACCGATTAATCCTTTTAAATAGCGCTCAAGCTGATTTGCATTGGTTTCAGCCTACAGCCTAACTTCCTGGCTATATTAATCTTAGCGGCATAAGCAATGCGTGATGGTTATGTTAACTTAAAATATCAATGGTGAAAACAGATGATTGTTCTTAAAAATACTTGTAGGCTTGGTTACTGTTGTTATCGTTTTATGTGCATTGATATATATGCTTAAATTATTTCCTAAAATTACTTGGCTTGTTTGTTTTATTGTGGCTTGGAGTGTGTTGCTAATTTTAGCACCATCGCCTTTGTTACAATTAGTTAAATACGCACACTATAGTCTATTAGGTGTGCTTGGCGCTATTTTTGCGAATTCCACAGGGGCAGGTGGTGGCGTTGTATTTATTCCTGCATTTCATCATTTAGCCTTTTCGAGCGAACAATCAATAGCAACTAGCTTGGCGATTCAATGTTTTGGTATGACCGCAGGAGCGATTACTTGGGGAACTCATTATCAACGTTGCACAAAGTCATTACGAGTTTGGCAAGGGTTTACCAAAATTAGCTTGTTTGCCAGTTGCGTGTCAGTGCTTGGTGTTTGGTTTATTTATTCGACAAATCAATTAATGCCCACTTCATTACATTACAGCTTTAGCTGGTTTTCACTGATTTTAGGTGGTTTGATGTTACTTACTTTACTGATGGCTAAACCTCATCGGGAACGCAGTCAAATAAGCAAATTTGACTGGTTAATGCTTGCGCTGTTGAGCTTAATTGGGGGCATGATCACTGCTTGGCTGTCGGTTGGGGTTGGCGAGTTATTGGCTATTTATCTAATTTTGCGTCGTTTTGATATTACTATGGCGGTGTCAATAGCGGTGGTGGTTAGTGCGGTTACGGTTTGGTCAGCAATCTGGCAACATACGGTAGTTGCTTTCCATGTTGTTTGGCAAGTGGTTATTTTTGCAGGCCCTAGTGCTATTTTAGGCGGAATATTTGCGAAAACCTTAGTGAGCTATTTATCTGCGCGTAAATTAAAATTATTTTTTGCGTGTTGGCTATTAATTATTGGCATGGTGGGAATTTAATGATTGGTTAATCATTCTGCTCGGTTCAAAATGTCATTTTTTCTACTCAATATGGGTTAGTCTTCCACAAAACCCCACAAAAACATCAACTTCGTTTTAAGCCTTTATTTTTCTAAGTCGCAGCACGATCAAAATCAACAAACATTGCTTGACATAGGTTTGTTTTTCTCTCTAAACTGTATCAATGTGGGGTAAAGTGGAATATTGTGGATCTTAGTAGATCTTAACAACGAAAAAGTAGCATTATGTTTAGAGGCACCAGCGCAATTACCTTAGATAGTAAAAGCCGGATTACGATACCAACGAAGTATCGTGATGAACTTGTGGCTGATTGTCAGGGTAAGTTGGTGTGCACGGTTGATATTCAATATCCGTGTTTATTGCTGTATCCACTGCCTGAATGGGAAGAAATTGAACTGAAATTATGTCGTTTATCTAGCATGAATCAACAAGAGCGCTTATTGCAACAAGTGTTATTAGGTAATGCCTCAGACTGTGAAATGGATAAAAACGGTCGATTGTTGATCAATGGTCCATTGCGAAAGCACGCGACCTTAGAAAAAAATATCATGCTAGTGGGACAATTGAAAAAGTTTGAAATATGGAACGAATCACTATGGCAGGAACAAATGCAAATGGGTATTAACAAAATCCAGTCTGGTGAAATTGAATTAACTGAACGACTACTCGATTTATCATTATAGAGCCTATGTCAACAGAATATGCACACATTTCGGTATTGCTTGAACAAGCGATTGATGGCTTAGCAATCAAAGCTGATGGCTGCTACATCGATGGCACATTTGGTCGTGGTGGTCATTCTGCGTTAATTTTAGCGCGCTTATCGGCAGAGGGACAACTTATTGCAATTGATCGCGATCCTAGTGCGATTAAAGCGGCTGATAAATTTGCTGAAGATAACCGATTTTGTATTGAGCACACTGGCTTTGCTGAAATAGCTAGTGTGGCTGAACGCCATCAAATGCATGGCAAAGTTGATGGTATATTGCTTGACTTGGGTGTGTCATCGCCACAACTTGATGACGCAGAACGTGGTTTTAGCTTTATGAAAGATGGTCCATTAGATATGCGCATGGATACTAGTAACGGCCAAACCGCAGCAGATTGGCTCGCTGTTGCTGATGTAGAAGATATTAGTTGGGTGCTTAGAACGTTTGGCGAAGAAAAACATGCATGGCGTATTGCGAATGCGATTGTTGATTATCGTCAGCACACAGTCTTAACTCGTACCGGCCAGCTAGCACAATTAATTAAACAAGTAGCACCACAGCGTGAAATAAAAAAACATCCGGCAACACGCAGCTTTCAAGCCATTCGTATTTATATCAATAGCGAGTTAGAACAAATAGAGCAAGCCTTGCACGCTGCATTAGAGGTGTTGGCTGAAGGCGGGCGTTTAGTGGTGATTAGTTTTCATTCGTTAGAAGATCGGTTAGTGAAACAGTTTATGCGTAAACACTCACAAGGGAAAAGTTTCCCGCGTGGTATGCCAATCACAGAGCAAGCGGCACAACAAGGCAAAAAGATTAAATTAATTGGTAGGCGACTTAAGCCGAGTGAGCATGAAGTGACCGATAATGTGCGCTCGCGTAGTTCGGTGTTAAGAATTGCTGAACGTTTGGCCTATGAAAAAGACGAACGCGGTGGTAGTTAAAATAGCGCTACCGTTACAGATTTGGCAAGACATAAAGCACTATGCAGTGACTTATATTTTGCTGATGTTGGTGATTTTGTCAGCGTTTGGGGTGGTGTATCTCACTCATTTAAATCGACAAAATACTGCGCATTTAGAGCAGTTATTAACACAGCGAGATGAGTTAGATATAGAGTGGCGTAATTTATTACTAGAACAAAACAGTTTAGCAGAACACAGTGTGATTGAAAGTAAAGCAAAGAAGCTTTTACAAATGAATAGGCCAGCGGCTAACACGGAAATAATTATAAAATTACCATGACAAAAATACCTAAATCAACAACGCGAAAGATAAAACCAATGATTGCCATGTGGCGATTCTATTTGGTTTTTGTTGTTATTGGGTTAATTTATCTAGCGTTATTAGCGCGGGCGGCATATGTTCAAATTGTTGAGCCAGATATGCTTAAAGAACAAGGCGACATGCGTTCTTTACGTACAACGTCTAGTGATGTACAACGCGGTTCCATTTATGATCGAAATGGTGATGAACTGGCGATTAGTGTACCAGTGGAAACTATCTGGGCTGATCCTAAAATTATGATGGAGCAAAATGCGCTGGCTATGACCGAACATTGGCAAGCTCTGGCTGAGGTGTTGGGGCAGAATGTTAAAGATTTAACTCATCGAGTTACGAGCGAACCAAACAAGCGGTTCGTTTACATTGAGCGACAAGTATCAGCAACGATTGCCCGTTACGTTCGGAAGTTAAAAATTCCCGGTATTCATTTACGTCAAGAATCAAAGCGTTTTTATCCAGCGGGCGAGATTAGTGCGCAATTAGTAGGTTTTACTGATGTTGATGATAAAGGTATTGAAGGCATTGAACGGCGATACGACACTCAATTAACCGGTGAAGATGGACAACAAAGTTTTCGCAAAGATGCAAAAGGCCGCAAGATTGAAATAATTTCAGTGGAAAAAGCAAGCCCGCCCAAAACGATTACTTTAAGTATTGATCAACGCATTCAAACTATTGCTTATCGAGAATTAAAAGGAGCGGTTGATGCGTTTAAAGCCACATCGGGTTCCGCAGTAGTAACTAATATTCGCACTGGTGAAATATTAGCGATAGTAAATAGTCCATCGTTTAATCCAAATAATCGTCAAAATATTTCTGAACGGCGTATTCGTAATCGCGCCATTACTGATGTTTATGAACCCGGCTCAACTATGAAACCACTGACCATCTTGTCGGCACTGGATTTTGGTAGTGCCACTCCCGATATGTTAATAGATACAAATCCCGGTTGGATGCGTTTGGGGGGGAGTCGTGTGTCTGATCCACGCAATTTAGGAAAACTTACCTTAGCCCAAATTTTAATCCATTCATCTAATATGGGCACCACTAAAGTTGCCTTAGCCATGCCGAAAGATTACTTACTAGATAAGTTTTTTGGTGCTGGATTTGGTGAAGATACTGGCACAGGGTTAATTGGCGAAAGTAGCGGAGTAATGCATGATCGACATCGTTGGTCTGAATTTGAATTAGCAACGTTATCTTGGGGTTATGGCTTGGCAATAACCCCAATTCAACTGGCAAGATTGTATACTATTTTTGCCAATGACGGGGTAAAAATTCCATTGACGATTTTAAAACAAGATGCGCATTTCAAGCCGAAAGGTGAGCGTATGTTCTCACAAAAAAATAGTAAATTATTGCTTACCATGCTTGAGCAAGTGGTTAATGAGCACGTAAAAAAAGCGAAAGTACCAGGCTATCGTGTAGGTGGTAAAACCGGTACTACTTTAAAAGCCATTGCTGGTGGTTATGGTAATGATTACGTTGGCTTATTTGCGGGTATTGCGCCTATATCTAATCCTGCCATTGTAGTTTCGGTGGTGATTAATGAGCCTGGTGGTGATTTATATCATGGTGCTGATGTGGCTGCACCAGTGTTTTCACGCATTATGCAAGGGGCTTTACAAACGCTGAATATTGCACCAGATTTACCGAAAGAACGTGTAGCTGTAACTGAACCGCAAACAGGACAGCCGCATGTTTAACTATAATTTCGCCCATTTAACACGCTGTTTAGCCAACTTTGGTGCTGAAGTGGCCTTCCCAGAACTTGCTGAACAAGCCTTGCATAAACTCACAAACGATAGTCGCAGTATTGCCGTTGGTGACGTATTTTGTGCTGTTATTGGTCAGCAGCAAGATGGTCGTAAATATAGTGAACGGGCTGTTCAAGCGGGTGCAGCTTGCATTATTTCTGAATGCATTCATCCGCAACAACACGGAAAAACAACCCAGTTAGTCATTAATGATGAATCTGCTCAAACGGTGCCAGTTATACATTTTTATCGGTTGAACGAACAATTGTTTGCATTGGCACAGCAATATTATGCACAGCCACAAACGCATATGACTATGATTGGCGTTACGGGCACCAATGGTAAAACCAGTACCTGCTTATTAATTGCTAAATTATTTTCAAGCTTACAACAAACGAGTGCAGTGATTGGCACAATCGGTGCCGGCATTATTGAACAAACAGAGAGTGGCACAGAACGTTATTTACGCGCTTTAAATAACACAACTCCCGGTGCTACCGAATTAAATCAGTTATTAGCTGAGTTTGCTGAACAACAGGTGATAAATGTTGCGATGGAAGTTTCATCACATGCATTAGTTCAAAAACGTTTAGCGCCTAGGTTAATCAATATCGCGGTATTTACTAACTTAACGCGTGATCACTTAGATTTTCACCAAACTATGGAACAATATGCGGCAGCTAAGCGCATGCTGTTTACTGGTCAAGCTGAGCAAGTAGCTATTTTAAATGGGGATCAGCCACAAAGCATAGTGTGGTTAGAAAGCTGGCCAGTAGAGCAGCCGGTTATTGTGTTTGGACGTGGTGAAAATATTGTTCAATATCCACAATTTATTCAGGCTAGCAATATTAACTGCCATGCAACGGGAGTTGATTTTACCTTAAACAGTCATTTAGGCAGCGTTGAAATTACCAGCCCATTATTGGGGGAGTTTAATGTTGATAATTTACTCGCGGCAATTTCGGTATTACTCGCCAAGCAACAAACATTAGCAGCAATATCT